>OJJV01000037.1_pt1 | contig 154316 bp, 135 predicted proteins | sample 1596391 | NCBI WGS metagenome assembly OJJV01 (sample SAMEA4350164, study PRJEB24818) | metagenome | biome: human; feature: gut; material: faeces | place: Denmark | collected 2013-09
GTTAGGGATTTTTTCGGTGCACTCCCGTGCACCTTCGCGTCGCTTCGCTCCTTGACCCCGTCGGCAAAAACAGTCCACCGGACTGTTTTCTTCCGCAGACTGCGTCTGCTCCCTCCTTGTTCGAATCCCTCTTTTGTTTTGCCAAAGCAAAAAGCAGGCCTTGCGACCTGCTTTTCATTCTGGCGGAGAGTTAGGGATTTTTTCGGTGCACTCCCGTGCACCTTCGCGTCGCTTCGCTCCTTGACCCCGTCGGCAAAAACAGTCCACCGGACTGTTTTCTTCCGCAGACTGCGTCTGCTCCCTCCTTGTTCGAATCACTCTTTTTGTTTTGCCAAAGCAAAAAGCAGGCCTTGCGACCTGCTTTTCATTTTGGCGGAGAGTTAGGGATTCGAACCCTAGGTACATTACGTACACAGCATTTCGAGTGCTGCACCTTCGACCACTCGGACAACTCTCCGTGTTTCAGTTTGTTGCGACATGCCCGATTACATATCGCAACGTGTATTATACCAAACATTTCTATACTTGTCAATAAAAATAAACACCAAATCATCAACTTTTTGTATGTGCTAAAATAATATGACCCAATAAAAAAGAGAAGCAACCTCAAAAAATGGTATAATGTTATTCACCACAAAAACATAACCAAGAAAGAAGCACTTCCCATAAACGTAATAACACAAGAAGCAGGGGAAAGGTAAGCAATATTTTAATATGCAGAAAAATGGAATAAATACCAAATCATCAACCTTTTAATCGGGTTTAATCGACAGTGGCAGGGTTGCCCGAAGCAGAAAAAAGTGAGCAAATATTATCGGATTGCTCAGACTTTGCCGATATAGCATCGTGTGATGTAAGGGTAGGGGACTGTACCGTTTTGATTGTATTTCTTGAATAGCTTCTGCAGCTCGGCGACGTATTCGTTGTAGTTTTTCTCGTCGGGCTTAGGAGCATATGACGAGGAAAGGCATCTTGAAACAAATGCATTTTCATCATATATCAGGTCATTCCCAAACTCAACAACGATAAAATCACCCTCAAAAAAATCCGCAAATGCTTCTTTGCTGAAATCTATGCCGTTTGACGGACCCTTGAAATTCGGGCAGAAACGTCGGTTGATGTCGTAATTTTCCCGGATAAGCTCGTTTTCGGTGTCACGGTCGTTCCATACAAGCAGAATATTTCCGTTATCCTTTAAAATACGGCGACATTCCGCCTTGAAGGACTGCCTGTCAAACCAGTGAAAAGCCTGCGCCGCGGTGATAAAATCAACGCTTTTGTCGCTTAGTTTTGTATTTTCGGCACTGCCATTGACGGAGATAATATTTTTGTGAGCGGCATATTTTTCCTCGGCGACAGCGCGCATATCGCTGTTCGGTTCAATTGCTAAAATTCTGCTTACATAAGGGCAAAGTTTTTCCGAAAATATCCCTGTGCCTGAGCCTATATCGGCGGCAACGGTGCTTTCCGAAATAAAATCATGCTCCTTTAGATACGCAAAGAGCTCGTCGGGATAGCTTGGGCGTGCCTTGGAATAAATCCCGCCTTTTTGGTCAAATTTATGCTCGTTCATATCTTTTCACCAACGCAAAAATCACCGTCAACAGCGGTTATTTTTATCCTTGATATCTCACCGCAGGGCAATTCACCCTTGACCTTGACGGGGGTATAGTTCTTGGTGTAGCCTTCAGCAAATCCGTCGGAATGTCTCGTCTCAAAGAGAACCTCAACAGTTTTGCCGATCTGGGATTCAAGGAAAATCTTTCTTATTTCCTCGGTCTTTTCAATCATTATGTGGCTTCTCTTTTCTTTTATTGCTTTTTCGATCTGCGGCATTTTGGCAGCTTTTGTGCCCTCACGGGGAGAGTAGGGGAACACATGAACCTTTTCAAAGCCGATCTTCTGCGCAAAGCGGACATTTTCGGCAAAATCCTCCTCGCTTTCGGTCGGAAAGCCTACCATTATGTCTGTTGTAATTGTCGCCTCGGGAAAGCTTGCACGTAGCTTTTGGCAAAGTTCAAAATATTCCTCTGCGCTGTAGTGACGGTTCATTGCTTTGAGCGTGTTGTTGCAGCCGCTTTGAAGTGAAATATGAAACTGTGGACAGAAGCTCGGAAGCTTTGCAAGACGATCAATGACCTCGTCTGTGATATGGTCGGGTTCAAGCGAACCGAGACGGACACGTCGGAAATTCATTCTGTCGGCAAGCTCGACGGCATCACAGATGCTCAATCCGATATCCGTTCCGTAGGCAGAAAGATTTATTCCGACCAGCACAACCTCGGCAAAGCCGGCATCGCTGAGCCTTTGAAGCTCGCATTTAAGCTCGCCGATCGGTTTGGAGCGCACACGACCTCTCGAATAGGGGATAATGCAGTATGAACAGAAACGGTTACAGCCGTCCTCGATTTTTACGACGGCTCTTGTTCGACGGTCAAAGCCCGAGATGTCGCTGCCCGAGAATTTGTCGCCTGTTTTGTGCTGCTCAATGTCGATTATACGCCGGCCGCAACTGAAATAGCTGTTCAGCAAGTCAAAAAGCCTTGAATTATTTTTGTTGCCGAGTACGATATCCGCCTGCTCAAGGCGTTCGGCGTCCTGCGGAAAAGCCTGAGGCATACAGCCCGTGAGAACGACTATGCTTTCGGGGTGGTTGCGCTTGAATTTTCTGACCGCCTGACGTGTCTTACGGTCGCTCTCGGCGGTAACAGTGCAGGAGTTGACAACATAAACGTCCGCTTCTTCGTCGGCAGTGACAGTTTCATAGCCGTTCGCCGCCGCTTTTTCGGACATAGCCTGTGATTCATATTGGTTGACCTTACAGCCCAAGGTGTAAAATGCAATTTTCATATCATCAGCTCCGTTTGGTAATCTAAAATAGTATTATAAAGCAAAACGGTGTGCAGTGCAAGTTTTATTTGCCGTTAGCGGGGCATATATTTATTGTGTACAGCAGTGAAAGGGAGGCTTATTATGAAGAAAGCAACTGCAATCCTATTAAGCGTTATTATGATGTGCGGAATATTAGGTGTATTTGCCTCGGCGGAAAACGAGTCGCAGATGCCGGTTGACGTGAAAGCAAAATCGGCAGTTCTGATGGATCAGTCAACGGGAACGGTACTTATGCGGATGAATGAAAACGAAAAGCTCTATCCTGCTTCGGTGACAAAGATAATGTCAATGCTGTTGGTTGCCGAGGCGATAGATTCCAATACGATAAGGCTGACCGACGCGGTGACAACGAGCACTAATGCGTCAAAAAAGGGCGGTTCGCAAATCTGGCTCAAAGAGGGCGAAACAATGACCGTTGACGAATTGCTGAAGGCAACAGCCGTTTACAGCGCAAATGATGCCTGCACAGCCCTCGGAGAATATATAGCCGGAAGCGATGAAGCTTTTGTAACGATGATGAACGACCGAGCACAGGAGCTTGGTATGAAAAATACACATTTTGACAACTGCACGGGTCTTGATGACACCTCGGCCACTCACCTGACAACGGCGTATGACATTGCGCTGATGTCAAGGGAGCTGATGAAGCATCAGTTTATTCAGCAGTACACAAAAATCTGGATGGACTCACTTCGCGACGGCAAGACAGAGCTTGTCAACACAAACAAGTTAATTAGGTTTTATGAGGGCGCAACAGGTCTGAAAACCGGTACAACGTCAAAGGCAGGCTGCTGCATTTCTGCGACGGCAACGAGAAACGGAACAAGTCTCATAGCCGTTGTGATGGGTGCGGACAACAGCAAGGATCGCTTTGAGGGCGCAAAGGCGATGCTCAACTGGGGCTTTGCAAACTATGAAACGGTAACTCCCGAAATCGACAAATCGCTGATTACAAACGTGAATATCATCAAGGGCGAGGAGAAAACACTCACGCCGCAAATATCGGGCGGCTTCGGCTTCCTTATTCCGAAGGGGAAGCAAAAGAACATCACTCAGGAAATTGACCTTGCCGCCGCAGTTGAGGCTCCCGTTGAGTCCAATCAGACCTTGGGTACGGTGACGGTCAAGCTGGACGGAAAAAAGCTCGGAGAGTATAAGCTGACTGCGCCGCATTATGTCGAAAAGCTCAGCTTCAAAACGGTGTTTATCCGCATGATATGCTCAATTTGCAAGCCGCAGCAGTCTGTTAGTGTGAACTGAGTGTGTATTTTTTATGCAATCTGCGTAAAAAATGCTAAATACCACTTGCAAAAACAAGTTAAATAGGGTAAAATATAACCAACTAATAAGAAAAGTAAATCGGAGGCATACAGATAATGTCTGTAAAGTTAAACACAAAATATGTAACTCCGTTCCTCAAAGAAAACGCATATGCCGACATCAGATCGGAGGTTGAAGCCGCACATGACGAGCTTCACAACGGAACGGGTAAAGGAAATGACTTCCTCGGATGGCTCAGCCTTCCGGAAAATTATGATAAGGAAGAATTTGCAAGAATCAAAGCATCGGCTGAAAAAATCAGAAAGGATTCTGAGGTTCTTGTAGTAATCGGAATCGGCGGTTCGTACCTCGGAGCGAGAGCGGCGATTGAATTCATCAAGTCGCAGAACTATAATCTGCTCAGACACGGCGCACCGGAAATCTATTTCGCAGGTAATACGATCAGCTCGGCTTCAATCAACGAGCTTGTTGAGATAATCGGAGACAGAGATTTTTCCGTCAATGTTATTTCAAAATCGGGCACAACCACGGAGCCGGCGGTTGCTTTCAGGATTTTCAGAGAGATGCTTGAGAGCAAGTACGGCGCAGAGGACGCGGCAAAGCGTATCTATGCTACTACGGACAAGGCGAGAGGAACGCTCAAGGCTCTTGCGGATGCAGAGGGCTATGAGACTTTCGTTGTTCCCGACAATGTCGGAGGACGTTATTCCGTTCTTACGGCTGTCGGACTTCTTCCCATTGCCGTTGCGGGAATCGACATTGACGCTATCATGCAGGGCGCTGCTGCTGCAATGAACGAGCTTTGTGACAAGGATATTGAAAAGAATGACTGCTACAAGTACGCAGCAACGAGAAATCTCCTTTACAGAGGCGGCAAAAAGATTGAAATGATGGTCAGCTATGAGCCGGCATACACGATGATGAATGAATGGTTCAAGCAGCTTTACGGCGAGAGCGAGGGCAAGGAGAACAAGGGTCTGTTCCCGGCTTCGGCTATTTTCTCGACCGACCTTCACTCGATGGGTCAGTATATCCAGGAGGGTGAAAGACATCTTTTTGAAACCGTTGTCCACTTTGCAAAGTCAAAGTCGGAGGTTGAGATAAAGAACGAGGAGGGCAGTGCCGACGGACTCAATTTCCTCGCAGGAAAGACTGTTTCGTTCGTTAATCAAAAGGCTTTTGAGGGTACATTGCTCGCTCACACGGACGGCGACGTTCCGAACATTGTGCTTGAGGTTGAAGCAATGGACGAATTCAATCTCGGCTATCTTATCTATTTCCTTGAAAAGGCATGCGCTATCAGCGGCTATATTCTCGGCATCAATCCGTTCGACCAGCCGGGCGTTGAGAGCTACAAGAAGAATATGTTTGCTCTTCTCGGCAAGCCGGGATATGAGGATCGCAAGGCCGAGCTTGAGGCAAGATTAGGCTAAGGCAATGCCGCAATAAATTTCGTATAATTTTCGTGCAGGAACACGAATGTTAGAATAAAAAAACAGGGAGGATATTATTATGGTATCTCTTATTTTAGGTAAAAAAGGTTCAGGAAAAACAAAGCTTTTGATTGAAAAGGTCAACGAGGCTATTGAGAATTCAAACGGCAACGTTGTTTGCGTTGAAAAGCAGCCCAAGCTCACATATGATGTAAATTATCGCGCACGTCTTATCGACACGGATCATTACAAGGTAAGCGGTTATGACGCATTCTTCGGTTTCCTTTGCGGCATCTGTGCAGGTGACCACGATATTACGGATGTTCTTGTTGACGCAACGCTGAGAATCGGTACACGTGATTACGGCGAGCTTTGCGAGTTCCTCAAGAAGGTTGACGAGCTCAGCAAGAATCACGTTGAGGAGAAGAGCTTCATCTTCACAATCTCCGCTGATGAGGAAGAGCTTCCCGAGGAGATTTTCACTTTCTGCAAGAAGATCTGACGTTTTTTCGGCAAATGTATATTTAACGGTCTGCATTTTTATATGCAGATCGTTTTTTTGTCGCAAAAAAATCAACATTTTTTTCAAAAGTATTGACATTATGATATTAAAAATGGTATATTAAGTCTACAATATATGCAATTATTTCAGCAGAGGTGGAATTATGTTAAAACAACGCATAAATCGAATGTTTTCAAAGAGCTGCCGATATCGAAGCGGGATCGGGTATCATTGGTCATGCGGCTTTTTGCCAAAATAACGCACAAGTTGAGTCCTTTCGGGATTGACTTGTGCGTTTTTGCTTAATATTTTTTACCGAAAGCGTAAAGGAGGACACACATATGAAAGTAGTAATTATCGGAGGCGTTGCCGGCGGAGCGACTGCGGCGGCAAGAATCAGAAGGCTTGACGAGAAAGCGGAGATTATCATTCTGGAAAGATCCGGATTTGTCTCGTATGCAAACTGCGGACTTCCGTACTATATAGGAGGATTGATAAAGGACGAGCACGAGCTGACCTTGCAGACCCCCGAAACATTATGGTCACGCTACAGAATAGAAGTGCGTACTCTGCATGAAGCCGTTTCGATAGACAGAGAGAAAAAAGAAGTTGCAATAAAAAAGCTTGAGACGGACGAGGAGTACCGGGAGAGCTATGATAAGCTGATACTGGCTCCGGGAGCCGTCCCGATAATTCCGGATATCCCCGGAATAAACGATTCGAGAATATACACCTTGAGAACCATAGAGGATGCGCTCCATATAAAAAACGGGGTGGACTATAACGATATCATGTCGGCGGTGGTGATCGGCGGAGGCTTTATCGGACTTGAAGCAGCGGAAAATCTTTGGAGCCTCGGTATTCATATAACGCTTGTTGACGCTGCGGATCAGGTGTTGCCGCAGTTTGACCGTGACATGGCGGGCTTTGTTCATTCTCATTTAAAGGAGAACGGCTTTGATCTTCGCCTGAACAGAACGGTTTCCGGTTTTGAAAGTGTTGAGGAAGGCATCATTGTCAATCTTGATAACGGTGACGTTATTGAAACGGATATGGTATTGATGGCGATAGGAATAACTCCCGAAAACGGACTTGCAAAGGCTGCCGGTCTTGAGCTTGGCGGCAGGGGAGCGATTAAGGTCAACAGACATATGCAGACCTCGGATCCGGATATATACGCAGTCGGAGACGCTGTTGAAATAAAAAGCTTTGTTACGGGAAAAAGAACCTCCGTTCCTCTTGCGGGTCCGGCGAACAAGCAGGGACGTATAGCGGCGGATAACATTGCAGGATATGACAGCAGGTACAAAGGCGCATCGGGAACATCAATAATCAAAATATACGACCTGACCGCGGCGTCTACGGGATTGAATGAAAAATGGGCAAAAGAGCTTGATATTCCTTATGAAAAAGTAATTCTTTCACCTCCGTCCCATGCGGCATATTATCCCGGAGCACATCTTATGACGATGAAAGTGCTGTTTAACATAAACACATGGAAGATAATCGGGGCACAGGTTATCGGATATGACGGGGTTGATAAGCGAATAGATGTTCTTGCGGCTGTTATGCAGTCCGGCGGTGATATCGTTACGCTCAAGGATATTGATCTTGCATATGCGCCGCCGTTTTCTTCGGCGAAGGATCCGATAAACATGGTCGGATATATTTCCGAAAACGTTTTGACGGGAAAGGTTAAGCTGTTTTACTGTGAGGACATTGCAAAGCTTAAGGACAGAGAAGATATCCAGAGGATAGATGTCAGGACCGAGGAGGAACATTCATCAGGAAAGATTGACGGCTTTGACAGGCTGATTCCGATAGACGAGCTCAGAGACAGAATAAACGAGCTTGATATAGAAAAGCCGGTATATATTGTCTGTCAGTCCGGACTTCGCAGCTATATAGCTTCCCGAATACTGGCTCAGGAGGGATTTGATTGCTACAGCTTTGCCGGCGGATACAGGTTCTACGAATGCTTCAGAAAGGATAGATTTGACAAGGAGGGTCAGCTTGACTGCGGAGTTTATATTTAAGGCAACATAACAAGAATTACGGCGTTGGTCTTGCTTAACGCTGAGGCAGAAAGCTGTATAAGCAGCGAATACCGTACCGGTAATCGAACAGTACAGGATTTTAATATCAAAAATTTCCTGATATTCAGGGAATAGAATACACAAAAAAGGCTGTCGCATCTCTGCGACAGCCCTTGATTTTTGATTATTCCTTATACGTTTTCCTTGCCGTACTTCTTTACCATAGCCATCTTCATTACAAAGAGGAATGCAAGAGTAAGAACGACGCCGATAGGAAGAACGATGTATGCCTTCTGAACAAAGCCCGAAACAATGTACATTACGAACGAGATAGCCGCAACGGATATCGCATACGGGAGCTGAGTCGAAACGTGGTTGAGATGGTTGCACTGACCGCCTGCCGAGGACATGATAGTCGTGTCGGAAATCGGTGAGCAGTGGTCGCCGCAAACAGAACCTGCAAGGCAAGCAGACATACCGATTGTCTGAATTGCGCCTGACGGGAAGATTGCGATAACGATCGGGATAAGAATACCGAATGTGCCCCATGATGTACCTGTTGCGAAGGAGATAAAGCATGCAACGAGGAATATGATAGCCGGAAGGAAGTTCTGGAAATCACCTGCAACGCTTGTCATAACGTCGGCAACGAACGGCTTTGCACCGAGAACCGCTGTCATGTTCTTAAGCGATGTTGCAAAGGTAAGAATGAGGATCGCAGGAACCATGGCAATGAAGCCCTTGGGAATACACTCCATAGCTTCCTTGAACGAAACAAGCTTTCTTGCGCAAAGGTAAACGATTGTGAATACAAGTGCGATAATGCTGCCCCACGGAAGACCTACCGAAGCGTCCGTGTTGGAGAAAGCATCGACAAAGTTGCTTCCGTCGAAGATTCCGCCGACATAAACGAGAGCGAATATGCAAACTGCAATAAGAACGGCGATCGGGAGAACAAGGTCGATAACCTTACCGTTTGATGACGGATTTTCTTCCTCAACCTCAGCCTTGTCGCCGCAGGTGTAAAGGTCGCCCTTAGTCTTGGCATTGAGCTCGTGAATTCTCATCGGACCGTAGTCAAATTTCATGAGCGTGATGCCGATGATGAATACGAAAGTAAGAAGCGAATAGAAATTGAACGGAATAGCTCTGATGAAAAGAGCGATACCCTGACCGTCCTCAGCATATGAAGAAACGGCAGCTGCCCATGAGGAAATCGGAGCAATCATGCAGACCGGAGCCGCTGTTGCGTCGATGAGGTATGAGAGCTTAGCCCTCGAAACGTTATGACCGTCGGTAACGGGACGCATAACAGAACCAACCGTAAGGCAGTTGAAATAGTCATCGATAAAGATGAGAACACCAAGAGCAAAGGTAGCGAGCATTGCGCCTGCTCTTGTCTTGATGTGCTTCTGTGCCCATCTGCCGAAAGCGGCGGAACCGCCTGCCTTGTTGATAAGGGCAACGACAACACCGAGAACAACGAGGAAAATGAAGATACCCGCAGTGCCGGAAACGGCGCCGATAAGTCCGTCATTGACAAGGATATCCATTGTCTTGGTGAATTTGAAGTCCGAGCCGAGAATTGAACCGGCAAGGATACCGACAAACAATGAGCTGTAAACTTCCTTGGTGATAAGAGCAAGTGCGATAGCGATTACCGGGGGAACAAGAGCCCAATAGGAAGCTCTGACTTCACCTTCGCCTCCGCAGGTTTCGCATTCAACCTGTTCAACAATTCCTGTGCCATTGCAGTCGGTACACTTTACTGTTGAAAGCGAACCGCCCGAGATCTTGGCGAAAGCGAGAACTGCGACAATAACAACGCAGGCGATCGCCAAAATGATTTTCTTGGATTTTTTCACAATAAACCCTCCTGAATTAAAATAAAAAACGACATGGTTCCGTACATTCATACCAACCATGTCATAACGACTATTACTACATGACAGCACTCCACATACAAGTTGTGACAGTCCGTTACATATTCTGCAACGTCCCAGCTATGGTTCACAAGGCAGTTTCCCACGCTTCGGCGGTCAGTCTTTTCACTTTCTGAGTTGCCTTCCCTGCGAAAGTTACTTGTAAAGCACCGCGCCTCCATCATCCTGAGTTATTCTCAGAACCATATTCTGTTTTAATAATCGGATTATATCACTATTATCTTACAATGTCAACATTTTGCAACAAATTCTTAATAAATTATTCTTATTTCTTTTGAGATAAAGAAAAAAACATAAAGAAGCAATGATTTTGTAACGTAAAGTATGGATGATATTTTAGTTTAATACGTCGATTCGATTTGACTGAATTGATTCGGAAATTTGGAGATAGGGGAGAAGCTGAAAAAAGCACTTCCGAAGAAGTGCTTTTCATGGAGGCGCCACCCAGATTTGAACTGGGGAATCGGAGTTTTGCAGACTCGTGCCTTACCACTTGGCTATGGCGCCGAATATAAATGTGAGCCGAAACTCACTATGTAAAAAGTTTTAAGGTTCTCAGCAAACCTTTAACTTTAATGGAGCGGATGACGGGGCTCGCTCGGCTTCGCTCCCGCTTGCCGACACGCCCACGGTCTTTCAAACAGTTCACAGGACTGTTTGAATTCGCCTACGGCGAACCGACCTTTTCGAGCCCTTGAGGGCTTCTGCTTCTAAATGGAGCGGATGACGGGGCTCGAACCCGCTACCTCCACCTTGGCAAGGTGGCGCTCTACCAGATGAGCTACATCCGCAAATGGTGCCTTCGGTCGGAATCGAACCAACGACACGAGGATTTTCAGTCCTCTGCTCTACCAACTGAGCTACAAAGGCAAAAAGAAAAATGGCGACCCGGAACGGGCTCGAACCGTCGACCTCTAGCGTGACAGGCTAGCGTTCTAACCAACTGAACTACCGGGCCTCATGGTGGGAACAACAGGGCTCGAACCTGTGACCCTCTGCTTGTAAGGCAGATGCTCTCCCAGCTGAGCTATGCTCCCATTCGCCATGCTTCCTAACGTCGTTGCTCAGTACCGCAGCGACATTGAATACTTTACCATAATACAGGCAATTTGTCAATACTTTTTTCAGACTTTTTATTTTTTCTTTGCTGATTCTAAGAGCCTTTTTATATCCTCTCCGCTGAAATCGTATTTCTTGTCGCAGAATTGGCAGCAGACCTCTGTGTTCTCCTCTTTTGAAAGCTCTTCAAGCGACTTTGCTCCTGTTGAAATCAATGCAGCCTCAACCCTTTCGCGGGAGCAATTACATTTATATTCCGGCTTTGAAGTGTCAAGAATATCAAGCTCAAATTCGTTGAGAACCTTTTGGCAAATGTCCTCCGGGCTGAGTCCGTCACAAAGCATTGACGTTACGGAAGGGATATCCTTTATGCAGCGTTCAACGGCATCGATTGTATCGTCCATCGCCGTGGGAAGAAGCTGAATAATAAATCCTCCTGCCGCTTTAATCGAAAGGTCGGGATTGACAAGAACTCCGAGAGCGCACACGGACGGAATCTGCTCACTGATTGCATAATAGCTTGTGATATCCTCTGCAATTTCACCGCTTACGAGCGGAATCTGACCGACGTATGGCTCTTTCAGACAAAGATCCTTGATAACTGTCAGTGAGCCGTCTGTGCCGACCGCGCCCGCTACGTCAAGCTTGCCCTTGGAATTAAGAGGAATTTCCACAACCGGATTCTGAACGTAACCTCTTGCATTGCCGCTGCTGTCGGAAACAGCCATCACCGTGCCTGCCGGACCGCCGCCGTTAATTCTCAGTGTGATGCTTTCGTTTTCACCCTTTAACATACTGCCCATGAGACTTGACGCTGTGAGAAGTCTGCCGAGAGCTGCCGAAGTTACCGCCGACGTCTTATGTATCTGCTGTGATCTTTCAACCATGTCGGTCGTGTCGGCTGCCATAATAACAAGTGTACCGTCTCTTGAAATACATCTAACCAGTTTATTCATTTTATCGTTCCTCCGATTTATTCTTATACCCATTATACCGAGCCACAAACACGGCGCGCTGAGTTTTATTGTTAAAATCACGGTCGCTCATCTCGTCATAGATATGCAATATCTCAAAGTCGGCATCGGCGAGCCATTTTTTGTAGTTATCTATTGGATAAGCTTTTTCCGAAAATTCCTCCGTGCTGCGATAGTAGGCTCCGTCCTCATATTCAAAAATATCGAGCGAAATATCTACGCTGTCGTCCTTGTTGAGACTGTTCTGCCAAACGCAGTAAACATCATCGCAGTCATAGACAAAGGTATTATTCGCAAGAATCTCTCTGTGCTTATATATTGTATTCACGTCAAAAATAAATATACCGTTATGCTCCATAAAAAGTCCGACTTTTTGAATAGTTTCGGCAATATCCTCGGCGCAGTCAAGGTGATTAAGACTGTCAAGCATACAGACCGCACCGCTGATCGTTCCGTAAAGATCAAGCTCGGTCATATCCTGACAAAGAAACAGAACATCAACATTTTCCGAATACTTTTTATTCTGAGCCTGAGAAAGCATGGCATAAGCCGAATCCGTACCTATCATATCATATCCGCGCTTGGCAAGCTCAATCGTCAGGCTTCCTGTTCCGCAGGCAAGGTCAAGAATCGGCTCCTTACCCTTAACCCCGTAACGTTCAAAAAGCGCACTGATATAATCGGCACGCTTTTCGTATTCGATATTATCCGTCAGCTTGTCATAAACGTTTGCAAACGCATTATAGCCGCTCATTCTTTTTCTCCGTTCATTCGGTCAAATACAAGGTCATATCCGCCGCAGCCGTACTGGAGCGAACGGTTAACACGGCTGACTGTTGCCGTGCTTGCACCTGTTTCATCAACGATATCGCTGTAGACTTTTTTCTCACGAAGCATTTTTGCAACAACGATTCGTTGCGAGATTGATTTAAGCTCGTTGACCGTGCAAAGATCCTCAAAGAAATCATAGCATTCATCAACGGATTTAAGGTGAAGTATTGCGTCAAAGAAAAGGTCTGTATTTTTATCTTTAAGCTTTTTTTCCATAAATTAGCATCTCCGTTTAATTTAATCAGCGGTATCTTTTACACCTTTATATTTTATCACATTAAAACGTAAAAGTAAAGTTATTATTCAAAATTAAATGTTGACGTGTGACTCTCCACACCGCCTATGAGTGTTGGTGTGTACGCAATTATAACAATATCGGGATTGGTTTTGTCAATATAATCTATAACACTGCCGTCAAAATAACGTCTGTCAAGAAGCGTTGTGCTCTCAAATGTCTGTGAAAGATACGGGGCAACGCATTTGTTATATGAATCGCCGATAATGAGAATCTTTTTGCCGTTTTTGCAGTCATGGTTTGTTATTTGCGTCAGCGCCTTATTGCCGTTGAGATAAGACGCATATGCAGAGTAGTTATAGTAATCGGTGTTGTTGAGGTAACTCTTATTGAATATGACATTCTCAAAGCGTCCGGTGCTCGGTGCGTCGTTATTATACTGAACGGTAATATTTGTTTTCTTTTTCGGATAAATTATGCTTATATCCTCGGGATCGGCAAAGGTCAGCGTCACAATTTTTCCTTGTGAGCCGAAGCAGTATTTTTCATACACATCAATGTTATAGCTTTCAAGATTGCCTATATCGCTGTCAAGCTTATATCCAAAGTCTGAATTAAGTGTGCTTACAATTTGTCCTGCAGCCCAAACTCCTGTTTCGGGTTTCCAGTGATGGTCGGTTTTAAAGAAATTCGAGTACCAGTCACTGTTCTTTTGAGCCAGCGAAGCTCTCAGATCCGAGCAGTTAACACCGCTCTTTTTAAGCCTTTCAACAAGGTTGTCGGCAGTTATGTTTGCTCCGTCCGTGACTCCTTCCGGAAGCATACCGTCGCCCTCTTTTCCTTTTGCCGGATATTGAAAATATACAAAGTCGATTCCTTTTTCTTTCATTATATCGCTGAACCACTTAACGCTTTCGGTTTGCGCGTCAGCATTGAGAGAGGTGCTGCTTTCAAATGTCAAATATCCGTTTTTCATAACAACAACGGAGTCGCTTCCGCTGACGATTTTCATCCCGACAGTCTTTCCGAAAAGGGCGTTTGCCTCAACATATTTCATTCTTCCGGGCAAAAGCTTCGTAGTATAATAATCAATATTTTCCTTTAATGTGTTTACTTTTTCAAGATAAGCCGAAAAAATGCCCGACTCGGTTTTACCGGTTTCCGCTGCCGTATTTTTTGGGGTTTTGACCGTCGGCTCGAATTCATAATTTTCACCGAAAGGATATTTCTTGCTCCAATCTTCTTGAGCAGAACTGTCATTCGATGAGCTTGAGCTTTCGGCTCCTGTCAAGCCGTAATCAAAATAACGTTTCGCACGGTAATATCTGTAGCAAACAGAGCCGAAAAAGAACGCGATTATACAAATGAAAACTATTCCGATAATAAATTTAGCTTTAAACTTTTTCATTTGATATCGCATTCCTTTCGTCAGAAATTAAAGTAAATAAACGGGTTGTACGTTCCTTTGATAATATATGTTACGGAAATCAGAAACAGTGCAACAAGTACAATTCCCGAAACGACCGTGTAAACAGGCTTGTTTGTATTTATTTTATTTTTCAGAGTTCGGATTATCGGGAAGCAGCAGATAATTCCGAGCACAAGGAAAAAGCAGTAGTTTGAAATATAAAACAGAGCTGTGCTGTCATAAAGCGGCAGTGAGCCGAAGCCGAACATATTTTTAAGATATTCCCATGCCGAAGCAATATCCTTGGCCCTGAAAATGACCCAACCGATTATCACAAGGAGCATTGTGTAAACATGGCTGAAAGCACCGAGCTTTTTTGTGAAGCCCGTGAGCTTTTCGATAGTGAGAATCACAAAATAGAACAAACCCCAAATGACAAATGTCCAGTTTGCTCCGTGCCAGATTCCCGTAAGAGTCCAAACAACAAAGAGGTTAAAAATCAGTCTCGATTTTTTCTTTACTCTGCTGCCTCCGAGCGGAAAATAAACATAATCCCTGAACCATGTTCCGAGCGAGATATGCCATCTGCGCCAAAACTCGGAAACGGATTTTGATACATACGGATAATCGAAATTTTCAAGAAATTCAAAGCCGAACATCTTTCCGAGTCCGATCGCCATCTCGCTGTAGCCCGAGAAGTCAAAAAGAATTTGCAAGGTATAAGCGAGTGCACCGAGCCACGCTGATGAGACCGAGCTGACCTCGCTGTCAAAAATTCCGTCGGCAACGATTGCGGCATTATTTGCAATAAGCACCTTTTTTACAAATCCTATCATAAAACGGTAAACGCCGTCGGTGAATTGATCGAAATTCTCATGCCGTTCCTTTATTTGATCGGCAATGGTTTGATAACGTACTATCGGTCCCGCAATGAGCTGGGGAAAGAAGGAAATATACAGCGCAACGTTGCACGGATTTTTCTGTACATCGCCGTTGCCGCGGTAAACATCAATAACATAAGACATTGCCTGAAACGTAAAAAACGAAATACCTATGGGCAAGGTTATGTTTAGTGTATCAAGGCTTGTATGAAAAAGCAAATTGATATTTTCAAGCGTAAATGTCAGATACTTAAATACAAAGAGCATTCCTATGTTAAAAATAACCGATACCGTTAAGGCTGCTCTGCCTTTTTTGTTGCCGCGGTTTTTATCGACCGCCAGTCCGAGCGCCCAGTTAACGAGAATTGAACCTAACATGAGAAGAACGTAAACAGGTTCACCCCACGCATAAAAGAAAATGCTCGAAACAATCAGCACGGCATTTTTGAAAGGCAACGACTTAAAAATCGGGTTATAGTATGCAATTAAAACTATCGGCAGAAACAAAAATAAAAATGTTGTTGACGAAAAAACCATACTATACCCCCTTTTTTAAAATAAATTTATTTTTATAAGTTTTTTAGAAATAAAGCTGCAGCAAACTTCTTTATAAATTTTTCTCAGTCACAGACAAGCCGTGACAGCTCCCAAAATGAGGAGCCCACTCCCAAAACAAATTTCCATTTAACTTTCGGCAAAAGTCTCGATCAAAGAAACTGCGGCAAATGCTTCAAATACGAAAGCGCATTGATAATCAATTATACAATATAATAATAATTTTTTCAACTGTAAAAATAGATAATACCTGTTTCTCGGATTTGTTGACAAATAAAAAAGGGTATAGTATAATTTGAAGGTAATCAACTGTTGTGAAAAATTATTGATTACATCTAAAAATTACGAATTGAGGTAATTACATTATGAATATAGCAGTGGTTCTTGCAGGCGGCTCTGGAAGCCGAATGGGTATGGTCGACAGACCGAAGCAGTTTATTGACATCTACGGTAAGCCGGTTATTATCCACACTCTTGAAGCATTCGAAATCAACGAGAAAATTGACGCAATCTGCGTTGTTTGCGTAAAGGCATGGCAAGAGGATCTAACTGTGTGGCTCAAGGAATATGATATTCGCAAGGTTCGCTGGATTGCCGATGCAGGAGCCTCACGTCAGGAGTCCTCGCTCAATGCGTTAAATGCGATTCAGGCAGAGTGCAGCGGCGACGATTATGTTATCATTCACGATGCCGCAAGACCGCTTGTTTCTCAGAAAATTATCAATGAGAACATTGAAAAGGTCAAGGAATTCGGTGCTTGCGATACCGTTATTCCGGCTCACGATACGATCATAAAGAGCGTAGACGAAAAAACACTTGATTCAATTCCGCTCAGAAAAGAGCTTTACCTCGGTCAGACCCCTCAGTCTTTCAAGTATTCGATCGTAAGAAAGGCTTATGACGACTATTTTGCAATCCCCGAGGAAAAGCGCCCCGTCATGACCGATGACTGCGGACTTGTTCTTTCGGCAGGCATTAAGATAGGTATGGCAATGGGAGACAAGCTCAACATGAAAATAACAACAATGGAGGATCTCCTTCTTGTTAAATCCATTGTAAGAGCCGGAAGATAAGGCAGAAAGGATTGGTTAATTTTGTTCGCTAAGAGTTACAAAATTACAGAGCCGAAAAGATTTGAAATATTCGTTGAGGATATTAGAAACGATCATGTTCTTGTGCGACCCGAGTATCTTGCAGTATGCAAGGCGGATATCCGTTACTATCTCGGCAACAGAAGCCTTCGCATACTTAAAAGAAAGTTTCCGATGAGCCTTATTCATGAGGCAACGGGTGTTGTTGTTCGTGATAAAAGCGGTAAATTCAAGAGCGGTCAGAGAATCGTTCTTCTTCCGTGCCGTAAATCGGACTGCGACGGAACAAAGTGTGAGGTCTGTGTAAGAAACAATCCGCGCCTGCTTGACAATTACTGTCCGGAATCCAAATTCTGCTCCAGCAACTATGACGGCTTTTCAAAGGAGCTCATTGACCTTGAACATGAATACATGATCCCGATCCCCGATGAGATCGGACCGGAAGCCGTTTTCTCCGAGCTTATTTCCGTCGGCTGCTGTGCTATGAGACGTGCAGGCTTTACCGAGGGCGAAAGTGTTAAAAGCGTAACCGTTTGGGGCGATGGAATAATGGGATATATTATCTCTCTCGTTGCGAAATACGGTTTCGGCTGTGAGGTCAACATCGTGGGTCTCAACAAGGAAAAGCTTGATATGTTTGATTTTGCAAATGTCTATTATTCAAACGATATCGACGCCCTTCCGAGAATGTCTGTTGCAATTGAGGCTGTCGGCGGCAACGCATCCGGCATAGCCGCAAACCAGGCAATTGATAAGCTCTATTCGGGAGGAAAGCTTATTCTTTCGGGCGTTGCAAACGAAAATGTTCCGCTCAACACAAGAATGGTGCTTGAACACGGAATTTCGATAAGAGGAACAACAAGAAGTGTGCGCTGTGACTTTGAAAAAGCAGTCGAACTCCTCACAATACCTGAGTTCCGCGAACATATTCTCAGGCTCATGCTTTCAGTCAACGATGTAACAAACATCAGAGATTATTACGCGATATTTGAAAAGGAGTCAAAGTCAACGGCTCTCGGAAAAAACATCATGAAAATTTCATTTTGATCAAGCAGCAAAGTCTGACGCAAGCTCCTGTTTGCGTCAGACTTTTGTGAGCTTTTCCGTTGCAAGGCGTTTTATTTTTGTAAAGATAATAAATTGTTCCATATAAACAAACTATCCGCAGACTTTGATTTTGTCAATGTCTGCGGATTTTTGGTGATTACAATAATTATTTACTTGTATGCTAAATAGATATACGATGTGCCTATACCGTTTAAGTCACTTGTCACGTTGCCTGAGGTGCTGTTGGAAACCTTAAAGCCGGTTGAGGTAAGCGAGAGACCCTGGGAGGAAAGGGATTCGTTTGCAACCGCCATGTAGCTCTTGCATGTGCTCTTTGTGAAGTCAACCGATACGGCAGGCTTGCCCGTCGCCATAAGAATCACAAGCTGCGGCTTGAAGCCGACGGAAAGCGAACGTGTTGACGAGCCGTTTCCAATATAAAATCCCGCTTCAAACGGAGCGTTCCATTTTATTTTGTCCTCGGCGGTTACATGAATTTCGCTGTTTCTGATATGGCTGCCGCAAAGAAGCTCTTTGTCAAGAAAGCTTGCAAAGTTTTCATCTGTGCTTGCGGCAGGGCAGAAGTCGGCATTCATCAAAAACCAGCCGTTCATCACGAGAGCATCGGTGTCTCTGTCGGAGGCTATATCCTCACATCCGGATTTTTCGATGTTCAGGTTTGTCCTGAAAGTCAATGCATCGGCAATTCTTGTAAATATATCGTGGCATGCCTGACCGCCTTTTGAGAAAGGAACGCAAATGCTCAGATTTGCTTTAATCATTGCCGTTCGGCAGTATTCCTGTTTTTCAAGCACACCGTCGTCGTTGGCAACAAATTTGTCAGTGATTTCGATATTGTCAATTCCGACGGCAACAATTGCTTTTCTCAGCGGAACAGCCTTGTTTATCGGAGGATATTCAACAAAGAAGGTCAGATCGTTCATATCCTCCTGTTTACCGAGCCATTCGACAATTCTTATTGGGAGTGAAACAATACTGTCCATTATTCAACCTCCACAATTTCTCTGATTATTGCCCAGACGTAAATCACTTCGTTCTTGAAATACACCTTTTCACAACGGTCAACGGTGTATTTCTTTCCGTTGGATTCAACGTGACAGCTTTCCTTTTCGGGATCGTGGTCGGGGGGACCGATATAAAGATAATGTCCCTGGCTGTTAAAGCCGATAACAGTATTGACGCCGTTAAGGTACATCTTGTTTTTATATCTCAGCGGTTGAATAAAAGCTCCGAAGATCGGGCTGCTCCAGCCGTCGTCGGTCTTGAGAGTGACCTCCTGACCGTATTTTTCAAACATTGATTTGAGAGTCATGTTACATCACCTTGATTTGATTAAAAGCGAAGCTGTCGTCCTTGCAAAGCGGAATTATATCCGCCGATTTTTTATCGTAAAAGTCCTTTGCACGTTCAAGAAAATCCTCGACCGTCTTGCTGTCCTGCTCTATGCTCACATCGCCCGCCTTAAAGCTTGTAATGCTCGGCTCGCTCTCAAGAGAGCTTTTTTTGAGCGCAAGCTTGTAGTACGCAAGCCCTGCGGCTGCGGCAATGACACGAAAATCTTCCCTGTCGGCATCGGGCTTCAGCCTTGAGTCTATCTCTTTGATGCAGGAGCGGCATAAAGGAAGAATTTCTTCTTCCTTATATGCCGAAATGTCCGTAAGCTCGCCGAGATAGTCCTTTACTTCCCAGCAGCTCATTCTGAGCCTACCGTACCCTGATTCTCAGAGCCTGTTGTGATCTCGGCAGGAGCGAGAGTCTTAACCGCACCGGGGAGAATCTTTGCAAAGCCTGTGATAGAGGTGATAGCAATCTGCTCAAGCTGACGGTCAACAAGCTTACCGTAGTCTGTTTCAACATCGCCGACCTTGACCATTTCAAGAGCGCATGTCTTGTCAAGACCGATCATCATGCCGCTTTTTGTAACATGAGAGGACTTGATGAGGTTTGCGCCGAACGGAGTGATAAGCTTGCCTGTGCCATGAAAATTAAGTCCTGCGGCAGCATCTCTGAATTCCGACATTTTGAGTACAGTTGCCGTTACGTCGGGCGATGCGAGAATCGTGTTAAGCTCATACGGTGCAAACTGATTCCAAAAATCAATAAGATCGTCATATGTATATTCGTCTGCTGCAAGTGCACATACGCCGGCAGGGTTTTTACCTCCGTCGCCATTGATAAGAACGTCTACGGCATCTGCCATAAGGCTCTGCGCAAGGTATGAGCCGATTCTCTTGAGCGCAATTGAAACAACATCAAGACGCTGGAAACGAAGCACATCGTAAGAGGTTGTAATCATTCTGCCTCTTTTCTTGAGACGGATGGTTCTGTCGCTTACTTTGAAGTCGGCTGTTTCAAGAGTATCACCCTCCTTGAAAACCTTCATCTCGGCGTTTGCCGATGTCATTTCAAGATTCATTGCGCGGTAATCGAGAGAGTCGATATTGGTCGTTGCAGCAATGATATCGGGAAGAAAGCTTGCCTCATCCATGCCGTAGCGAACGGCTCTGGAAACGTACTCCGGGAAGAGAACTGCGGCATCGCTTGTCTGGAAAAACTTGCCTACAACCGAGCTGTCGGAGCCCTGCGGCTTGATGCCGAAACGCTTGAGCTGACGCTGATAAGCGTCGAGACCTTCAAGGTCAGTTCCTCTGTAATTCTCCGAGGGATCAAGTCCCTCCAATACCTGTGTAAAGCTGCGGCCTGTGCCGTACATACCTTTCTCAAGTCTTAAATTATCAAAACCCATTTTGGTTCCTCCTTAAAATTTAAATTCATTGTTCGTGTTTGTATTCTTTTCTTTTTTTGCCTTCAACTGAGGCGTGAGAGGGATAACGTCCTCAGCCTTTTTTCTGAAAGCGTCTCTTATTCTGATTAGTTCATCCGTTTCAACACCCGAACACATTTTCTCAATACTTTCGCCCGAAAGGGATGGCACGGAAAGAACAGCAAATTTTGCTGTCTCCTCGGTAAGAGAGCGGCGGTAAATAATGCCGTCCTGCGCCTGTTTTTCAAGCTTTTTAATGTATTCGGAAAGCTGCTTTGCTTCGGATTCGCTGAGCTTGACGGCGTTGCCGTCCTTTATTGCCTTGATACAGTTTTCCATTGTTTCAATCTCCTTTTTGTAGCTTTTTGTCACTCCTGCATTAACCTGAGCCGGAACCGCTACGAAAGACCATTCGTAAGCATCGTTTATATTGGAAAGTCTGCAATAGCAGAGCTTACCGTCATAGATTTCGCCCTTGACGTGATTGCAGGGGTCATATCTCATGTCACTGCCGCAAACAGAGCAGGTGAACGAGCCGACGGCACAACTGACACTGACTTCCTTTTTGATGCCTGCGTTAATGTCGCCGATGAGATCTGCGTTTTTTTCGGTCAGGGGCATGTATGCTCTTGCCTTGACGCATCTGTAATCCTCGCCTGTTACGGTTTTTTTGCCCGGAATCGAAACACATTCGGCGTGATAGATTCTTGCACTCTGGTTCGAGCTCTTGGGGTCGTGATCGAAAATTCCCGTTACACCGACAAACAACTCTGCCAACTGCATGAGAGCCTCGTTTGTAAAGCTTTCGCCGTCACGGTCAACGTCGTTGTCGCAGAGAATTACGTTGAAGCTGTAAACCTCATCGGCAGAAAGTGCCTTTACGGTAAAGCGGTTGATTTTTTCAAGATCCTCGGCTGTAACTTCGCAGGGAGAAACGCTTGATTTAAATGCCTTATTCAACTGATTTCAACTCCTGTTCAATCCTTTCACTCTGTGCACGGTAAAGCCGTGCCTTTGCCAGTTCAACCTCATCTTGAAGGGTAATGTCATCCCATTCAACGGAAAATCCGTCATTTCTGCCGTTGGTAATCATCCAAAAACGGCAAATTCTTTCGATTACCGGTGTCAGCAGCCTGCGATATGCTTCAAGCTCGCTTGTCAGCACGTCTGCCTGCTGAGAGGACATTCTCTCGGTAGACGACCAGCTCAGACTCAGCATGAACGGAGGAAGGCCCGTTTTTGCAACGATCTGTTCAAGCATCTGACGGACAGGAACCTCGCTGTCGAGGATCTGATTGTCCGCTCCGATTGCTTTGATGCTGACATCGCCTACGGCAACGAAGTCTCTGACCTGGTTGCCGGGCTGCATTGCCTCACTCCATTCACGGGCGACCTGCTGCGCTCTGTCCTTTGCATATGCACGGTCAACAACATCGTTCTGCGGCTTATATGTGACGGCAAACCTGACGTTGCCGACCCTGTCCCAGTTGATTCCGATAGTGTTATAAATCTTCATCAGAATGTTGCTGACAAACGGCAGACCCTTTAAAAGTGAGCTGCCGGTAAGCTGACCTGCTTCGGGATTGAGAACCGAGAGAAGAACAAGCTGAGGATAAGTGACCGGCTTGGCTTCGGCAAGTTCTCGAACGCATACTATGCTTGAAAAGCCGTCGTCGCCGCGTTTCAGTTCAATGTCGTCAATGTCGGCATTGTAGAGGGCGACGAAATCTCCGTTTGAATCGGTGATCATCTCACCGACCGCCGTTCCATAGGTCAAAAGTTGTTCAAAATAAGCCGACATAAAAGCATTTATGCCCTGCTGACCCGAGCCGACCCTGATCTCACGAAGAAAGCGACGAAGCTCTTTTTCACATGTCTTGTCTTTGCAGTCAACATGAAAACCGCCTGTGAGCCTGATGATTTTATAAATCGCAGCGTCCACAATAGGGATAGCTTCACGAAGCTCACGGTAGAGACTGTTCTGCATTGATGAGAGGGGAGTGTAGCTGTCAAGAAGACTGAAAGGATTTTTCTTGTAGGTTTGCGGTGCTGAGACCGCGGTTTTTGCAGCGGATAATTTCTTGAATATTCCCACTGAAATTCTCCTTTCTTTTTGTGTGGAGGCAACCGCCGATTCAGGAGGCGGTCGCAAGAGTGTTAACGAGAAACACTCATAACGAAAAAGTCATTTTCGGGCGCATTCAGCGCCGTAGTGACGAAGTAGCGTAGATCGTCCATGGCATGGTCATTTTCCTTGCGCGGTGCGTCCCGAACTGCTTTATCGTCCCACTTGTAAAGCGAAAATTCACGGAGCGTGTCCTTGCATTCGGGCGAAAAATATATCACCCGTTGCTTGAGAGCATCGGATACCTGTCTGATTCCGTCAACGACATCATTCTTCGCAGGTATCACCGTGAAACGTCCTTTTCTGCGGATGCATTGAATAAAGCTTGCTGCCGATGGGTCAACGATGACCGATTCAATTCTGAGATTATCGGCAAGCTTTTCAAGCTCCTCATAATGCTCGGCGTCTGTCCTTTGCTCGCCTATTTTGCGTGAATCATAGTAGTATTCACGTATTCGGTACCATTTCTTTTCATATTCGCCCCATAGACCGAACGAACACGGATTGACCGTGCCGTAATCGCAGGAGATGAAAAATCGTGTGAACCGATCGGTTTCGGGAGGGACAGTGACATGAATTTCCTCGCTGAACATAGGATAAACAACGCCCTGAGCCGCGACCCATTTGCCCTCGACAAATCTTTTGTAGAAAGCACCCGAGTAAAGGCTTTCGTAGCGCCGGATTATCTTTTCTGTCAGCGACGGATTGTCACGCATTGTAAAATGAAGATAGAGGCAGTTCTTCTGCTTTGCCTTTAGTATCCATTCACGGTAGAACCAGTGCATAGGATGCTCCGGGTTGCAGTTGAACCACAGCTTTGAGCCGTCAAGCGAACATCTTGCGATTGCCTGCTCAACAAACGACCGCGGCATAAGAGCCACCTCATCGAGCAGAACTCCGCCGAGCGTCATACCCTGAATCAAAGCCGCCGAACCTTCATCTTTTCCGCCGAAAAGGTAAAAACGGTTTACTCTGTCCTTGTAGGTCATTTCAATATAGTTTTGCGACGATTTAAGCTTCATTGAAAAACCGAGGGAAGCCAAAATTGAATTTAAAGGAACAATAACATTCCTTTTTAACGATGCTATGGTTTTCCCGCATATAGCAAATGACGTGTCGGAAAACGCATAAAATGACCAGGCAATAAAAGAAAGAGACATACATACTGTTTTTCCCGAACGTACAGCACCGTCGCAAATGATAGCGTCATAAAAATTCTTGTCCGAACTGTCACACCACCATGTCATTGCCTGAAGCTGCTTTTCGGAAAAATTCCTGAATGATGAAAGTGAGCTACTCAAGCTTATCATTCCTCACTTTTGCGGCGCTGTTTTCAAGTGCCTTGTAGAAGGGGAGAGCACTGTCCTCATCACCGCCGGAACAAAGCTGCTCCAAGTGCTCAAGTGCTTTGAGACGGTCAAAAAATTTGATTTCGAGACCGCCGCCCTTAGGACGTTTGATTTCGCTGACGTTGAAAAGGTCAAGCTTTTCCGTTCCAAGCATAGGCTTTTCGTCGGAATATGCCAGTCTGACGGCATCCGAAATATTTCCGAATGCAAGCTGGCGATATCCTGCGATGATCTCGTCACGGTTGATGTTTCGCAGTTTGTCAAGCCGCTCGATTTCCTTTTTGATGTCCTTGCGCTCAAGCATTGACGGGCCGACCTTGCGGGCTTTGATTCCGTAGCCTGCCTTGGCTGCAGAGGCTCGTGCGTCCCTTGTCAGAGAAAAGAATAAACAAAACAGCTTTTCTTTTTCTTCAAGTGCCATAAAAACTTCCTTTCATTTTTGTACGGTTAACCGTTTTGTGAGAGTTGCCTCTCAATCTAAGCGCAAAAAACAGCAATCCATAACCTTTTTCGGTTATTGACTGCTGTTAATAATTATTTTATTTACAATTTATTCACATTTAGCGTAAGTGGATGCATTGATTTCGATTTGATTTGTAAAATCTGCATCAAGTGAAATTTCGGTGCAAGGAGTTGTTGACAAAAAAATCACGGACGGCCGAAGCCGTCCGCTTTAATTTGCCTTATTCATTGCTTTGTCTATTTCGCCGTCAAGAATAAACGGGAGCACCTCGGTTGCCTTTGTTATGGCGGCCTTGAGCTGTTCCGTATCGTCTTTGCCGAATTTTGAAAGAACCCAGTCGGCGAGATCGTATTCGGGGTTCGGTTTTGCACCTACGCCGATTTTAATTCTCGGGAATTGGTCGGAATTGAGATGATAAATAATACTTTTGATTCCGTTATGTCCGCCGTCCGTACCCTTGCGCCTTATTCTCAGCTTGCCGCAGGGGAGGGAAATATCGTCGAAAATAACGATTATCTTCTCCGGCGGTATCTTATAGAACTTCGCAATGTCTCTGACAGCCGTGCCGCTGTTGTTCATAAACGTCTGCGGCTTGACAAGCAGGCATCTGTGATTGTTGATAACAACGTCTGCGACAAGCGCATTGTTTTTAAGATTGTTAATCTCTGTGTCAAGCTCGCTTGCAATATGGTCAAGCGTCAGAAAGCCAGCGTTGTGGCGAGTGAATTCATAATTTTTACCCGGATTGCCGAGACCGACTATAAGAAATTCAATCGGTCCCGGGGCAATTCCTTTGCTTCGTTTAAAGAACATCTTGTACCTCAGGAAATTGCCGTATTGAAGCTTTGACCTCAATACGACAAATTTGTTTCTTTTCTTTTTGCGGTTAACCGAATTTAACGGTCATTGTTTTTTTGGTTACCGAGTCCCAGTTGTCAATATCGGTAATGCTGTCATCGACGAGGGTGTAAACAAGCTTGACCTTCATGTCGTTGAGCTCTTTGATTATTGTTTCCTCGTCGGGATATTTATCAACGTTTACAAGACCCGAAATATAAACCGGTACGCCAGAACCGGATTTGATTCCGTATTCGCAGTCGAGATTTTTCAAAACGACAAGATTGTTGTTTGAATTTGTCAATTCAAGGAACGATGTGATAAGTCTCTGCGAGCTTGTGTTAGCAATATAAGCCGTGTATCCGAACTCGACCCATTTTTCTGCATTCTTGACGATGTCCTCAGCCTTGCTCTTGTCAACTCCGTTGTCAACCATGGTGTTGACAAGCTTTACTTTTTGAGCATCGTTTTTAATGGTCTCGCTGAGTCTGGTGCTCATCGTCAGGTCGTTAATAATAGGACTGTCAACCTTGACGACTCTCGTCGCATCTTCGCTCTTGCCGTCGGCATTGACCGATGTGTACTTGACAACGGCGGTGCTTGCTTTTTCGTCAACGCTCGGCTGAACCGGAGCACCTTTTCCGTCAATGACCTCTTGAACGCTTGCCTTGGTTGTTCCGTTAGAAGCGTCAGCACCGGATATGACGTCCGCAGTGTTGCCCTTCTTTCCGCAGCCGCCGACGGCGAGCACAACGCTCGCTGCCATGACAAGCGAAATAATTCTCATTAAAATTTTGTTGTTCATAATCTACCTCTTACTTCTGCCATCTGTATGGCTTCTTTTTCTTGACCCAATCCTTCTTGACGGATTCCTTGGCTCTTGCAATTGCAAGAGCATTGTCGGGAACGTCATCGGTGATGACTGAGCCTGCTGCCGTGTATGCGTTGTCTCCGACCTGAACGGGAGCGACAAGGCAAGTGTCGCAGCCGATGAACGCATTGTTTCCGACTTTTGTTCTCGCCTTGGATTTGCCGTCATAGTTGGCGGTCGCACAGCCGCAACCGAAGTTTACACCGCTGCCAACATCGGAATCGCCTATATATGTCAGGTGAGCGACGCTCGTATGGTCGCCGATGACGGAATTCTTGAATTCAACAAAGTTACCGACCTTGACTCCCTCGCCGATAACCGAACCGGGACGTACACGAACGAACGGACCCATGTGTGCACCGTTCTTTATCTCCGCACTGTAGCATTGAACATTGTTGAGCGAAACGTTGTCACCGATAACGCTGTCCTCAATGAGACTGTTCGGGCCTATATCGCAGTTTGCACCGATAACGGACTTGCCCTTGATTATCGTGCCGGGAAGGATTTCCGTATCTGCTTTGATTTTAGCGTCGGGTGAGATGATAACTCCGTCCGCACACGGAATCGAAACGCCGTTGAGCATGTGCTTTTTGAGAATGTTCCTGCGAGCGATATCGTTGAGCAGCTGGAGCTGTACCCTGTCGTTTGCGCCGAGAACGATGTCGGGTGAGCTTGCATCGTAAGCGACGGCATTGAGACCTTTTTCAAGAATGACCTCAACTGCGTCGGTAAGATGATATTCGATCGCTTCATCATTCTTTCTGTCGTGCTTTTCGATTATACCCTCGAGCGATTCGAGAAGAACCGAGCCGGAAAACCAATATGCGCCCGAGTTTACCTCATTGACTATCTTTTCGGCCTGTGTAGCTTCTTTCTCCTCAACTATCCTTTTGAGCTTACCGTCTCTTGAACGGATTATTCTGCCGTAACCGAACGGATCGGCAACCTTTGCGGAAATTACCGTTGCGGCATTGTTGCCTGCAATATGAAAATCAAGAGCCGCTTTGAGAGTTTCGGCAGGAATAAGGGGAGCGTCACCGTTGAGAACGAGCACGTTGCCCGGAATATGCTCCTTGATAAAATCCTTTGCCTGCATGATTGCGTGACCCGTACCGAGAAGCTCCTTCTGCTCGACGGTCTTGAATCTGCCGCCGAAATGCTCATCGATCATCTCACGCTTGAAGCCCGTAACCAGGCAAATATCCTCGACGCCGGCATTGACCGCCGCGTCGGTGACCCAATCTATCATAGGTTTGAACAAAACCTCGGCGAGAACCTTAGGCTTTGACGATTTCATTCGCGTGCCTTGACCTGCTGCCAGAATAACTGCACAATTTGAACTCATTTTGCTTCCTCCTCAGTAAATGAAAATCTACATACTAATTATTGCAGAAAATCAAAAGAAATACAATAGAATTTTTCATTTTTTTTACGACAATTTTCACAAAAGTTTAGGCGTTTATTTGTGCTTATTTATTTCAAAAATGTATAGCAATAGTTTGTCCCGTGTGTTATAATAATACGAAACGTGTTATTGGGATTATTCTGCCCAATCGCTGTTAACAATTTAGGTAATAATTTTAAATGGAGGTAATACCCATGGCAACTAAGTATACTTACCTTTTTTCCGAAGGTAACAAAGACATGCGTAATCTCCTCGGCGGTAAAGGTGCAAACCTTGCAGAGATGACCAACATCGGTCTTCCTGTTCCCCAGGGATTTACGATCACAACAGAAGCCTGTACAAAGTATTATGAAGACGGCAAGAAGATCAATGATGAGATCAAGGGTCAGATCATGGACTACATCGAGAAGATGGAAGAGATCACCGGCAAGAAGTTCGGCGATAAGAAGAATCCTCTTCTCGTTTCCGTTCGTTCGGGTGCCCGTGCTTCCATGCCCGGCATGATGGACACAATTCTTAACCTCGGTCTTAACGAGGATGTTGTTGAGACAATCGCAGAGATGTCAGGCAATCCGCGTTGGGCTTGGGACTGCTACAGAAGATTTATCCAGATGTACTCCGATGTTGTTATGGAAGTCGGCAAGAAGTACTTCGAGGAGCTTATTGATAAGATGAAGGCCGAGAAGGGCGTTACTCAGGACGTTGAGCTTACAGCCGATGACCTCAAGGTTCTCGCAGGTCAGTTCAAGGACGAGTACAAGTCAAAGATCGGTGCTGACTTCCCGTCAGACCCGAAGGAGCAGCTCATGGGTGCTGTTGAGGCTGTTTTCCGTTCATGGGACAACCCGCGTGCCAACGTTTACCGTCGTGATAACGATATCCCGTATTCATGGGGTACTGCCGTTAATGTTCAGTCAATGGCATTCGGTAACATGGGTGACGATTGCGGTACCGGTGTTGCTTTCACCCGTGACCCGGCTACAGGCGCAAAGGGCCTCTTCGGTGAGTTCCTTACAAATGCACAGGGTGAGGACGTTGTTGCCGGTGTTCGTACTCCGATGAAGATTTCCGAGATGGCTGACAAGTTCCCTGAGGCTTTCAAGCAGTTCCAGGATGTTTGCCATACTCTTGAAGATCATTACAGAGATATGCAGGACATGGAGTTCACTGTTGAGCACGGTAAGCTCTTCATGCTTCAGACAAGAAACGGTAAGAGAACAGCTCAGGCTGCCCTCAAGATCGCTTGTGACCTCGTTGACGAGGGAATGATCGACGAGAAGCAGGCTGTTAAGATGATCGACCCGAGAAACCTTGACACACTTCTTCATCCCCAGTTCGATGCTAAGGCTCTTAAGGCCGCTACACCGATGGGCAAGGGTCTCGGCGCATCTCCGGGTGCTGCTTGCGGCAAGATCGTATTCTCGGCTGAGGACGCTGTAGAGTGGGCTGCAAGAGGCGAGAAGGTTGTTCTTGTTCGTCTTGAGACTTCTCCGGAAGATATCACAGGTATGAAGTCGGCTCAGGGTATTCTTACAGTTCGTGGCGGTATGACATCTCACGCAGCCGTTGTTGCCCGTGGTATGGGTACTTGCTGTGTATCGGGCTGCGGCGACATCAAGATGGATGAAGCTAACAAGAAGTTCGAGCTTGCAGGCAAGACCTTCGTTGAGGGTGACTACATCTCAATCGACGGTTCAACAGGTAACATTTATGACGGAATTATCCCGACAGTTGACGCTAAGATCGCAGGCGAGTTCGGCAGAGTTATGGAGTGGGCTGATAAGTACAGAAGACTTAAGGTTCGTACAAATGCAGATACTCCGACAGATGCTAAGAAGGCAAGAGAGCTCGGCGCAGAGGGTATCGGTCTTTGCCGTACAGAGCATATGTTCTTCGAGGCAGACAGAATCGCTGCTTTCCGTGAGATGATTTGTGCAGATACTCTTGAGGAGAGAGAGGCTGCTCTTGATAAGATTCTTCCGTATCAGCAGGGCGACTTTGAGAAGCTCTATGAGGCTCTTGAAGGCAACCCGGTTACAATTCGTTTCCTTGATCCGCCGCTTCATGAGTTCGTTCCGACTGAGGAAGCTGACATCAAGGCTCTTGCAGATGCACAGGGCAAGTCCGTTGAGGACATCAAGGCTCTCATCAGCTCTCTCCATGAGTTCAACCCGATGATGGGTCACCGTGGATGCCGTCTTACAGTCACATATCCTGAGATTGCTAAGATGCAGACAAAGGCTGTTATCCGTGCAGCTATCAACGTTAAGAAGGCTCATCCGGATTGGGCACTCGTTCCCGAGATCATGATTCCTCTTACCGGTGAGGTTAAGGAACTTAAGTTCGTTAAGGACGTAGTTGTTGCAACAGCAGACGCTGAGATCGCAGCAGCAGGCATCGACCTCAAGTACGAGGTTGGTACAATGATCGAGATTCCTCGTGCCGCTCTTACAGCTGACGAGATCGCTAAGGAAGCTGAGTTCTTCTGCTTCGGTACCAATGACCTTACTCAGATGACATTCGGCTTCAGCCGTGATGACGCAGGTAAGTTTCTTGGTTCTTACTATGACAACAAGATTTATGAGTTCGATCCGTTCGCAAAGCTCGACCAGGTTGGTGTAGGTAAGCTTATGGATATGGCAGTTAAGATGGGTAAGGCAGTTCGCCCGACTCTCCACTGCGGTATCTGCGGCGAGCACGGCGGAGATCCTTCTTCGGTAGAGTTCTGCCACAAGATCGGTCTCGACTATGTATCTTGCTCACCGTTCCGTGTTCCAATCGCTCGTCTTGCAGCTGCGCAGGCAGCTCTCGCTGACTAAGCTTGAACACAGTCTTATAAACCTTGTTTTCGGACAAGCATAAATGATACAAAGCCCCCGGAGCGTATATGCTTCGGGGGCTGTTGTGTATTCCGTTTTATGAGGCAGACAATAATATTTCTTGTCTGTCCATTAGTGAGTTTAATTTGGCTGTATTATTACTGAAAATCAAAGCTTTAAGTTTATATATATTGTTTTTGAATAATTTTTATTAAAACTCCGTTTTCTGAATTATGATTTATTTTGACGGAATTATCACTTCAATTGTGATTTTTACATTGTTGCCAACGCTGAGCGGAAAAGAGGATATTAAAAAATAAATAAAAATATTATAAAATAATAATAAATAATATTGACAATTATGAATTATACTGTATAATAAATACATAATTATGTGAAAGAGATGATAAAGTGAAAAAGCAGTTGATTCAGGTTATTTCTGTCATTCTTGTTATTCTTACGGTTCTTTCGGTACCGACGTTTGCCGGTTTTTCAGATTCCGGCATCAACGGTGTGATAACGGAGATAACCGAGTTCTTGACCGGAACAACAACCGCCGACGAGGAAACAACGGGCGAGACTTCAACGGAACCAACTACAGAAGAAACCACCGAGCCGACAACTAAGCCTACTACCGAGCCAACCACGGAACCAACTACAGAACCAACTACCGAGCCGTCAAAGACATTTGATGACTATAATGACAGCGATAAGATTGCCGTCATGTATATCTGCACTCAGCAAGTCGGACTTGGCCATGCGTGGATTTATATTGAGAATATGGCAGAATGTGACCTCAAGGTCGGCTGCTATGATTTGAAGCCCGACTGTGGCGTTTCGATGGGAACGTTTTTGCTCAGCCGCTCTGACGGCGGCGGATTATATTATAATGTTGAGGCTTACTGTGCAAATAAGTGGGGACTTAAAAATAAGAGTTGGCTCAAAACCGAGCTTACAAAGAAGCAGCTTATTAAGGTGAGCGATAGAATAAAACAGTGGAATTATTGGGATCTTTATTTTAACTGCACTTTTTTTGCAGCCGAAATTTGGAACTGTGCTTCAAAGAAAAAGATAATTCCGCTTATGTTTCCGTTCTTTATAAAGTGGCAGATTCTGGCGAAGGGCGGAAACAAAGATGTTGAAATGAAGCCTGTCGAAAAAACAGATTGCTTCAAACAGCGTGGGTCCGGAAAGAATGCACACATCGTTCAGGTTAAGGAAGGCACACTTGATTCAAAATTGTTTTAATAATAATCGGAATCCGTTCTTATGGGCGGATTCTTTTTTGTGTTGAAAAAGAAAAAAATTATGGTATAATAAAAGAAAAGGATCTAATTTCTATGAAAGCATTATTATGCAAACTTCTTTCGGGTGTAATTACGCTGATTTCACTGATAGCCTTTGCAGTCAATCAGCCGACAATCCCAAATCCGACAAAAAAGGTTGATATGTCAAAATTTACGCTCACCTTTGAGGATGAATTTGAGAACGAGCTTGACCGCAGTGTTTGGTCGGGACACTATACCTATGGTGACAAATCATCAGTTCGCAAAGGCTCATATTGGAACAATTATATGGCTTATACCGAGAACGGGAATCTTATTATTCCGCTTAGATATCTCCCTGACGGCATGGGCGGCACGGGTGCAGGCTGGTACACGGCAGGTCTCGATACCGATTCCGATGCGCCAAACGGCTTTTCGCAAAAGTTTGGTTATTTTGAATGTCGCTGTATTCTTCCTAAGGGTGCCGATATCTGGAGCGCGTTCTGGATGATGAATGAAAATGTTTACACGGTTGACGGCTCGGGTCGTGACGGCACAGAGGTTGATATAATGGAAAGCTTTGGCTACGGAAAACGTATCTCAAATGTCATTCAGAGCAATCTTCATTGGGACGGCTATGACGAAGCTCATCAGACCGGCAAAGCGAAGAAGGCATATGTCATCGGTAACAATCCGTATGAGGAGTTCAATACATACGGCTTGGAATGGAACGAAAACGAGTATATTTTCTATGTCAACGGCAAGGAATACTGTCGCTCAAATGCCGGCGGGGTATGTCAAAATCCGCTCTATCTTATTCTTTCGGTTGAGATGTGGGGCGAGAACGCAGTTCCCTTGGACAGAGATGCCGACAGCGCTCCGGCGGATTATATTGTAGACTATGTAAGAGCTTATCAGTACAATGATTTGCTGAACAAATAAGCTTTAAATATAAAAACAACCTCCTAAGGCGTAGTGAAACCTTGGGAGGTTGTTGATTCATTCTAAAAGACAAAATCGCTTTGCCAGATATCAACGTCAAAGTCTTGGAAAACATCCTTGAGACGCTTATGAATATCGTCCTTTGAAATTCCTTTTTTCAGTATTACTTGCAAGAATCCGCCGCCGCCTGCGCCGCATATCATCTTTGCATCGGTGAGGTCATCTACGGTCATGATTATTTGATCAATAAGAGTGTTAGTGCTGCTGCCGTCAATCATTTTGGACAGCCCCCAATGAGCATTTAAAAGGCTTGCAAATCCGTCTATATCACCTCGCTCAAGCGCGAAACGCATGAGAGCTGCAACTTTTTGAATATTGCGGTGAGCTTCAAGACTTCTCGGCTCATTGCCAACGTAGCTGCCGACAACATCACGCAACAGATTTCTTGCCAAACGTCGCTGACCTGTATAAATCACAGCAAAGCGCTCGGAAAGCTCTTTTTTTGTGCTCTCGCTCAGAATTACATGATCAACGTTGATTTTTTGCTCGATCCCTGAATCGGAGGTTATGAATTTAATTCCCGGGGTTATGCCGCCGACCTGATCCTGCCAGCCGCCGCCCGTGGACATGATCTGCTCCATTGCGAGGACGGTTGAATAAAGCTTGTCGTCATCATATTCAATGTGCATGAACTCGAAAACTGCTTTGACCGCTGCAGCCGAAAGAATCGAAGACGTACCGAGTCCCGAGCCTTTGGGAACATTCGTAACTTCCGAGTGCATCTCAAATCCGCCGCCGAGACGGCTGAGAACATCGTCAAGACTGCCGCCCGATTTCGGAATTATTCCGCAGGCAAGCAGGCACGCCTTTTGAAGGGCAAACGGATCAAACGGATCCCCCGTATTCTGTAAGGGCTCTATGTTGTCAAATTCGCCGTGAACGTCCATATCGCGGCTGTCAAACACAATTTTGTGTTCGGAAATCTTAACAAGTCTGACCTCAACAGGCAGTTCGCCGTTGAGCGAGATTGCGGCATTTAGAACTACGCCGCCGTGCTCAAGGCAATGCGGGCAGGTGTCTGTCCAGCCTCCGCCCCAATTGACACGAAGCGGAAGCTTGACTACCGTTTCGTTTTCTTCAATTTTACATTCTGAGTTAAAACGGAGCTCCTTCATTGTGCTGCTCAGAACTGTATCCGCAATCAGCTTAAAGCATTTGGCAATGTATTTTTCATCATTGAATACCGTTCCGAGGTAGTAGTAGAGCCTTATGGCATATGAAAAATCCGGAAGACTTGAGGTGTCGAGCTTGTTGAATTCCTTTTCAAGCCACTGAGACTGAATAGCGGTGAGTTTATCTGCTTTGAGAATTCCGAAGCACTTACTTGCAGGCTTGCCTTCAAGAATGTAGTTCTTGAATTCGTCCATTCTGACAAGCTCCTCCATACGCTTTGTCCAGTCTATCACGGCGTCAGGATCGGCATCGTTGAAGCCCGAGCAGAGAGATTTTTTTGTTGATTTCAGCCATGCTCCGGTATTTTTTGACTCATTTACAATTATATCATAAAGGTTGAGCGCCGCATTAACAGCCTCATTAACCGTCTTACATTCCGGATAAAGCTTTGCGTTCCAAAGGGTGTGCTCGTCGCCGTCATCCCACAAATCGCTTGTGTGCAGAGAAAGTCTATCGGCAATTTCCTCAAGATTTCGACCGAAAATCATGCCTTTTTTCGGATTGTCATGTATATCCATTATTCGGCAGACAAAACAACCGTCAGCCTGCTTCAAGCCATGGATAAGCACATTATCCGGAATAATCTCGTCGTGAAGGTCGATAAAGCTGATATAGCAGTTCTTTCCTACAACGGCTTTGGAATGAATATATGAAACTTCAAGATAAGAACCGTCGCCGATAACGGCACACTCTGAGCGAACGGAATTATATGCTGCAATGTCAGGGTCGGAAATGCTGCTGTTGATTTGTTTTTTCCAGCCGAGAGAGCTGTATTCCTCAACACCCTTATTCATCAGCTTCATAATTTCCGGGATTGAGCCGAAATGAATGAAACGTGCAGGGGAGAGGTTGAGCAGCTTCATATTATATTGACCGATTGCCGACCAAAGTGCTGTCCTTGCCGCTGTCAGCTCATCGCAGAAGCTACCCTCGGGACTCTGAGTTAAAAAGTTTTCAAGGTCGGATTCTTCGGCAAGGCAGTAGGCTATATCGCCGTAAAGGGAAAGCCTTGCTCTGTCATTAACCATGATATCGTATTTCTCGTCGGTATCAACCGTCTCATAAAGCTTTTCAAGAATATTCGGGCTGAGCCACAACGCTCCCGTATCGATGCTGCACTTGTTTCTCTCGTCAACCGCACCCTCTGCTTTGAGAATTTCAAGGGTCTGTTTATGAAGGAATTTTTTGACATTGCCACGTTCGCTTTTGAGGTATACCCCGTGATTTGTTGCAACTTCCGAGTCCTCTTTAAAGCTGATAACAGCGGCATTCGAGGATCCGAAATCGCACATAAGCGGATTGAAAAGCAGAGTAACATCCCCGGAAAGAAGAAGCATACCGTTTTTCAGGCGTCCGGGAATACTTGCCATGGAAATCATGAACATATCAAAAAGCGTTGCCGGCAAACCGCCGAATGAGGTCGGAATTGGGCTGAAAAGCTTACCGAGAGCGCTGTATTGCGGAGTTCTCGAGCTGTTGCCGCCTGCATGGATAACCATAATTCTTTTGCTCGACAAATTGCCGTACAGTCTCTTTAATTCACGGATAACGGAGAGCGTGGAGCCTGCCGAGCCGACACGCTTATTTTCCCTGTCCGAAACAACAAGAAAATCGGTATAAGGCGAAACTCTGCCGACGGAGCGTCTGTATTCTATTTGCTTGCGGTATCCGTCGGCTTGTGCGGTGTTGCTTGCCGTTATTACAATGCAGTCCCAATGCGGAAAATTCGGATTGCTTACCGAGCGGTCAAAATCCGCCTGCGAATCCATGAGAGACTGCTGCAAAAACAGCGACACCATAGCCGTATTTGTCAGTTTATTTGAAAAAACGTTATCGGACATAGGTTACCTCCTACGGTTCTTTTACGTCTTGCTGATTCTTGATTTAAGCTTATGAATTCTACCGAAGAATAGCTCTTTTTCGGCTTTGTTTGCGCCAAAGGTAAGCATACAAACGGCGAGAATCACACAGAATGTAACTCCTCCGGCCAAAAGGGAAAGGAAGCTGTTATGAATGAAATAAGAAACGGCTGCGCTTCCGAGACAGGAAATGATCATGCTTGGCAGAATTCCTTTAAATGATTGACCGAAAAGAAACATTACGTCAATGTGAATGGCTTTTTTATAGTAAATGTTCATCAGTATGATTTGACCGATGATTGTGAAAACCGCCGTTGCTGCCGCCGCACCGAACATGCCCCAGTATTTTATCCACCAAATTGTCAGAAGAATATTGCCGACAGCCGTTACGCCGAGACATAATGAGCGGACATGCCTTTTACGCAGGACGTCGAGAATGTTAACGATAATTCCGTTTGACATATTTATAAACATCGGAACCATTATCATAATGGCTATAATCCATGCGTCGAGATAATCCGTGCCGTAAACTATCGAGATAAACGGACGGCCGACTGCAATAAAACCGAAAAGAACCAATCCTCCGACGATTACAACAAGCCTGCAGGGCTGAACAAGGGTCTTTGTGAGTTCTGAACCCTCCTTGCCGTTTCGCATGTCCTTGGCAACCTGTGGCATATACATTGAAATAGGCATGGTTGTCAATGCGGAAAACGTTGAAAAAATATACATCGCAACGGAGTAAACCGATACCGCTTCGGGCGACATTGCAATACCGATTACGAATTTATCAACGTTGTTATTAGCCATGTTGACAATTGTTTGCAGGAACATGGCGAGAGCCAGCGGAAGAATCTGGCGGAAAATACCCTTATTAAAGTATTTGAAGGTAAATTTAACCTTCAGTTTTATTATACAGTAGAAAATTGTGAAAATGAAGCTGCAAATTGTGAGTACGGTGTCAATGGTAACAAGAACTATGGCACTGTGACTCACAAGCAGCAGAGCAACAACAATAATCGAACGTGCGATTAGATAGGCAAGGGAAACAAAAGAGCCAAGGCTATATCTTTCAAAACCGAGAACAACCCCGTTAAGAGTCTGCACAAGGAAATTGAAAACGAGCTTCACGGCAGATATGAGAAAAATAATTTTTCCTGTTTCTATTTGCTCGGGAGTAAGAGACTTATGATATATTGTGCCGATCAAAAGATAGAATATGAATACACCGATACATATGAACGACGAAAGAATACATGTTGTTGTCCAAACGGTGGAGATGTTTTTCTTTAGCTCATCGCTGTCAGAATCATCTTTTTTACACAGAGAAATGTTTCTTGTCATTATCGTACCTGTACCGAATTCAAACAGGGTCAGATATGTAAGAAAAGATGTCATGGTCTGATAAACGCCGTAATCGGTTTTGCCGAGCATTCTCAGGACAAATGCAGACATAAAAAAGCCGATGACGGTGTTAAGAATTGTGTAGATATATGATATTGCTATTCCCTTGCCTCTGCGATTCATTTTGAGTCTCCGATCTTTTGCTTAATTCGACGATATTTGCCGACCGCTCTTGTCAGCAATGTTTGACGGTTTGCCGCAGTCATTAAAAGTTCCGTTGCCGACGAATCGTCAAAATTATCAAAGAAAAAATTTCTGTTGAAATTGTAATCAGTTTGAATATACATTGAACGGTTTTCACGAAGCGCATTATTTTCACTGACCTGAGAAAACTCAATATCCGAAAGTGTGCCGAAAAGCTTTTCACCCTTCTCGCTGTTGACAAAGGCAAGCGTTATTCCTGTGTTATCATTCATTTGAGGCGTTACTTTTTCACAGCCCCAAAAATCAGCCATGGTGAAATCCGAGACACGTTCAAGCCTGCGAAACGGGCAGCTATAGCAGCTTTTACGAATCGTAACACTTCGCACAAACGATCTCATGTATGGGTTCTCGGTTACAAATTGAGTAAAGTGCTTACCGTTTATAAAATCAACAGAAAAAGAATACTTTTTCCAGCCCGATACTTTATCACGGAAGCTGACGCTTTGAACCGCCGAATCATTCTCTTTCTCAAGCTCCGAGATATAAGCTCTCCAGACCGAAGGGGAGGGCACACCGTGGCAAACCATATCAACGGTTATCAGATTATTATAGTCCTTTTTTAAATAACTTTTAATTCCCTCAACCTGACACGGAGTTCCCGATAATAAAACGGTACGGTTTGAAAGAAGCTCCTTCTTTATCTCCGGGAATAACTCTTTGCCGTTTTCACACTGAACGTATTTTGAGCCGCGCAGCTTGCAAATATCCTTCGGATTTTCAATCCCGATGTGTTTCACGGATTTATAATCCGGTGAAAATGCCGCACCGTAAACAATTCCTCCGTCGGCAATGATTTTTGAAGCGAGAACCGAGAAAAATCCGCCCGAGGAGCTGTTCATGCGAACCGAGTTGTCGGTTGTTCTTACTGCGTATATTTTTGAAGCCTTTGAACGGCTGCTTTCATTTAAAACCGGACATACCGAAGCGCACGCTCCGCACTCGGTGCAAAGCGAGAAATCAACCTGTGGGTAACGAAAGCCCTCTTTATCCGTGCAAAGAGAGATTGCGTTATGAGCGCATACGGCTGAGCAAGCAGCGCAGCCCGTGCAGTTTTTCGGTGTTTTAATCGGTTTCATATTTTATCCTTTGCTGCATGAAATGAGATCATCGGCGGCACTTTCCGCCTTCTTTTTATATTCGGGGATAACCGTTTCCAGTCTTGCACGAATAGTGTCTCTGTTTTGCTGAATCCACTTGAATTCGTTAAATATTTCGTCGGGGGACTTCAGCTCCTGAACAGGAAGAACGTAGTGCTTGTAATCACCGAAAAGATCGGTTGCAATTCCTTTTGCCTTGACCGAATATCCGAGAACAAGCGTTGGCACAAGGCTCGAATAAGCTGCAATTGAGGCATGGGTCCTTGCGGCAACAAACAGTGAGCATTTTGAAATAATATATTTAAGCTGACTGCTGCTGTAGTCGGCTTCCAAAATTCTTACGCGGTCATTGTCGGCATATCTGTCCTTTATCATGTTGAGCGGCTCGTAGTCACGCTCCTTGAAGTCATTCATATAAACATGCGGAACGAGCATAATGTTCATTCGTGTGTTTGAAAGAACATCTTCAATAATTTTTAAGCATCCGTCTACCGCAAGCATGTGGTTCGGATTCTCCTCCATGGCAATCGGGCTGATATTGATTCCCACGGCTCCGTTTTGCCACCATTCTTCATCTGTTTCGGCAAATTCCGGCTCAAGAGTAAATGCCGGATCGGCAGTCAAAAAAAGCTTGTCCTTGTCAAAGCCCGAATTCAAAAGTATGTCATATGTCAGTTTTTCCCTGATATAAAGCTTATCATATTTTTTGAGAGTGTTCATAATTCTCTCATTGGTTACGGAGCATTCTTCAATTGATGCCGCCCACAAAACAACCGGGATATTCAACTTTTTGCACCAATGAATCAGTGATTCGTTTTCAAGAGAAACGCCGTAGCAATATGTATCTCCGCCGATATGAACCATTGTGTTGCCGACCGCGGAATTCAAAAGCTCACCCTGTTTAATCTTTTCATATGGGAAAGTGTTGTGAAAAAGCTTGTTCCACCCGGCTTTAAAATATAATTCCGGCTTGCTGTCGCATTTGCGGTACATTAGAAGCTCGTCAAAATATTTATGTGAGGAATTTTCCTTGAACTCGTACTCGGTTCTGAACGCAAGAGCGGTTTTTACGTCCTTTTTTCTGAACATAGCAGAGGTGGATTTTGCAATTGCTTCACATCCTCTGTTTTCGCGACCCGTATAGCCGCCCATGGTGATTTTTTTCATATTCAGAAAGCTCCTTTAATTTGCTTGTATTGTTTTGATTGGGCAATCGGAACAGCAACGCTGCATGGACCGTCGCTGTAAAGCGCTTTGGAATCCTTGCCGTTCAGCAGGGCTTCGGACAGACTGACCAAGCGCTTTGCCGCCTCCTGCGGCGTCCAGCTTTCGCAAACGGTTTTATATGCTTCTTTACCGTATTTTTTGCAAAGCTCGGGATCGTCTGTCATTGAGCGAAGCAGAGAATACATCTCATCAAGCCTGCCGTTCTGATATACTCTGCCGTTTAAGCCGTCCTTCATCATAAACGGAACCGCACCAATGGCATGATTGGCAAGCACGGCACAGCCGCTGTTCATTGCCTCATTGAGAACTGCGCCCCAGCCCTCGTTATAGTCGCTTGTGAACAGATAAATTGATGATTTTTCCATCAGTCTGCGAACCTCAACGGGGGAGAGCGCACCTGTAAATTCTACGCAATCATCAAGTCCGCTTTTGCAGACTTCCTCTTTCATTTGTGAAAGAAGCGGACCTGTTCCGACCATCGTGAGCTTGAACTTAATTCCGTCTTTTTTCAGCCTTTTTGCCATTTCAATTGCGTGTTCACTGTGCTTCCAGTCGATGAAGCGTCCTGCCCACATGAGGCTGTTCGTTTCTTTTTCGGAAAGCAGAGTGTCAATGCTTTCGTATTTGATTATTTCGGGGAAATATCCCCATTTGAACATTTTATCGGGATATGCGTGTATTATCCGACAGTCTCCGGCGACATAAGCACCGGCACAAAGCAGATAAAAGTTTTTATTTGCATATTTTGTATGATAATTATAAGAATTTCTGAGAACTCTTGGGTCAAGAAGCCTAATGTATCCAAGCTTAAAAAGCCGTTCGGAATAGCGGAATGTTATTTTATCGGTGTTTTCAAGCCGATTTTTTATCCACTCGGTTGATGAGCCGCCTTGTATCACGATATCGGCGTTGTCAATGAGCTTTTTTGCAAGCTCCTTTTGCTCATCCCCGTCATAGGTGCAGACAACAAAACTGTATTTACGGTTCATATCCTCATAGCCGAGATCAAGACGTTCCTGTGCTATCGGCTCGGTTGCTATAAAGCGGTAACCGTCACCGATCAGCTTTATCATTTCCTTTGAAAACGGAAGCTGATGATGATTTATAAAATTTGATATAAATACAACCTTCATTAAATCCACCTCATAATAATTCCGAAGTTAAACACTCGGTTTGGTGATTTTGAATACTCTTTTTATTATACTTTTCAGCTTTAATTTTCCGACAAGGCTCCATAAACAAACCTTGATAAAATATCCTTTTTCGGCAATGAAGCTTTTGGCTTTTGAACGCACCTTTGTCGGGTCGCCAGTGTAATATTTATACATAAACCATTTGGCTTTGCCCTGAAAATGAAGTCCGTAAAATGTTATAAGCTCGCTTTGTCCCTTCTTTGTGCCATAGGCCTTGCCGTCTTTAATTATGATTTTCTTAATTTTGTTTTTTAGTTCAAAGCTCTCGGATCTGTTAACGGAATTATCAAACAGTCCGTTATCAACAATTTGATTGGTGTCAAAATAGTTTTTTGATTTTGCAAACCATTCAAAAAGCGTCATATCGCATATTCCGCCGTACCGATTACCTTTTATGAAATAGTCGTTATAGTAATTTTTGATTTTTTCAAGTTTGTCCGAATCGGCGTAACTTTCAAGCATATAATCGGCAAGCTCGCCGATACTTTTTCTTGTTAAAAATGTGTATTGCGGACCCTGATCCTTACAAACGGTTATGTCAATTCCGCCAAGATATTTTTCGCAGTAATCCGTGACGTTGCTGTAAAGAAGCACGTCGGTATCAAGGTAAACAAACCTGTCAATTTCCTCGCAGGAATCAAGAAACTCCTTTATGACCATCCAGCGCTGAAAGCAGAAGCGTTCATAGCCGATCGGATTCGGGCTCATGTGAACATAAACATCGTTAAATTTTTCCGCCATTCCGTAGTAATCCGAGACGTTAAAATGTCTGAATCCATGCTTTTGAACCCAACTGTTGCTCTCATCTCCGAGCAAGATAATCTCAGAATCGGGATTGAATTTTCTCGCCTGATTGAGAGCATAGGAAATAATGTTGCTGTTGCCCGTATGGACAAAGATTATCGGCAACGGTTTCATAATTTAACGGCCTCCCGCAATTTCTTTGTATATTTCAACAAGCTGTTCGGTTGATTTGTTTATATCAAGATACGGTCTGATATAATTCTTTCCGTTTTGACTGAAAAGCTTCGCTTTTTCATCGTCATTGAAAAGTCTGAGAATAAAATCGGCAAGCTGAATATATTCCTCGTGGCGGAAAAGAAATCCGTTCTTACCGTGCTCAATTGTTTCGGGAATTCCGCCGACATAGCTTGCTATGCTCGGAACACCGACTGCCATAGCCTCTCTGAGTGTAGAGCTGTGATTTTCAATTGCCGAAGGAACGACCATAACGTGCGATTGCTCCATTCTTTCTGCCATTTGCTGTTGAGTCAGTCTGCCCGTGAAAACAACGTTGTCTCTGATGCCGAGCTTGGTGATAAGATACATAAGATATTTTTCATATCCCTGCTGTCTGAATTTGGACTTGAAATCGGTTTTTGAGAAGGGATCCTGAAATCCCGGTGCATAAAGCTTAACATCAGGCACGCTTCTTTTTACGATTGCGAGAGCCTCAAGAAGGACGTGCAGACCTTTAAGAGGATAAGCGGAAGCACACGTGAAAATCGAATGCTTTTCGCAAGTTTCAAGCGACCAATTCTTTTTAAAAAATATTTCATCAATGTTAAGATGATGAACAAAAAGCTTGGCATTGGGATTGATATATCTGCAATGAGCTGTTGCCCAGTCATTTTCAATAATAATATTTTCCGAATAATTAAGCATCTGCTTTTCTATTTCTGCTTTTTTGCCGAAAAACTTTTGCTCGTCATAAAGTCCGTCATGCTTAATAAAATTTCTCAGTGAATAGGCTTTTTTAATTTGAGATCTCGTCATGTTGCTCAGGTAATAGTATTCAATGGATTCCATTACACCTTGCATTTCGGTAACAGAGGGGATACCCTTTTCTTTTGCAATTCTGAGTGCGCACAGTCCGTGAGCATATTCGGTGCCCCACTGCATGATTATATCCGGCTTAGCTTCGTCAATTACCTGTTCCCACTGTTTGATATGTGCAGGGTCATCATATCTGTAAGTTCTTTTGCTGTCCTGCGGGACGAGGTAATATGTAATATTGTCTTCTTCAAAATGTTCAACTGCATTGACAGGGGCAACGGTTGCAACGGAAATCTCTATACCGTCGGTTTTTTCGAGGCCGAGCAATGTCGGCTCCATCCATGTTCCGCTGATGGCTTTAACATTGAATTTGCGCTCTGCGGCTGCGATAGGTCTGTTGGTTATCCATAAAACTTTCATTTTATAAGCGGCCTCCTTTTTATAATAAAGTTGTTGTCAATCAGTAATTCATAAAAATACGGGACAATTATAAACATATGCATCGTGAAAAGGACAATCTGGAAGGAATTGAGCAGTCCTGAAATCAGGTAGAAAATACTGACGGCAATCAAGACCTTTTTACCCTCATAATCATTTTTCTTGAATTGATTAGCTGAATGAATAATAAGAGAATAGTAGTATACAAATATTGTAAAGCCGAACTTCGCAATATAATCGATCCATGTTGAGTGACCGCCGTTTTTAAACTTATTCGGCGTCAGCTCTCCAAGGAAGAAATTGTGTCCCATTGCACGGAAGCTTTCAATATAGTGCGTAAGTCTGCCCTGTGTGCTTGTATAGTCTTTTTCGACGCCTCCACTTCCGTATTCATTAATTATATCGGCAAAGGAGGAGTCTTTAAAGAAAATATCATAGACATCCTGCAAACGTTTTGTAACCTCTATGGGGAAAAAACTGTTTTTTAATATCCAGTTTAATCCCGTCGGCAAAAGAACCATGAAGAACAGGCAGAATATAACGGAAAAAAGAAGAATTTTTTTGATGTCTACGGTTTTTACGATTATGATATAAAGTGTTATTATTATTGTAAGAAGTAACGGCAGCGACATCTGTGCCAAATAGAGAACATAAAGAGTCAATGCCATATATGCTACTGAAAGAATCTTATGCTTTGAACGTTTGAAATTGCAAAGAACAATAAAAAAAATAACTGCAAAGGTGTATATCGAAGGGATATTTACCAGCTTTTCAATTCCCGTGCCGTTTACGCTGAGCACGTCAAAACCGGAATCTCTGATAATCATCGGGTTCTTTGCCAGCTCATATATATCGCAGATTTCTTTGAGAATTACTTCTGCAAGAATATAAAGCAAAATAATTTTCCGTTCCTTTTCTTTGTCATGCATATATGCGCCGATACACATCATCACGAAACAGTAAAAGGAAACGAGAAAGCCTGATTTTGTGAATGACTCATGCGAATAAAACATATACGCCAGCGAAAGCAGCATGAACGATGCAATGCCGTAAGCCTTCATGTCATAGCATAGAAAATTTCTGCTTTTCTGCGAGGTTAGAATAAAGAAAACAAGAAGGAGACTGATTCCGAAAGCTATTGTTCCGTTAAGAGGAGGAATAAGCAGCCAAATTCCGCCCTGATAGAAGCTGATAAATGCACAGGATAAAAGCACAATAAGCATGTGTGTTATTTTCTGACCCGCAGAAACATTTATTTCGGGCATGGGCTGTCCCTCCTTTCAATAGTTTATCTTTTGATAATTGATTTAAAAATGTCTCTCTTTTTGTAAACGCGTTTAATCTGATTGGCAACTGTTTTTGGGATGATCTTTGCCGGAGTAGAGAGAAAAATCATGCTGAATTTATAAAAAGGATTGCTCATTGAGCGTTTGCTGAACAATTTTTTCCTCGTCATTTTGTCGTAAAAATTATCGCCGGTTGTTTCTTCGTCAACAAGATATCTGAGACTTTCGTCGCAGTAAATCGTATAGCCGTATTTTCTCCAAGCGCGGATCGTCCATTCGTAGTCGGAGCCGTAGTGGGGGAGGAGGAGGGGATGAAAACCACCGATTGTTATAAAATCGCTTATTCTGAAGAACAGACTTCTTGTCGAGGCACAGTTGCCTTCTCCGGCACCGCCGCGCTTAACTGTCATTGTTGCAAAATCGTAATCAACCGCACCGTCAAAGACCTTGCCAGTCTGACGGCTGACTCCATAGCCCGTGAGAAGAGTATGCTCTCGGGTATCAAGAATTTTAATCGCTTTTTCGATATAGTCATCCTCAAATTCGGAATCGTCATTTGCAAACATGGCAAAGGCAGATCTGTCGGCGTTTTTGACAGTCCACTTATAAGCCTCATGCAAAGCGCCTCCCCACCAAAGGTTGCCGTCACCTTGAATGATAACGGCTTCGGGGATTTTTGAAAGCACCATATCAGCCGTACCGTCCGTACAGCCGTCGTCAACGAGCACCAGCTTTATATCCTTATAGGTCTGTCTTAAAAGCTGATCCACAAATTTTTCCGTTATTTTATATCTGTCATGTACTGCCGTGAATACATAGATCATAGTTATTCCTCTTAAAGTCTCCAGTATTTCATTCCTGAGTTTTCAAGCTCCTCGACGGTGTATAAGCCTTTAACGTCAAGGAAAACTCTGCTTTCTGCGGCGAGCTTGTCGTTGAACAGCTTTGATGCTCCGTCCAATCCAAGACCTTTGAATTCTTTATGAGCGACTGCCATAATAACGCAGTCTGCGTCATGGACATCGTTCATATCCGTAAGCTCGATGCCGTATTCGGCAAGTGCCTCCGCCTTGTTTGCCCACGGGTCAACAACAAGCGGCTTGATCTCATATTCATGGAGTCTTTTTATGATATCCTCAACCTTTGAGTTTCTGATATCGGGGCAGTTCTCTTTAAAAGTGAGACCCATAATGACGACCTTACTGTTCTTGGGAGCCTGTCCTGCTTCAACCATTTTTTTGATAGCGGCATCGGCGACGTATTTGCCCATATTGTCGTTTACAATACGTCCGCTGAGAATGATTTGACTGTGATAGCCGAGCTTTTCCGCTTCATAGGTGAAATAATAGGGGTCAACGCCGATGCAATGTCCGCCGACAAGACCCGGTCTGAAGCCGAGAGCGTTCCATTTTGTATTCATTCCGTCAATGACCTCGTTTGTGTCAATGTTCATGCGGTCAAATACCATTGCAAGCTCATTCATAAAGGCAATGTTGATATCACGCTGGCTGTTTTCGACGACCTTTACCGCCTCAGCGGTCTTTATGTTTGATACGGGATGAGTGCCGACCTCGATAACGATATCGTAAATATTTTTGATTTCGTCAAGTGACTCTTTATCCATTCCAGAAACTATCTTATGTATATTTTCAAGGCGGTGAACCTTGTCGCCCGGGTTGATTCTCTCGGGTGAGTAGCCGATTTTAAAATCTACGCCGCATTTGAGTCCCGATTCCTTTTCAAGTACGGGGATACATACGTCCTCGGTACAGCCCGGGTAAACGGTTGACTCGAAAACAACGATTGAACCCTTGGTAAGGTTGCGTCCGACAATTTCCGAAGCTCCGATAACGGGAGTAAGGTCGGGAGTATGGTCTGTATTTACAGGTGTCGGAACGGCAACAATATGAAATTTCGCCTTTCTCAAATCCTTTTCATCGGGGGTGAAATATATTGTTGTTGAACGTATAGCCTCGTCACCGACCTCCTTTGTCGGGTCGATGCCTGATTTGTAAAGATTTATCTTCTTTTCATTGAGGTCAAAACCTATAACGTTCAAGCCTTTTGCGGCGAAAGCAACAGCCAGCGGCATGCCGACATAGCCGAGGCCGACAACGGACAATGATTCTTCTTTACTGATAAGTTTTTCGTACAAAGACATTACCGATCACCAATTCCTTTTTTGTTTTATTCTGCTTCAACAGATCTTTTGGCTATATTGTTGTAGGAAAATTTTTCCTTGCCGTGAGTTTCAGCGGCATATTTTATTTCATCAAGCTTTTCTATAGAAAGCTTGATTTTTTTTATGTATTCGTCCTCGCTGTCGTTTTCAAAGAAAAGACAGTTGCCTCCTATATCAATATGAGTGAAGCCGCTGATTCTTTTAAATATACACGGCTTGCCCATAGCGACAGCCTGCTCCCAAAGAACCGAATGAAGTCCAGGAAAAACAACTATATCCGCAGCGGCAAATTCATCGTAAATATCATCGGATTTCTTCCAACCCGAATATATTACGTTGTCGCTTAAAAGGGAGTTGAATTTTTCTTTCAGCTCCGGAACAACGCTTCCAAACACGGTGAGCTTGATTTTAGGATTATCCAGCTTGTTTATTGCATCCATCAGCGTTAAGGTCTGCGTTTTATTGTGGTCGATTTTACCGCCCGTTACAAGCAATATTTCATCGTCATTGATTTTATAACGCTTCCTGACAGCTTCCCTGACCGCCGGATCTGAGGCCTGTGACACCCTGTCGTCATCGGCGCCCATAACAAGCAGCTCGCATTTTTCCTCCGGGAGACCATACACTTCCTTGAGAAAGTCAACTCTTGCGGGAAGAACGCCGTAAAACTTTGTTGTGTAAGGCTCAATACTTTTGGCACAGTGCTTCCAGATGATTCCGTGAAGAATTTTTCGTGAAAGAGGATTTTGAGCGCTGTTGACATAATCGGCATGGTTGTCACAAAAAATTTTTGTTTTTGGATGCTTCTTAACATATTTAATAACTTTATCTATATCCAAAAACTGAACATTGTGAATAAAAAGAATATCAGGTTTTGCTTTGTCGAGAGCGTCTTCAAAGCCGACAAAGCGTCGGAGCTTTTTATAGATTTTTTGAGGATTTTTATAGTTCAATCTTGTCACGTAAACATCGTTTTCATTTATGTATTTCTTTTTGCCGGAATAAAGACAAGGCTTTCCGTCCTTATCGAAAGTTTCTAATGAGGCAATTACTTCAACGTCATAACCCTGTTTTTTGTGAAATTTTGGAAGCATATTTTCCTGATATGAATAATTATCGGAAAAGAAATTGCCTAAACACAAATGAACTATCTTCAACAAATCAACATCCCTTTCAAAATCAAATCATTTTTTCAATCCGACTTTTTCTAATGCTTCAACATATTTCTTCACGCAGGTGTCTCTGTCAAACTCGGACATAAGAAAAGTTTTTCCGTTTTTGCCCTGCAAAAATGCTTTTTCACGGTCGTTATACATTTTTTTGACCGCCTCAATAAATCCGTCAAGGTCGCCTGCGTCGGCAACAAGACCGCAATTGTTTTCTTCAATGATTTTGCAAAGCTCACTTTCTTTATCAAATGAGGCGAGAAGCGGCTTTTCCGCCGCCATAATGCTCCATGTTTTGCTCGGCACGGAATTACTTCCGACATTCGGCTTGCTGATTATAATTCCGACATCGCCGAGGCTGAAAACATGTGCAATATCGTCGTACGGCTGGAACGGAATATGAATAACGTTCTCAATATGCTCGTCGGCTATTCTTTTGCCTATTTCGTCCATTGCCGCACCGTCGCCGATGAGAGCAAAACGAAGCTGCGAAATTTCGTCCTTCAAAATCTTTGCGGCTTCAAGCAGAAGCTCCATGTTTTGCGTATATCCGATATTGCCGCAATAGGTTATATAAAATAGGCTCGGGTCAAGTCCGTACTTTTTGATAAGCTTATTGTCCTTTCTTCCGATCGGGTGAACGCCTTGCGTATCCGCCCAGTTCGGAACGACCGTAATCTTATTTTCGGGAACGCCCTTTGCCATTATATTCTTTTTAAAATCCTCTGAAATAACTATGATATTATCGGCATGGCGGTATGTATAATTCTCGACCGCACGTCCTATTTTCCAAATGATGCTTCCCTCGGATGTCATACCCGTATTTACAAGGGAATCGGGAAAAATATCCTGGAGATTATATACAAACGGTATCTTTTTGCAGGCTTTCAGGAATCCTGACATCATTCCCTGAGTCGGAGGAGTGCTTTGGGTAAATATAACATCAGCTTTTTTGCTCAAGCCTTTTATTATAAAAATGAGATTCAAAAGGCCGTAACGGAAAGCACGCATGAGGGAATTCCTGCCCTCTTTATAAAGCGCAAATCTGTGAATCGTCAGCTTGCCGTCGTAAAGAATCTCAGTTTTCTTTTTTTTATATTCATTTCTAACTTCGTCGCTGACTCCTCGGCAGGGTACGGGTACATACATTTCAATGCTGTGACCCGCTTCAGCCATGCCTTTCAGCATATCCTCTGTCAGGTACATGCTTGCCGCAATTTCCGGGGTATAGTAACAGCTAAAGGTTAAAATTTTCATTATCCGACTAATCCTCTCAACGAATGGTAATCTTTATCTTATCCATGGCTTCCTCACATGTTTTAACGGCGGCATCGGCGTTGCTGTCCTGAGCGATTATAAAGCCCATGCGCGAGCCGCTGTCCGTAACGTCCGTAATCGTTTCGCCGACATCGTGAACAATGTTTATTGAAACGACTCCGTCAATTTTTCTTGCCTCTTCCAAGCCTTCAATGCTTTCAACCGTTCCTCTATGCTGGGGAAAGTAGCGTATTGCCGCTCCGCGGTCAATGATAACAGAGAGGTCCGGCTTCTCGCCCATGGCAATTTTGATGCAGCTTTCAACCATATTCATACCGGTTGAGAGCGGAACAAGGTGGGTCGTTATGCAGTCTCCGCCGAGTCTTGCACCGAGTTCGACAATCTTCGGGCCGTCCTTTGTTACAATGATTTCCGTATGTGACGGACCGTTGCTTATTCCGACGGCTCTGTTCGCTTCTCTTGCTATTCGGCTTATCTCGTCCGTTGTTTTTTTATCCAGTCTGCTGGGCTGAGTGTGACCCATTTCAACAAAATGAGGTGCGCCGGTTGTGATTTTATCCGTAATCTGAATGACATGACATTTTCCGTCAACGCTCAGAGTTTCTACGCTGACTTCGGGACCTTCCATGAATTCCTCAACAACAACCTTGCCGTTCCTTGAGGATTCAAGGCTGTATTCGTAGGCACTGTCAACGGAGGCCTTATCGGATGAATCAGAGAGTCTGATCACCCCGCGGCTGCCTGAATTGTCGGCAGGCTTTACGATAAACGGTGTTGTGAACAGTGGAACGATCTCATCAAATTCCTGCTTGCTTGAAACAACATGGAACTTTGGAATGGGAACATTATGAGCGGCGAGAGCCTTACGCATCTCACCCTTGTCGGTCGCCTTGATTGCTGTTTCGTCGCTTATTCCGACTATCCCAAGCTCCTTGGCAACGGCGGCAACGCAGCGCATCGGCATATCGGATGCGAGAGTCATTACCCCGTCAACCCTGTGTCGCTTTGCGGCGTCAACTACGGCGGGAATGTCGATAGTACTGATGACCTCCTTGAGGATATTACCCTCGGAGAAGCCGACGGCACGGGGATTCATATCCACGACGATCGGAAGAAGTCCCATTTCTTTTGCTTTTTTAATTGCCGGAAGCTGAAGAATACTTGCTCCCAAAATCATTATCTTTTTCTTCATAAAACAGTCCTGAGGTTATTTGATTTCCGTTGTCTCTTTTTCGTTTTCAAGAACGAAGGTATCATCTAAGTTTGCTCCATCACGGTTAACATTTTTTCTTTTTAAAACGGTCATGAGGGTCATAAATATAATTTTTATATCAAACCAAAGCGAAAGATGCCTAACATAATAGATGTCGTTTGCAAGCTTCTCTTTGGTAAGCACCGAGTTTCTGTTAATTGCCTGATTGTATCCGGTGATTCCGGGGCGGACTGTGAGTATGATTTTTTCTTCATCGGTATATGCTGCCGAGCCTATTGGCGTATCGGGACGTGGCCCGATGAAGCTCATATCACCCTTTAAGATGTTGATAATCTGGGGAAGCTCATCAACGCTCGTTTTTCTTGCAAATTTGCCGAAACGAGTTACTCTCGGGTCGTCGTCGCCGTTGTAGGTTGAGCCGTCGGCAAGACGGATATCGGGTGCATTCTCTTTCATCGAGCGCAGCTTGAACATCTTAAATGTTTTTCCGAAACGTCCTGTTCTTTCAGCCATATAGAATACCGAGCCGCCGTCGTCAAGCTTGATAGCAAAAGAAAAAATTCCGATTAAAATCCCGACTGGAATCATCAATACGGCGGAAAATAAAACATCAAAGCCTCTTTTTATTATTCTGTAAATCAGACTTCCCGAAGGCTTTGTGTTATCAGGTGCAAGGGAAAAACCATTGTTTTTTTTGTCATTTAACATAGTTGAAAAGCTCCTGATATTTATTTCTATCCAAATCCTTCTTGTAATCAGTCATCATTGTTCTGAAATCTGCATATTTTGGGACGAAGCCGAAATCATACTTTGCCTTTTCCATAGAGAACAAATAAGACGGCGTATTGTTTACAATTTCCGGTTTGTAGGTTATTTTTGATTTTTGATTCTCGAACGGTGCCCAAAGGTCACGGATAACCTCTGCTTGTTCTTGAAGCGTAACACCTCTGCCTGAGGTCATGTTATAAAGTCCGTATGTCTGCTCGCTTTTCATTGCAAGATAAAAGGCATGAGCAACGTCTTTGACATAGATAACATCACGGCTGAGATTAGGGTCACCGAAAATGCAGATATCCTTGCCCTCACTTGCATTGTCAATGAAAATTTTAAGTCCTGATTTTCTTAGAGTGCCGTTAATATAAAGGCTGTCATGCGGACCTACACCGTAAACGGGAGGAAAACGGAACCATGCGTTTTTCATTCCGTGCTGCTGATTGTAATATTCAAGCACGTCGTTTGCCGCATTTTTGGAGAAAACATAAACTGCGTGGTCGCCTGTGTATATGAAATCTCTCGGTTCGTCCTCTGTAATTACGCCTTTGCCCCATGCACCTCTTACATCGGCATAGGAGCAGTTGGAAATAACTCTTTTTATCCCGTTTTTGCGGCAATATTCGAGAACGTTGATCGTTCCGATTGTGTTAATTTCAAAATAATCCGCCGCATTTTCGTCTGTATTAAGGTCAACCTGTGCATTGGCGGGCAGTAAGCCTGCAAGGAGAATAACGCCGTCAACTCCCTCTTTTGGAAGCTTGTCAAAATCCTTTTTCTCGGTAAGATCAAGGTTTATGTATGGAACGCCAAGGCGGTCATAGTGTTCACGAAATTTGTTGTTTCTGCCTGTGACGGTGACTTCACAGCCTTGCTTTATAAATTCATCGACAGTATATACGCCGATGAAGCTTGATGCGCCGATAACGATATACACGGCAAAACCCCCGTTGTAATAAAATTAAATAACTTTATATGTATTCCTTGATTACATCTGTATAATTATCGATTATGTAGTCAACCTCTTCGTCCGTCAGACGGCTGAAAAGAGGAAGGCTGATTTCATTTGCGTAATGCGCGTAGGCATTGGGATAATCCTTGATGTCAAAGCCGAGCTTTTTGTATCCGGTCATCATGGGCAACGGCTTATAATGCACATTTGTCGTAATTCCTCTTTCTGCCAGCTTTATAATTATTTCACGGCGTTCTCCGTCGCTTACAGGCTCTCCGTTCTTTTTGAAAATTCTTGTAAGATAGAGATGTCCCGAGGAAATATGTTCGTCCGTGAAGTGGGGGAGCGTGTGAACTCCGAGCGGCTTAAAGGCCCGATCGTATTTCTCTATAATCTCTCTTCGACGTTTTAAAAGTGCAGGGTAGCGCTCCATCTGAGCAAGACCGATAGCTGCATGGATATCGGTCATATTGCATTTGTACCACGGACCGAGAATATCGTATTCCCATGCACCGAGCTGGTTTTTGCTCAGTGCGTCCTTTGACTGACCGTGAAGCGAATAAAGCTGAACCTGATTATATATCTCCTCGTCATTGAGATCCTCACGGGGCTTCCAGGTCAGTGCGCCGCCTTCCGCCGTTGTGAAATTCTTGACGGCATGGAACGAAAATGCGGAAAAATCGGCAACCGAGCCGATAGGCTTACCGTGCCATGTTGAGCCGAACGCATGAGCGGTGTCGGCGCAGACGATTATTCTGCCGAACTTAGACTGAATATCATTGGACGGAGTGAAAAGCTCCTTTTTCTTCTCAACGATTGAGAAGATTCGGTCATAATCGCAGGGAACACCTCCGATATCAACAGGGATAATAGCCTTGGTTTTATCTGTTATTGCTTTTTCAACTGCGTCATAATCCATTTCGAGAGAGTCGGGCTGACTGTCGATAAAGATCAACCTTGCACCAACATGACAAACAATCTCTGCCGAAGCCGTGTAGGTGTATGCGGGAACAATAACCTCGTCACCCTCACCGATGCCGAGCAGACGGAGCGCCATTTCGGCACATGAGGTCTGAGATGAGAGACAAACCGCTTTGTTGGTGTGACAGAGAGCGGCAACCTCCCTTTCAAGCTCCTTTGTTTTAGGTCCCGTTGTGATCCAGCCCGATTTTATAGCTGAGGCAACTTCCTCAATTTCCGCATCGGTCAGATCCGGCGGAGAAAACGGTATTTTCATAAAAACATCCCCTTCAGAAAATTCCTATTTCTTTTTTAAATCATAATCTGTAATCAGTTTAATACGTTCTTTCGCCTTTTTTACGGCGTCCCTTTCAAGCTCGGGGTCACGCTTGTGACCTACATACCTGACTATTCTCTTGCAATATAATGATGGCAGCTTCCATGGCTTATCATAAAGCTCGGGGTGCATTGCCGACATTAAATCGTAAGAGGGGAAGACCGAGCGCAGAAGTCCGAATCTGCTTCCGCCGGTTTTTGAAAAAATAAACGTACTTGCGTAGGTTATCTCCTTATCATCGAGTCCGAAGGCACCTCCGTTGATAAGATCCTCACAAAGTGTGCTCGGATCGAGCTGCTTTGACGGGGTGTTTTCTTCGCCGCCGAGAAGCTTCATAAGCTCAACAGTGTCGGCATAAAAAGCACCTCCGATAAATTCGGAAAAAACCTTTTCTGCAGATGAAAAGTCGATTTCTTTTTTATATTTATTTCCAAACACGGCGAGATCCATGATGTGTCTGATGCCTGCGCCGGTGGTCATAAAATGCTTTAGATAATGTAAAAATAAAAATATATAATGATTTGTCGGGTCAAGCGTGTACAGCCTGTTGCCGTCATAATTGATTTCGTAAGGATTTTTCAGCGCTTTGTCAAAAATGCGGTTCATTGCCGTGCGGAACGAATTCTGAGTCCCGAAAAGATTCAGGTGAACCTCGATTTTCAAATGATTGCGTCTGTTATGAAATGAAACGGTCTGTATCCTTTTTAAATATTTTAAGGAAAAGTCACCTTCATTGTCTGCCGTATATCCGTTTTCGTTGAGAACACGGAGGCAGAGTGAAAAGTCATGCTCGGAAACATATATATCCTCATCGCCGGAAGCACGGTGATTTTCAAGTCTGCCGTAAGCCTTGCGGCAGATAAGACCCTTTAAAACTATGGGTTTCAGTCCTGCCGAGAGAAGCTTGTTATATATTGAATAAAACTCAGCCGTATTTTGCGTTTGTGCGACAACCGAGCTTGTCGATTTTGATATCAGCTCCGCTTTAACGGCAACAGGGGCAGGGGAAAACTCCGCATATTTAACTGCACCCTCAAGAAAGATCGGTGCAACCTCTTGCTGAAAAGCCAAGCCTGTCAACAGCTTGAAATCGGGCTTGTCCAATTCAAAGACCTCGCCCGTTAAGGCAGTATTCAGGATTTTGAAAAGATTGTCATATCGGTTATTCATAATGAGTATCTTTCCTGTCCAAAAGCACAATGCCGTTTTCGGACACGGAATAAATGCTGTCCGAAAGATTGAAAACGCTCGGCTTGTGCGATGTGAGAATTATCATCTTGTTGCGATTGTATGTGAGTATATTTGATATAACCTCTTCTTCCGTTTCAACGTCAAGTGCGCTTGTTGCCTCGTCAAGAAGAAGAATAGGTGTGTCGGCGAGGAGCGCTCTTGCAATTGAAAGACGTTGATTTTGTCCGTCAGAGAAGCATTGTCCCCGTTCGGTGATTTTTGTATTTATCGTTTCGGGGAGCTTGCTGACAAACTCCCATGCACAGGCGTTTCGGAGAACCTTTATAAGCTCCTCATCGGTTGCGTCCGGCTTTACAAGGCGGAGATTTTCGGCAATTGTTCCCGAAAAAACGGTGTTGTTTTGCGGCACATAGCTGAAAAGCTTTCTTGTTGCCGCGCTTAGCTCAATCCTGTCTCCGTCCTCGTTCGATACGGAAATACTGCCGGATTTCGGCTTCATAAGGCCGAGAAAAAGCCTGAGCGTTGAGGTCTTGCCCTTGCCCGAAGCACCGATAAGTGCAGTGATTTTGCCGCTCTGTGCGGTGAGCGAGGAATTATTATATACAACAGCGTCGTCATTATATGCACAGGTTATATCCTTGCATACAAGAGTCAGCTTCTTGTTTTTACTTTTATCTATAAATTGTTTTTCATATTCCGTTAGTTCAGTTTTTTCGGTCGGAAGCTCAAGCACATCGAGAACTCTGCCTGCGCTTATGCCTGCCCTGATAAAGGAGGGAACGAGAGAAACGACAGAGCTGAACGAGCCGGTCAGTGAAGCTGCCATTGACATGAAAAGCGAAAGAGTTCCGTATGTTATGTCACCCTTCCAAAGTCTGTACAGTGCAAAACCGTAACAGGAATAGGTCACAAGCTGACCCATAAGGCTCATAACTATCATCATTTGGTTCTGATAGCGGTTCTGCTCCATTGCAACGCCGTAGCCCTTTTGCTGGAATTCCCTGAATCTCTGTGAAAAGAGGTCGACAAGTCCGAAGGATTTAATAGTTTGGAGGTTTTGATAGCTTTCCTCCTCAATAGCAAGGCGTTCGCCGGCGAGCTCACGGTTTTTTATCTGAAATTCCGTGGCTTTACCGAAACGGAATTTTGCGGTCAGAACAGTTATCGGAGCGCCTGCCAGCGCAATAAGAGCCATGAGCGGGTCGTAGTGAAGTATTATAAAGAAGGCTCCGATAAAGTTGACGAGTGCCGTTACAACATTCGGGATATAGCTGAGCACCATATTTGAAACGATGCCGACATCGGCGCCTGTTCTTGTCATTATGTCTGCGGAGTGAAAAGCCGATATTGCAGTCCACTCGGTGTTCATGAGCTTGTCATAAACATCATTTTTGATTTGGATTCCGACATTGAGCCGTATTTTCAGCGATACACGGTTTGTAAGTGCGGTGATAAATATCTTTGCTATGGCTGTTCCGAGATACACTGCGGCAACCGGTGCGATTTTCATGGAAATTTCGCCGGTTACTGAGTCGATAAGATCCTTGAGCACCCATGATGTAAAAAGACCGAGTCCGGTGGAAATAAGTCCGATAAGGGAGAAGGCTATAACCTGACCCTTATAGCGGAGAATATAGCTGAATATCCAGCTCCATGAGTGAAGGATTTTCTTTATTTCATTGTGATTCAAATATTTTTTGATCTTTTCAATGCTTTTCAATTCGATGTTCCTAACTCTTTTTCTACTGTCTTTACCGCATGTATATCCTTTGTACATTCAAGGCGATAAACGGGTGTGTATTTGAGCAGCTCATCAAGTGTGCTTATTCCCAAATCCTTGCATCCGTCAAACCAGTCGGGCAGCATGACCTCGGGTAAAACGCATTTCAGCATGTCCATTCCCTTGATCTCGGCTATTAAGCATTTCTCTGACTTAACGGGAACGATAATTGCCTTTATCGGCAGTTTTTTATTCAGGCAGTATTTCGACGAACCGTGCCACGGCGAACCGTAGGCATAGAAACTTCCGTCACTATCCCTGTGAATAAAAACCATGTCACCGTTGACGATTTCCGCACCGCGGTGTTCCTGCCAAAGCTCTGCCTGCGTTGTCTTGCCGGTCCCCGACGGTCCGGTAAACAGAATTCCGTCGCCGTTGACGTCGATAAGACTGCTGTGCATAACAATTGTGTTCCTGCGAATCAGATTGCCGTAAAGAGCGACCATGGAACAGCCGTAAATTCCGTTGTAATCCCTGCTGCTGCCGAATATCGTGCCTTTTGTGAAGTCATCATCTATCGAGAGAATTGATTGCGAAACGCAAAAGGCTTTACCGCCGAGCTCACCTGTGAGAGACTCAACATCATAGCGGTCGGCGGTTCTCTCCTTGAATTTGAGTGACAGAACAGATTCGACAGGGGAGATACAAGCAAATTTTTGCCAGTATTCGTCCTTGTAGTCAAAGCTGACGGGAATGATTATTTGATAAGAATATCCCGTCATCACGAACAACCGATGCTTGCAACGTAGCTTCCGCCGTACATGTTAAGGTAGGGAACAATCTTTGCTTCAACCTCGTCATGGTTTGAACCGTAAACATTCATGGTTTTAACCGTACCGCTTGCAAAATCGTAGTACAGAAGATCCCAGCCTTTACCGGTAACACCTGTGTCAAGGTTCCAGTGAGCTGTTGCGCTTCCGGTTGCGTCGGAAGCACGGTTCGGGTCGCCGCTTCCGGTTGTCGAAAATCCGTCCGAGCCGAGCATTACGTCATATGCTTCTACGGGTACATACTCATCCATGTTTTATTCCTCCAATCGTATTATTAAAGATTTTGTCGATATATCGGCAATAATCTTTGTTAACTTTGTTAACCGTGCCGCTCTCTGTTGCAAGCGTTGCGGCACATCTGGGACAAGCCTTTGTCCATTTACACTTTTGACATTCCTCCGGCCATTGGAGCTTTTCTTCAAAGTCCACAAGGCGCTTCCACGCTTCGGCAATTCCGAGCGAGACGGCGTTTATGTCAGGTTCATCAAGAAAGGAGCAAAAGGTCATTTTTCCGTCCCATTTTATCCAAAAGCCCGTACGGTACTCCTTGCATTTCTCGCAGGGCTTGGCTGCACTTTTTGAACTTTTTCCTTTCAGCAAATACTCTGCATCCTCACAAAGCCGAGGGTATGCGCTATCGGGCAAACGAAGCGATTCCGCCTCGGAATCGGCGCCTCTGACGGATTTACGCAAACTTGCCGAAAAGGCCCATGGAATGTCGAGATTTTTCATAAGCTCTTGAATTTCGGGCAAGTCGTCAACATTATCTCTTGTGACGGTCGTAACGGCCTCAAGTGAAATTCCGAGAGATTTTATAAGCTTTATGTTTTTTGCAACCTCGGTAAATCCGTTGTCTGTTCCGCATAACCTTTGGTATGTGGCGTCGCTCGTACCGTAGATTGTAAATTTTATGCACTTCGGCGGCGATTTCTTGAAAAGCTCAATACATTCATCGCTGAGGTGGTATAAGTTGCTTTGCAGGGTTATTATGAAGCCCATACGCGAAAGCTCGTAATATATTTTGCAAAAATCGGGATGTCTCGTCGGTTCACCGCCCGTTATGCAAAGGAACAGTGTTCCCGATTGCATTGCCTGACGTCCGAGTTCTATCCATTGCTCCGCTCCGAGCTCTTTTCCGTGAGATTCGATTTCGCTGTCCTTGATATGCACGTAGCACATTTTGCAATTAAAGTTGCATCTCGGCGTTAACTCAAAGGAAGCAAACAGCGGAACAGCATTTTTTCTTGCGTCAATGAGCATTTCAAACGGAGCTGCCGCAATCGGAAGGCTTGTGCTTTCATTCATGCGTCATCACTCATATCCAATATATTATTTCTTGCGAGAATTTGCAGGAAAGTGATTATATCCTCCTGCGCCTTTTCTCGGGTGACGTTTTTGTATTTTGAAATGATGAGGTCAACAAGCTCGTCAAGAGTGAATTCCCTGCCTTCCATATGCTGCCAGAGATATGCGGCGGAGGAGGAAATATAAACCATAGACGGCACTTCCTTAACACGTTCCATTATGGGAACAATGATATACTGTCCCGCTATTTCGCGCAGAACAAGCTGATCCTTTACTCTCATAATCATGCTCCTTGACTTAATGCTTGATAATTATTTTTTTTCGGTTGCTTCATCGTAATCGTATTTGCCGTAACCGTATCCGCCGTAGCTGCGATAACCGTATTTTCCGTACTTGCCGTAGCGTCCGTAGCCGTAATAGCCGTAGCTGTAGCCGGGGTCAAGTATGCTTTCCTTGGCGGCATTGAGAACTCCGCCGATAATATTGCAGCCTCGGGTTGAAATATTGTTTATGCAATCAAGAATCGTCCATCTGTGGGTCGAATCCTGACGGATAACGAAGAGGATTCCGTCACTGTATTCGGAAATCAAAAGGGGATCCGTTGTTATTGCGCAAGGCGGCGAATCAATGATTACATAATCGGCAATTGCTCTGAGCTCCTTCATGAAATCATACATTTTTTCGTCATTGAGCTTTTTCTCCGGACTTTTGCTTGGAGCGTCGCTGCCGAAAACAACGAAGTCTTTTGGATTTTCATTAAATAGTCTTTTGATTTTTTTATCACAGCTCTCGGACTGAACACGAAGAACTTTATTGTCGATGAAGCGTTTTTTAACAGTTCTCGTCTCACCGAGGAGCTTGCTGAGCGAACAATAGTTTTTCTTATTTTCAAGTTCTCTGCTGACTGAAAGCTTTCTGAGATCGAGGTCAATAAGAGCAACTTTTTTGTTTGGGTTACCCGCCTTGATATAGCGAGCCAAATTGATGGCAACTGAGCTTTTTCCTTCGTTTGCAAGTGCGGCAGTGACCATAAGCACCTTAGTGTCCGTCTTTTGCATTGAGCGAACTACCTTGAGCGAAAGAGCCTTCATGCTTTCGGAATATCTCTTGCCGTTTTCTGTGCTCTCATCGGCATAGATAGGATGTGAACCTCTTTTCTTGCCGACCTTTATGTAAGGAATAATGCCCATGCAGTTCATGTTTAACTTATCGTTGAAATCCTGTTCTGTCTGAATTGTTTTTCTGAACAGAGCAAAAATTATTATAATCAACAAGCTTGCGATAAAGGTTATTGCAAAGCAGATAATAACGGATTTCAAATAGCTGATTCTGTTGTTCGGCTGCGTCGGAACGGAGCTAGGTTGAACGATATTCAGCTTTGTTTCGCCGATAACGTATCTCGAAACGTCGGGAAGACGTTTGACAACGGCATCGAGAATTGCCTTGGCGTCATCGGGATTTTGACTGACAACAGAAATTGAGAAAAGATTTGAATTTTTGATTGCATTAAGCGAAATCGTTCCGTTTATTCTTTCTTCACCGAGCTCTTCCTTCAGAATCTCATTGAAAACGGAGCTTTTAAGAATATAGGGAAGAACCTTTGCCATCTGCTCGGCGTTGGCGGAATCATAGTAGAAGCCGTATGAAGCGGCTATTTCGGCATATGAGGTTGTCGTATTGACAGTGAAAGATGCCTTGGATTCATAGGTGGGAACATATGTATATTTCTGATAGGCGCAGAAGATTACGGAAACGGCAACGAATGCCGAAACGCAGATCCACCACGCTCTTTTGAATATTTTCAGAACATCCCTCAGCAGAACATGAAGGTCAAGGACATCATCATTATATCTGTTTGAATTCATATTACTCATTTTCGCTCCTCAATGTAGTTGTTTTCGGCTGTTTTGCCGTATTCGTAGTTTTCGTAATGGCTGTAGCCGTAAATGCTGTCGCCGGCTACATGCATATTAAATTCACGATAATCATTGAGAACATAACCTAAATATTTTGCGTTGCCTTCCTTAATATCTTCAATGGCGGTGTTGATATCGGAAAGGCGCACATAATCGTGACGGACAACTATCAGCGAGCAGTCAACGATATCCGAAACAAGCTGAACGTCGGTTCCTACGATTATTGGGGATGAGTCAAGAACAATATAGTCATATTTCTTATCGGCGTAATCAAGAAGCTCCTGAAGCCTTACTGAATGAATATATACGGTTGACTCTTTCTTTGAACCGAAGTTCATTATCATATCAACGCCCGTTCTTGAAAACTTGCGGATGATATCATCAAAATCCGACTGTCCGTCGATGTACGAAATAAGGTCGGGAATTGACTTCTTTTCCCTCTCGGTGATTTTATAAAGCGCGGGCTTCCTGAAATCGACATCGACAAGCAGAACCCTTTTGCCCATACTGCTCAGGGCAATGGCGAGGTTGGTGGAAACTGTTGATTTGCCCTCGTTTTCTGCAACGCTTGTTACAAGCACACGCTTATATCCGTTCTGATCCATTTTAAACCTGAGGTTTTCAGCAAATTTTCTGTTGCTTTCTTCAAAAGAAAAGCTGCATGTCGGGGAATTTATCAAAACAGATTTACGAGGCTTGCGAATAAAAGATCTGAAGGTTTGTAATTTTTTCTCGTGACTGATGACGCCGAAGCAATCTCCGTCCAGCTCCTCCTGTGCGCTGTAAACGGTTTTGAAGGTTTTTCTTGTAATACAGGAGGCAACAACGGCGATAACATAGAGCGCAGCCATTGCAATAGCGGCAATGAGCCGATACATTTTCATGTTAAACGAATTGGATTCAACTGTCGGAATCTGCGGCTCCGAGACCGTTTCAAGAACGGCATTTGAGAAAAGATAATCGGAAATTCCGTTGTAATTTTTCAGTATTGAATTGCTGACAACATAGGCGGTTTTCGGGTCGTTGGCCGTGACCTCAAGCACAAGAAGGTTCGTTCCGGAAATAACATTTGCCGAAACGGAGATCCCGGCGGGCAGATTACCCTCGCTCTCCTCGACCTTTTGCATGAGTATATCGCTCTCAAAGACCTCCTTGAGAACGCCTGCCATTGAGGATGCAGTCGAAAGCGCCGCATAGGCATTGGCATAGGTCGTGCTCTTTGCAGCAACAACAAGAGTAGAGGATGACGTATACTCGGGAACACGGACATATCTGCCGTAAATGGTCACGGCGGAGAATCCGATAATCGCAGCCATCAGAATAAACAGGGCATTGTGCCAAACATCTCTGAGGACTATGAATATATTCATCTGATTCGATTTAGTCGTCGTGGTTTCTTTCATAATGTTATCCCTCTCTGACAATAACTATAAGGAATGAATGGCCTGTCAGTCCCTTTGAATCGGTGTATTCATATTTGATCTGATTTACACCTGCAGTTGTTGTGTCAACCGTTGAGGTTATCGAAACCTTGCTTATATCCGTTTTTTCGTCATATTTATCTGTGACGGATTTAATGAATTTGCGAGGCTCGACGGTGTCGTTGACATTGATATATATAAGGTAATCCGTAAGCTCAATGAGGGGAGAGTCAATAGTGTCGTTAACAATGTTGACCGGAAGCTTTCGGTTAACAACATCGGCATAGCTGTTGGAGGCTTCAAACGTAACATAGTATGTGCCGAGCTTGGAATTGTCAACGTCATTAACAACGATCTTGACCTTTGAGGAAATGTCGCCGTCAAGACAATCGGTCAGGCTGATTTTTGAAAACATGGAAACCGTGTCGCCGGAATTGAACATAAGGGGTTCCTTAAGTGTGAATACAGGCTCGGTATAATCCGTATATTTTACCCGTCGTGTATATTTGCCCACATTGTTGCTCGAATCGAAAACGAGATAAGTTATGTCGCACACGCCTTCGGAAATGAACTTTGAGTGAGAGCCGACAAGAATTTCGGAAGTAAGGTCGCCGTCACGGTCGTCGGTTGCCTTTAAGCCCGAGACCAGCTTGCTTTTGTCGTCTTTGACGGAAAGCTCAAGCAAATCACGGTCCGATGTTATAACGGGGGGAGTGTGGTCCCTGACGGTTTTATCGAGAACAACGTTGACTGACCATGCGCCTACGACAAGAACAAATACTATTAAGACCAGAATTCTGATAAACTTCATTTCAACACCTCGATACGCATACTACTTCAGTTTATATAGTAATATTTAATCATAAAAATCAACAAAAGTCAACATTTAATGCTTTTTTATATATAACAATATAGCAGAAAAACAGCCACGCAAATAAAAAATTTTTGTTTGCAAAGCTGTTTTATTGAAATTTTATTTTCTGTTTTTAAGTCTCTTATCGCATTTTGCGGCGAGAAAAGTTCCGAGGCTTTGGAAGATCTGCACAAGGATTATCAGGAACACAACGGCGAATACCATTATAAGATACTGATATCTGTAATAACCGTAGTTTATGGCTATCTTGCCGAGGCCTCCTCCTCCGATAATTCCGCTCATTGCCGAATAACCGAGAACAGTCGTGAGAGCGATAGTTCCGTTTGAAATGAGCGACGGAACGCTCTCCGGGATCATGACTTTTGCGATGATTTGGAATGGGGAAGCACCCATACTCTGCGCCGCCTCAATGATACTCGGATTGATTTCTCTCAGGCTGCTTTCAACCAGTCGCGCAACGAACGGGAAAGCAGCGATAACGAGCGGCACAACCGTTGCGGGCGTGCCTACGACCGTTCCGACAATGAGTCTTGTGAGCGGAAAAACCATTATCATAAGAATGAGGAACGGAACGGAACGCAAAAGGTTTATGATAACGTTGATAACGTGGAGAACGCCCTGCGGAATACGCAGGATTTTTTTATTCTCTCCGGCAACAAGAAGCACGCCGAGCGGCAGACCGATTACTATTGCAAAAAGTGTGGAGAGCAGGGTTACATAGACCGTCTCCCAAATTGCAAGCGGAAATTGATTTTTAAGCACTTCAAGCGCCTTCTGAACCTCTTCCGAGGCAAGGTACTCACTCAGCATGTTTTGTCACCTCCTCAACGTAGATATCGGCTATGTTATTCAGATAATTCATTGCTTTTTCAAGTCCGGTTTTGCCGCCTGGAATTCCCAGAAGCATATTGCCGTAAGCCTTTCCGTCAAGCGAACGGGTCGAAGCCGAAAGAATATCGGCGGCGATGCCCTCGTCAATTGCCATCTGAGCAATGAGAGGCTTGTTCGTTGCCGAAGCGCCGTTGAATACAACACGTATAATGCTTTCGTCGGGATAATCTGCCGCATTGAATTCACATCCGTCGGGATAAACCAATGACTTTGCGGCGTCCGATTTCGGAGCGGCAAAAACATCACTGACCTTTCCTTCCTCAACGACGGTTCCGCGGTCGAGAATGGCAACTCGGGTACAAATCTGCTCAACAACGCTCATCTGATGAGTGATAACAATGACCGTGATGCCGAGCTTGTCATGGATATCTCTGATCAGCGAAAGAATTGATTGGGTAGTCTGGGGATCAAGCGCACTTGTTGCCTCGTCGCAGAGAAGAATTTTCGGATGAGTTGCAAGGGCTCTTGCTATTGCAACTCTCTGCTGCTGACCGCCAGAAAGCTGTACGGGGTAGCTTTTGAGCTTGTCGCCGAGTCCGACGGTTTCAAGGAGCTCCTTTGCACGGGCTGTTGCCTCGGATTTTTTTACTCCCGCAAGCTCCATCGGGAAGCATACATTTTTAAGACATGTGCGCTGCATGAGCAGATTAAAGCCTTGGAAAATCATCGTTATCTGTCTGCGCTCATTGCGAAGCTGGGAATCGCTGAGGCTGCCGACGTCAACGCCGTCTATAATGACGCTGCCCTGTGTCGGACGTTCAAGCATATTGATACAGCGGACAAGCGTGCTTTTGCCTGCACCGCTCATTCCGATTATTCCGTATATTTCGCCGTCGTCGATTTTCAACGAAACATCGTTGAGCGCATCAAGCTTTCCGTCGGAGGTCTCAAAGGTTTTAGTCAGGTGTTTTATTTCAATCATTTATTTCACTCCACATAAAATAGAAGTGCTGCCTGTTGCGAACAGCACTTCTTATTCTACACTTATTTGTTCAATGCGTCAAGTGTTGTCTGCTTGCCGCCGTAAAGACCCATCGGCTCAACATGGATAACTGCGGCCGAGACAATGTGCGTACCGTTTTCCTTGTTGAAGTCATCAAGGTACGGAGTGTGCTGGAAGTAGTTTGCATCAATCTCACCGTTTTCAACAACGTTGTTCGGCTGAACGTAATCCGTAAATTCTTTGATGTCAAGCGTAACGCCCTTTGCGGCAAGGATTTCCTTTGCTACGTCAAGGATTTCCTTATGCGGAGCGGGGGAGGCCGCAACAGTGATCGTTGTGCCCTTGAGCGCATTGTAATCTACCGATGAATCATATCCGTCGCCCGGGTTCTCAACAACGCTGACAACCGAACCGTTATATTTATTATTGATATAGTCGGCAACCTGCTTGCTTTCAAGAGCAGCCTTGAGTGCCTTGATTTTCGGAGCGTTCTCGTTGCCCTGCTTAACTGCAAGAATATTGCCGTAGGCGGAAGCCGAACCTTCGATAATAAGCGAATCCTTTACCGGGTTGAGCTTTGCTTCGATAGCGTAGTTCGAATTGATGATTGCATAGTCAACGTCCTTGAGTGTGTTCGGAAGCTGAGCCGCTTCAATCTCTTTGAACTCAATGTTCTTCGGGTTCTCGGCGATGTCGTTGATCGTTGCGGTGATGCCTACACCGTCCTTGAGCTTTATGTAGCCCTTTTCCTGAAGAAGGAGCAGCGCTCTTGCTTCATTGGTGGTGTCGTTCGGAATCGCTATTGTGATATTGCCGCTTTTTGATGATGAGCAGCCGGCGAAAAGGCTGAGAGCGAGAACTGCTACGAGTAAAAGTGAAACTATTTTTTTCATGATATATCTACCTTTCATTTTAGAAATTATTGTTATTTTATCAATTTTTTACGATTATGTCAACATCGGCACATTCGTCCGAATCTGTAATTGGCTCTGAGAAGAACCGTAAATTGCTTCAACATAAAAATCCCTCCAAAAAATAAACCGGAAACCCTTTCGAGGTTCCCGGTCAAAAGCTTTTTAAAAGCATTTAGCTCATGAATTGAGAACGCATCGAAAAAGGGCATGACAATAAGTGCGCATACACATGCACATTCCGGTGGTATAGGTTGCGTTAAACAATGTCGCCATGATGCAATTCTCCTTTCAAAATTAACTACCCGTTTGGTAGGTTGACGATATAATAGCACAGCAGATTTAATTTGTCAATCCTTTTTTATAAAATTTTTTGATTTTTTTGGTAATTTATAATTCTGGTGGCAGAAGGCAAAAAAAGGCGGGATTCAACAATGTTCGATAAAGGCACATTCAGTAGGAGCCGATGACCGCATCGACCCAAGGTCAGAAGAAACTTAGACATAGTCAGTAGGGGCGCGCACGTCCTCTGAATTCATACAGAAAAAAGCGGACGGACGATGGTTGCTACTACGAAAAGACGGAAAATTTAATCTGAAAACTATCTTTCCGAAGGGATAAAGAAAAAACGATGAAATAATTTCCTCACCTGCCAAATTTAAAATATGTTGCGAGAAATCGTTCCGTGTGATATAATCGTATATGACACTTTTGTGACATATTTGACGTTGTTTTTCGGTGAAAGCCAAAAAGAAAAGATATATAATTAAACTGTAAAATGAAAAAGGGGGGGAGGCATATGAGCCATTCAATTTATATTGCCGACGATGAGAAGAATATCCGAGACCTTATCAAAAGCTTTCTGGAAAGCGACGGATATGATGTTTCCGCATTTGAAACGGGCGATGAACTCAAGGCGGTCTTTGATGAAAAACCTGCCGACCTGGTAATTCTTGACATTATGATGCCGGGCACGGACGGATTGACTCTGTGCAGAAAGCTGCGTGAGAAATCGAGTGTTCCCATTATTATTCTCACCGCCAAGGATTCGGAATATGATTATGTTCAGGGAATAACCATAGGCAGTGATGATTATCTCACCAAGCCGTTCAGACCGACAGCGCTTCTCATGCGCGTGCGTTCACTGCTTCGCCGTATGGATATGAACGAAAAGGGCGATCGCAGCTCAAAAATGTCCGATGAGGACATAAGTATAGGTGATTTGACCTTTTCAGGCAGGAGAAATGAAATCCTTTGCGGCGGCAGACCCGTCAAGCTTACACGAACCGAGCTGAAAATGCTTTCATATATGATGAAAAATCCCGAAAAGGCATATTCGAGGGATGAGCTTCTCAATGCAATATGGGGATATGATACCAAGGTCGAAACAAGAGTTACCGATGAGACGCTCAGACGCATAAGAAAACAGCTTTCGGCCTGTGAGAGCAATGTCAGCGTCAGAACAATGTGGGGCTTCGGATATCGCATTGAGGTTAACGGTGATAAGAAATGAAACATGTTAAACTGAAAATACTTTGTATAATTTGGATTTCGGTTATCGTTATTTTTTCGGGCTTTGTAGGGATAGTCAACCTCATTGTTCCATCTCATTTTGAAAAGGAAGCGATAAATGCGCTGGAATACGAGATGGAATATATAGATAAGTTTGAAAACAATGACTATGCCGACGATGAATATGAAGGCTCTTTTCTCAGCGGCAACATCAATTTTATAAATTTCTTTGACGAAGGCTATGAATTCAGCGGAACTCCGATAAAGAGTTCAGAATCAAATTCCTCCGCGCAGAATTCCGAGAACGAGATAAGATCGCATTACAGTCTCAGCTCGCTTAAAGAGGGCGATATCAGGAAGCTGATAACCGATAAGGGCTATTATGTGCTTGTAAAGTATCACGATACATTTACGATGGACGGCTCTTATCAATCAACGGTAATGTATATAAACATTCAGCCGCTTGTGAATTATGTTCGATCGCTCAACTGGGTTTTTGTTGCGATATTTGTCGCCGTGATCGCGGTTATGAGCGTTATCGGCTATAAGCTCGGCAGCAGGATCGAGGATTATCACGAAGCCAATCATGAATTCTTCCAGAATTCTTCGCACGAGTTAAAAACGCCGCTTATGGCTATTCAGGGCTATGCCGAGGGAATTGAAGCAGGCGTTGTCGATATTCCGTCCTCGGCGGAGATTATCATGCGTGAGAGTGACAAAATGGCTCATATGATCGACGAGATGCTTTCAATCTCAAAGATAGACGCAAATCAGCTCCCGCTTAATATGACGACCTCAGACCTCAGAGAAATACTATATGATTGTATCCGTTCTGTAGAGCCGATTCAGAATAAGAAGAAAATCACAATAACTCCGATGTTCCCCGAAAGTCCCGTATGGGTTCACTGCGACGAAAATCAGCTTTCACGGGTATTCATAAATGTTCTGACGAACGGAATTCGGCATTGCAACAGTGCAATCGTAGTTTTATGCACTGCCGAGCAGAAATCCGCTATGGTAAAAATCAGCGACGACGGCAACGGAATTGCCGAGGATGACCTGCCGCATATCTTTGACCGTTTCTATACGGGAACAAAGGGCAGCACGGGTATCGGCCTTGCGCTCTCACGTGAGATTGTCAACCTGCATAACGGCACAATAACGGCTTACAATGAGGTTGGCGCGGCATTTGAAATAAGATTACCGCTTTCAAAATCATAATTTAAAAGGACAGCAAAATGACAAATCGCATCGCTTCAAAAAACAGAATATTTTTTCTCGGCGATGATCGGAAGTGAGGTGAGCCGATATGTCACTTTCATCGTTTCTTATGCCCGGCGGAGCCTCGGGAATGACGTCTTTTTTCAGCATTGAATATATGTTCGTCTTTCTCCCGATTGCTATTGCTCTTTATTGGCTCTCGCCGCAGAAAATCCGAAGATACGTTCTTATTTTTGAAAGCTGTGCCTTCTTTTGGCTCATCAGCGGAAAATTGATTGTCTATCTTATCATTTCCGCCGCTTCAATTTACGGCTTTGGACTTTGGCTGGATAGAATCAACTTAAAAAAGAAGGAAGCGCTTCACGGGCTTGACCGTGAAGAAAAGAAAAAGATAAAGAAACAATTTACCGGGCGTTTACGTCTTGTTCTCGCCCTCGCGACGGTTATCCATATCGGCGCTCTGCTTGTGCTGAAGTATTCGGCCTTTGCAGCAGGCAATATCAATTCGCTTCTTGCCTTGATGAATGTCGGAGTAAGAATGAGTATACCGAGGTTTATTATGCCGATAGGAATATCATTCTTTACTTTGCAGGCGGTTTCGTATCTCGTCGATGTCTACAGAGGAAAAAATCAGGCAGACAGAAATTTCTTTCGCGTTTTTCTTTGGCTTTCGTTTTTCCCTCAGAATGTAGAAGGACCGATTTGCCGCTATTCTCAGACAGCGCAGCAGCTTTGGAAAGCGGAAAGAGTCAAATTTGATTCATTGACGCTCGGACTTCAGCGTATCATTTTCGGTATGATGAAAAAGATGGTCGTTGCCGACCGCCTTAACCTGCCGGTGGAGAACGTTTTTAATAATTACAGTGAGTATCACGGCGGCGTTATCGCTTTTGCGGCTGTTTGCTATACAATTCAGCTCTATATGGACTTTTCGGGTTCAATGGACGCAGTTATTGGCACGGCACAGATTTTCGGTATTGAAATGCCAGAGAATTTTAAGCGTCCGTTCTTTTCAAAAACGATTTCCGAATTCTGGAAACGCTGGCATATTACGCTCGGCGAATGGCTTAAGGATTATGTCTTTTATCCGATCACGATGTCAAAGCCGATGCAAAAGCTAACAAAGTCGGCAAGGAAAAGTCTCGGCAATCATTTCGGTCCGTTGCTTGCGGGAAGTGTTGCGCTTTTCTGCGTTTGGTTTGCAAACGGACTTTGGCACGGCGCCGCATGGAGCTATATTTTTTTCGGAATGTATCATTTTGCGCTGATACTGACGGGCAGAGTTCTTGCGCCGGCGATCAGCACGGTCAACGGCAAGCTTCATGTCAACACCAAGTCGAAGCCGTATATGGCAATGCAGATTATCAGAAGCGATATTTTAGTTGTTATCGGCGAGCTTTTCTTCCGAGCGAACGGACTGAGGGCAGGCATGAAGATGTTCGGCAAAATGGTTACGGATTTCAGCTTCGGCGAGTCGGGACATGAGCTTTTTAAAAGGCTCGGTGTCGATTATGCGGACTTGCTGATTGTCGGCGTAACGGTCGCGATCGTTTTCACTGTCAGCGTTCTCAATGAAAAGGGAATGTGCGTTCGGGCAGAGCTTAAAAAGAAAAATATCGTACTGCGATGGGCGGTTTTGCTTGCGCTGTGCATGTATATCGTGATTTTCGGCGCCTACGGAATCGGCTATATGCCCGTTGACCCGATTTACGCTAATTTCTAAGAAAAAAACACACACCTCAACCGTGCGTCATTGCATTAAAGGATAATTATGAATAAGATTTTGAAAAATACAATAAGTGCGGTTCTTTTTATTGCAATTCTCGCCTCATTGCTGATGGGCTTTTCTTTCATTATGAAGCCCGGCAAATCGGCAAAGGTCAATGCGCTTGAAGACCCACTGACAAACGGAATTCTTTCCGAAAAAAAGAATACGATTGACGTGGTTTTTCTCGGGGACAGCGAGTGCTACAGCACGTTTATACCGCTGAAAATCTGGAAGGAGCATGGGATAACCTCATATGTCTGCGGCACATCGGATCAGGTGCTCAGCTTTTCGTATGAGCTTCTTATTAAGAGCATGAAAAAACAAGACCCTAAGGTTGTTGTGCTTGAAACAAATGCGATTTTTCGTGAGGTTACAAGTACAAAGGCGTTTCTCAATAAGGCCGAGGGCTTGTTTTCGGTGTTTAAATATCACGACCGATGGAAGCTTATGCAGCCGAAAAGCTGGAAATTTAACGAGGCTAAAACCTATGACAGACGAAGCAAGGGCTATCTTTTTAATATGTCGGTCAGTCCTGCGGATGCGTATGAATATATGAAGCCCGACGATAGTAAAGAAACAATTTCAAAGGACAATGTAAAATATATAACCAAGCTCCGTGACTATTGTAAAAAGAATAATGCCGAGCTTGTGCTCGTCAGCGTTCCGAGCACGAAAAACTGGAATTATGCCAAGCACAACGCTGTCGCGGAAACGGCAAAAGTTCTCGGAATTGATTACGTCGATATGAACACTCTCAGAGAGGAAATTCCGATAAACTGGAATACAGACACGAGAGACAAGGGCGATCATCTCAACTATTTCGGTGCGGTTAAAGCAACGGAATATTTCGGCAAATATCTTGAAGAAAAAAGGATTTTCAGCGATAAAAGAAAGCTGAATGAATACAAATATTGGAACAGCACGGCAGATGAATTTTTGTCGTCGGTTGAAAAGGTTTAATGCAATAATTTTCGAATTTCAAACGTGTTAAAAGAGAAAGGAAAAAATAAGGGGCAGGAATATGGTAATAAATGTACTCGAATGGCTGGAAAAATCAGCCGAAAAATATAATGATAAAATTGCTTATTCCGATGAGGAAAGCTCGCTGACCTTTTTGCAGGTGAAAAGCCTGGCGCAAAGCATCGGCTCGGCACTCATTGAAAGAGGGGCGGACGGAAATCCTATAGCCGTTTTCTCGGGCAGAAGCGTTATGACCGTTGCCGCTTTTCTCGGCGTTGTTTACAGCGGATGCAGCTATGCTCCGATAGACAGCAAGCTGCCGAGAGCGAGAATAGAAAAAATAATGGAAACGCTCTCTCCGTCGATTATTCTGACGGACGGCGAGAACTGCGATTTTGTAAAAGAGCTCGGCTTTGATGATGGAAAAATTGTTTTGCTTGAGGACGCAATCAGGCACAAAGCGGATGATGAAAAGCTCAAAAAAATTCGCCGTTTTTCAAATGAAAACGATCCGCTTTATATTATTTTTACCTCAGGCTCAACAGGAAATCCCAAGGGTGTGATGACGTCGCATCATTCGCTGATGTGCTATATCGAAGCATATACGTCGGTTATGAGAATTGATGATAAAGACATTCTCGGCAATCAGTCGCCGCTTGATTATATCGCCGCAATCAGAGATATTTATATTCCGCTTTTGTGCGGCTCGTCAACGGTGATAATTCCAAAGATGTGTTTTTCCTCGCCGGCTAAGCTTTTTGACTTTATGAACGAGAAAAAAATCACGTCTGTCGGTTGGAGCGTTTCGGCGCTGACTGTTCCCGTTTCGCTCGGTGCCTTTGAACACGGCAGACCTGAGTATCTCAAAAAGGTTTGCTTCTCGGGCTCGGTCATGCCGGGGAAATGCCTGAAGCAGTGGCAGAAAAATCTGCCCGATACACTCTTTGTTAATCAGTACGGCCCGACGGAGGCAACCGCTTCGTGCACATATCATATTGTTACGGAAAAGGCGGAGGATGATACGGTTCTTCCGATAGGCTTGCCGTATAAAAACTACCGAGTATTTCTTCTCAATGAGGATGGCACGGCTACGAAGCAGGGCGCGGAGGGTGAAATCTGCGTCAGCGGTCCGATTCTTGCACTCGGCTATTACAACGACCCCGAAAGAACAGCGGCATCGTTTATTCAGAATCCGCTTAACAAAGCGTATAACGAGCTTATCTACAAAACGGGCGATATCGGCGTTATGCGTGAGGACGGAGTGATTGAATTCCACGGCAGAATGGACAGGCAGATAAAGCATCTCGGACACCGCGTCGAGCTGGACGAGGTCGAGCTTGCCGCAGGCAGGGTGGACGGCGTTAATGAATGTTCCGTTGTTTATAATAAAGAGAAGGAAACCATTTGGCTTTTCTACACCGGCTTGGCAACGGTGAAAGAAATTGCCGTTGAGCTCAGAAAATATCTTCCCGGCTTTATGGTGCCGAGAAAAATAAAAAATCTTGAGGAAATACCAAGATTGCCGAACGGCAAAATTGATATAAATACATTAAAGGCAATGTCGAACAATTAACGCTTGTGCCTTAATTGAATGACATAGCCTAAATCTAACAAAAAAATCGGAGGAAGAAACAATGAAAGAAGAACTTATGGAAATACTTGAGGAACTCAGACCCGACGTTGATTTCGAAAACGAAAAGCAGCTCATCACGGACGGAATTTTGGAGTCGTTTGATATCGTTGCGCTCGTCGGAGAGTTAAGCGATGCTTTTGATATTGAGCTTCACGTCGAGGATCTTGTTCCCGACAACTTCAATTCGATAGAGGGAATGATGGAGCTTATCGAAAAGCTCCGGGACGAATAATATGAGGAACGAAATACTTTTGAAAGCGGCGGAAAAATTCGGCACGCCGAGTTTTGTCTTTGATACGGACGAGTTTGCACGCCAAGCCGATTCGATAAAATCGGCACTCGGAGATATTCCGCTTTGCTTCTCGATAAAAGCGAATCCCTTCCTGCTTCATGCGCTTCCCGAGTCCGTGAGCAGGGTTGAGGTTTGCAGTCCGGGTGAGTTGACGATTTGCCAAAAGCTGAACGTTAAGCCCGAGACGATTATTTATTCGGGCGTCAATAAGGGAACGGAAGATATCGCCCGTGCCGTCGATTACGGCGCCGGGATTATGACCGCCGAGAGCCGGCTGCATGTTGAGTTGATCAACCGTGTCTGCCTTGAGAGGGGCAAAAGGGCAGACGTTATTCTTCGCCTGACAAGCGGAAATCAGTTCGGTATCGACCCCGATGAAATTATCGAAATAATCTCAAACAAAGAAAATTATGAAGCGATTGATTTTATCGGACTTCATTATTACTCCGGCACGCAGAAGAAAAACGCAGGAGTTATCGAAAAGGATATTCGCAAGTTTGAAGAGTTTATCGAACGCCTTGAAGCTGAATGCGGCTATGTGCCGAAGCACGTTGAATACGGCCCCGGAGCAGCGGCAGATTATTTCGTTCCGCCCTACGAGGAAAAGGATAACGAGACACTGAAAGAGACAGCCGAGCTTTTGAAAAGCTTTGCAAAAAAATATCCGCTCGCAGTTGAAATGGGCAGATTTCTTGCGTCATCATGCGGAACCTATCTTACGTCCGTTGCCGACATCAAAAACAATCTCGGCACGAATTACGTCATCTGCGACGGCGGAATAAATCATCTGAAATATTACGGACAAACCATGGCTATGCAGGTGCCGCCGATCACGCTTCTCGGCAGTGATAAGGTATATGATCACAGCTATACCCTGTGCGGAAGTCTTTGTACTACCGCCGATCTGCTCGTTCGCAAGGCGGAACTGCCCGAGCTTAAAATCGGCGATGTTCTGGCGTTCGGCAGGTGCGGCGCATACACGGTAACCGAGGGAACGGTTCTGTTCCTTTCGCGCACAATGCCGAGGGTTATGCTGTGTTCGAAAAAAGACGGCTTAAAACTCGTCCGTGATTTTTACGATACGGACAAACTGAATTTTTAACAAAAACGAGGAAATAAAATGGGAATTATTTCTATAAAATTTTTTGTGTTTGCTGCGGCGGCAATTTTGATATATTATCTTTTTCCCGTAAAAAAATATCAATGGACAGTCCTGCTTGCCGCAAGCTATACTTATTATATTCTCAACTGTAACAAGTATGTTATTTATATGCTTGTAACAACAGTTACTACTTATTTCGGCGCAAGGATTCTTGAATATGCCGCTGAAAAAAGCAAACTTTTTTTGCTTCAAAATAAAGAGAGCTTTACAAAAGAAAGCAAGAAGGAATTCAAAGCAAAAACACAGAGAAAAAAGCGATTGATTCTTGCCGCTGTTTTGTTCTTTAACTTCGGCATACTTGCTTTCTTAAAATATTTCGGCTTTTGTGCCGATTCGGTTCACTCCCTGCTTGAAATGCTCGGGATAAGCTACACCGAGCCGAGTTTTAATTTTATCGTTCCGCTCGGAATTTCGTTCTATACATTTCAGAGCATGGGCTATGTGATTGACGTTTACAGGGGTAAGGTCAATGCCGAAAAAAATTTCGGAAAGCTTGCTCTTTTCGTCTCGTTTTTTCCGCAAATTGTTCAAGGTCCTATCGGAATTTATTCCGACCTTGCTCATCAGCTCTATGAGCCGAAAAGGTTCAGCTATGATCGCTTCAAAAGCGGCGGACTTCTGATTCTTTGGGGTATTTTTAAAAAGCTTCTGATAGCCGACAGGGCAGTTAAGGTCATCAAGCTCGTGACTGCCGACAGTGAAGCATTTTCCGGTACATTCATTCTTTTTACGGTCATATTGTACGCCGCTCAGCTCTATGCCGATTTCTCGGGCGGAATTGATATCTGCCGCGGCATTGCCGAGATAATGGGCATAAAAATGGCGGAGAATTTCAAACGTCCGTATTTCTCGAAAACTCTTACCGAGTATTGGCACAGGTGGCATGTCAGCCTCGGCGATTGGCTTAGGAATTATCTTTTCTATCCGATCTCTATTTCAAAGCCGTTCCTCAAAATGTCAAAGAGCATGAAAAAGCACGGCATGAAATATTTCGGCAAGGTTTTCCCGACCGCACTTGCTTCACTTATAACTTTTATAGTTATCGGCATCTGGCACGGGGCAGAAGCAAAGTATATCGCCTTCGGATTTTGGAACGGACTTGTGATTATGATCTCGAGCCTTATGAAGCCGCTGACGGATAAGCTCACCGAAAAGCTTCATATTAAACGTGAAAGCTTTTTTTATTCGGTTTTCTGTATGCTCAGAACCTTCATGGTTGTGCTCATCGGATATTATTTCGATATCGCAAAGGGCTTTAAGGATGCAATGAGCATGATTTGGCGTTCCGTTGCCGATTTCCGTATAGGTGATTTCGCTTCCTTTGCCTGCCTTGCCAAAAGCAAAATAGATATGTTCGATTATCTGATAATTTTCGGCGGGTGTACGGTGATCTTTATAATCTCGATAATACAGGAAAAGAAAAAAGACTCCGTTCGCAATTTGCTTTGCGAAAAGAGTCTGGCATTGCAGTGGCTTTTATATATTTTAATGATAGTTGCGATTGCTTTGTTCGGTTATTACGGGCCGGGAACGACTCCGGCGGACTTTGTATATATGCAGTTTTGAGGAATTGAAAAATGAAAAAATTTCTAAGATTTATTTGCTTTCTCCTTGTTGTTTCAACGGTGATGTTCGGCTTGAATTTTGCTCTGAGCACCAACAGCGACAAGGACGGCGTACACATAAGAGGATATTTCAAGGAGCCGAAGAATACTGTTGATGTTCTTCTTATCGGCGCAAGCGAGCTTTACACGGGCTTTAATTCTCCGCTTGCATGGGAGAAATACGGCTTTACAAGCTATGGCTTGAGCTTTGCCGCAATGCCGGGGGCATTATATAAGACTGTTACACAAAAGGCGCTGAAAACTCAGTCGCCGAAGCTTGTTGTGTTCGAGATAAACGGCTTTTTGCACAAAGAAAAGAATAGCTTGCAGCGCAGACCGATTCATGCTTGGTTTGACACAGTCGGCATTGACTCCGACGGAAAGAAATTTCTTGAACAAAACATTCCCGAAAGGGAACACATTGAGTATTATCTGCCTTTTTATAAATACCATGCAAATTGGCGGAAACCGCTTATCTGTGCACGAAATGCGATGAGCAGACTTACGCTTGAATTCGAGGGGATAAGCTATTCCAAGGCATTTGCGAATACGGCTTTAAAGAGAAAAGATGCAAAATTAAAAAAGAGAAAAAACGAATTTTCGGATAAATCAAAGGGATACTTGCTCGAACTTTTGAATTATTGCCGTGACGAAAAAATGAAAAATGTTCTTTTTATTCGTGCACCGCATTGTATAAAAAATGAAAATCCGAAAGCAACAAATGACATCAAAAAGCTCATTGAAAGCTATGGTTACCGCTTCGTTGATTTCGAAAACGCATACGACGCCATAGGTCTTGATCCGCAGAACGATTTTTATAATCATGATCATCTCAATATCTACGGCATGGAAAAATTTACTGCCTTTTTCGGCAAGTATATTTGCGATAATTATAACGTAAAAACCGCCCATACCGCAGAAACGGTTGAACAGTGGAACAAATGCGCCGATATAATGAACAGGACGATTGAGGAATGTAAAAACGATCCTAACCAAAGCATTTATTATGAGCTGACCGCCTACGAAACGGCGAAGGGCAGAAAGCATACGATACTCTCAAAGGTCGAAAGCGGATTTAAGAAAAACAAGCACAGCAGGTAATTTAAAGTAAAATCAAAACCGGCAGATCAGACTGCTGACAAAGTTCATTCAGAAAGGAATGGGCTTTGTTTTTTGCTGTTCTAAGAAAAAAACGGAATAATTGAAACAGAAAAAAGGTAATAAATATGAATATAGAAACAAACAGCCGGCTGTTAAAAATGAGTTAGTGATAATAGAAAATTTAGTAACGACATAGCATTTATGAACTACCACACGATAGCTCGGTGATTTTTATGTTTACGGGATTGTGGAAATGACTGCAAAAATGACTGCAATATGGTTGATTTGGGGATAATTGCAAATCAATTCGGTTTTCTGTGAAATGCCAAATACGTTGATTTTACGTTGTTTCGAGCAAAATCAGCTCAATTCAGACAAAAGAAAAAGACAGGTAAAAAAACCTGTCTTTTGGTGCCGGTGACCGGACTTGAACCGGTACGATGTTGCCACCGAGGGATTTTAAGTCCCTTGCGTCTGCCTATTCCGCCACACCGGCTTATGTGCGGCAACTGTTACATTATACACAACAGTTGCCGTTTTGTCAACATAACAATAATCTAATTATTTATCAGCCGTTGATTATTTCGTGAAGGTGTGCCTTCAATGCATCAAGGCGAGCGTGAGCATTTTCTCTGCTCTTGTCCTGAATAGAATAGTAAACCTTGAGCTTCGGCTCTGTTCCTGACGGTCTGATAGCAAGCCATGAGCCGTCCTCAAAAATATACTTGAGAACATTCTCCTTCGGAAGGTCTGCAATACCCTTTGAGAAGTCGTAAACCTTCTTGATGTTGTCGAAGAATTTGCTGCCGTTTTCACGGAACTCGGTCATGAGGCTCTGAATCTTCTGTGCACCCTCGATGCCCTTGAGAACGAAGGTGTCAAGAGAATCAAGATAATAACCGTATTTATCGTAGATATCATTAAGTGCGTCAATAAGGGTCTTGCCCTGATTGTAATAATAAGCCGCCATCTGGCATACGAGCATTGATGAAACAACAGCGTCCTTATCCCTTGCATGTGTGCCGACGAGGTAGCCGTAACTCTCCTCATAGCCGATAATGAATTCTCTGTCACCGGACTTTTCGTATCTGTTTATCTGATCGCCGATGTATTTAAAGCCTGTGAGCGTTTCGGCAACCTGAAGTCCGAAGCTTCTTGCAATGTTTGCACCAAGCTCACTTGTAACGATTGTCTTAACAAGAGTTGACTTGCTGTTGAGAGAATCCTTCTTCATGTTGAGCACAAAGTTAACGAGAAGCGCACCCATCTGATTACCTGTGATAAGAACGTATTTGCCGTCGTGCTTTACGCCTGCGCCGATACGGTCACAGTCGGGATCGGTTCCGAAAACAAGGTCGGCATCTTCACGCTCAGCCTGCTTGAGAGCGAGAGTAAGAGCGTCCTTCTCCTCGGGATTCGGGGAACGAACGGTTGAGAAATTTCCGTCGGGAAGCTCCTGCTCCTTAACGACAGAGATGTTCATACCCTCGAGAATTTTTCTGACGGGGATATTGCCCGTGCCGTGAAGGGGAGTGTAAACGATCTTGATGTTCGAAGGCTCCTCGTAAAGTGACTGCTTCCTGACTTCCTTGAGAAATGCGTCGAGCACCTCTGAGCCGATTGACTGATAAAGTCCTTTCTTTGCAGCTTCTTCAAGATCCATGTGCGGAACCGCCTTGAGATCCTCAATCGCATTTACATATCCTATAACCTTGTTTGCCTGATCGGGGCAAAGCTGGCAGCCTGTTTCGTCATAAATCTTGTAGCCGTTATATTCCTTCGGGTTGTGGCTGGCGGTAACAACCGCGCCCGCCGTGCAGCCGAGATATCTTACGGTGAATGAAAGAACCGGAGTCGGCATGAGTGTATCGTAAAGATAAACCTTAATTCCGTTAGCGCAGAGGACCTCTGCGGCGTATATGGCAAACTGTCTTGAATTGTTTCTTGAATCGTGAGCGATCGCAACGCTCTTTTCACCGTCAAACTCGGCTTTAAGATAATCCGCAAGACCCTGAGTAGCCTTGCTTACGGTATATTTGTTCATTCTGTTGGCGCCTGCGCCCATGATTCCTCTCAGTCCGCCTGTGCCGAACTCGAGATCCTTATAAAATCTGTCCTCAATTTCTTTTTCATCGGTGATTGCGAGAAGCTCTGCTTTTGTATCTTCGTCAAAGCCGAGCCACTGCTGATATTTTTCTTTGTAGTCCATAACGATGCTCCTTTACCTAAGAAAATTTAATTTTCCCTCAAATTTCTCCACATAAATCATATCACAAATGCACCGCTTAGTCAACGGACAAAGGGCAAAATATAATATATTTTATGCGGAAAAAATCACGGATATTAAGTGACAATAAAAATATTTATTTATGAAAAAATCCGACCCTCGTTTGAAGGTCGGATAATTTTCGGTCTGTCACTGTTTGTTTTTCTTTCTCTTTTTCTTCACGATTAAAATTACAAGTGCCGCAACGGCTGCGATGAGCACGATATAGGGGCTTTCGCCGAGAATAAATATGCCGAGGCTTCTGAAAAACTGTCCTATATTGTAAATACTCTCGAAGAAATTCTCTTTGACCTGCGAGCCGAAGCCGGTCGGAGTTTTCTTTACCCGTTCAACCTCGGAAATACTTATCAGGATTTCGGAATATGCAATGCGCTGATCGTAGTTTTTCTTTTGCACTCTGAGCGATTCAAGCTCACCTCTGACGCTTGCGAGTCTTTCCTGAACGCTCATTGTGTCCTGAACCGTTTCGCATTTTGCAAGGATGCCGAGCAAGGCCTTTTCTTCCGTTTCGAGTGCTTTTATTTGGCTCTCGGTATTGGTGTAATTATCCGTCACGTCCAAGGTTTCAATGTTCTTTGATGTAATCGTTCCCGTTTTTTCAAGGAAATCAATGAATTCCTCAAGCTTTTCGGCAGGGACGCAAACGTTTGTGTCAACCGTCAGATAACCGTCGTACTTGCTTTGATTGAGCGACGAGGTGTAGCCCTTGAGGGAGCTTATCTGTGAGTTGATATTTTTAATCAGCTCGTCGGCATTTTTGGTTTCCAACCTGACGGAAGCTTTTTTTATCAGCTTCTGCGAAGATGCTGATGCAGCGTTCGCATTGCCGTATGATCCGGCACTTTCGTTAGCGTTGCCTGCGCCGCTTGAATTGTTATAGCTGTATGTGCCGCTGTTGCCGATCTCAATCGAACTTTTGCTTTGGAAAAGTGACGGGCCTACTCCGTAAACTCCGCATATCAGCACTGTAACAGCGAGGCAGGCGGCAACAATTGCCGTAATCTTTTTTCCTTTTTTGTGCTTTGCCGAATGGACAGGCTTCAGCTTGGAAATATTGTCTTTAAGCGAATCGGGAGCATGAAGCTCGTCGACTTCTCTGATGTAGTCCGTTTTATTCATCGTCAAAACCTCCGATCATTTCTTCCTTTAGCATAGCTCTGCCACGGCTGAGCCATGAAAGGACGGTGTTCGGCTTTGCGTCGAGAATTTTGCCGATTTCCTTGGCGGTATAGCCCTCGTAATAGTGAAGGTAAACTGCGTTGCGATAGTTTTCGGGCAACGCTCTGACCGCTTCAAGGACAGAATCCTCTTTCTGCGCCGTGTTATTCGGCAAAGGAGACTCGCAAAGCACGATTTTTGAGTTTTTTCTCAGCTCGTCACGGCAAAGGTTTATTGTCACACGGATAAGCCATGCTTTCAGATGCTCCTCGCCTCTGAAATGCTTTTCACTTTCAAGAAGCTTGACAAATACAGCCTGCGTTATGTCTTCCGCATCGACAGGTCTCGCCGAATTATGTACCGCAACACGGTAGACCGTATCCGTAAACTGAGAAAATGCGTAGGGGAAAGCGTCCTTTCCCGACATAAAAAATATCATGATATTGCCTCCTTTCATCTATAACACGTTTTGACAATGTGAATTATTGCAAGGGAGATTATTTTTTATAAAAGATTTATAAGCTCGGCAACTGTGAAATCATTATACATGGAATCGTCGAGAATATCAAGGTTTATCTGCGAATATTCGACCTCCTTCGAGTAGCCGTAAAGAATATGCACACGCCTGTCAAAGCTCAGCTCGGGGACGCTGTCGTAGAGTCTTTCGGTGATGATACACGCAAAAATGCCGTACTTGATCTTTGTAAGCAGATCGAGGTCAAAGCAAGCCGTCATCATGTACCGCATGAGGTAGTATTTGAAAAGTCGGATTATATCGTCGGAATATATTTCGCTGTTGCGGTAAATCGCTTTTTCGTCCGAGAGGGAAATGAGCTTTTCTCTGCGCTCATCGCTGATATATTCCATCCTTTCGAGAACCTTGACGCACTCGGAAAATTCAACGGTGCTGTCGTCGCCGAGCATGTCAACCTTGTCAATATCGCTTTGAAATTCTGCGGCGGAGAAAAGCACGGCGGAAAGCTTCATTTTAAGGTCAAAGCTTTCGTTGTCGAGAATCGCAAAAAACTCCTCACGCTTTTCCGTCAGCAGGTTATATATTCTGTCCGGGCTTTCAACCGTCCTGTCAAGGCTCACGTCCGTTTCGGGAGACAGAAGAATTCTTGCCGCTTCGGGGCAGCCGAGCCCGAGACCCGTCTCACGAATTTCGCCGTAATCGTCGAAGTATCTCGGAAAAAGCCGGCAGGTGTCGCAAAGCGCCGCTTCGCCCTTCTCAAGCTGAATTCGGCAAAGGTTGTTTTCACTGAGCAGGGGACAGCGGCCGTTCTCGAGAGAGAAAATATATCCGTCCTCGTCCGTCGTCAGGTGCCTGTCAAAATATTGCTTCAAGCCGCCTCTTTCATTTTTGTAATTCTCAGCTGAAGCATCGTCGATCTCTACGTCCCAGCCGGCACAGCAGGTGTCGGGACAGCGGTCGGCAACGCATTTAAAAGCATCAAAATATTTTGGTTTTACAATTTTCATCGCTTGTTCTTCCGTTCCTTAACAGTAAAAACGCTGTTCTTTTTAAAATTGTTAATAAAATTGTAACACCTTGCAATTAAATGTCAAGTATAATATATAGCGTAAACCGATACGGTTATCAAAGCCTGAAAGCGGGTTAATTATAAATGAACAGTTTCATGCAAAAATTATATAACTTCATGTGCGGCAGGTACGGGCTTGACAAGCTGACGGGATTTTTGATTTTATTAAATCTTCTCCTCAACGGTATAGGCTCGTTTATGCGTAATCGAATAGCTTATTATATCTTCTATGTTCTGGCTCTTGCTGTTTTCGTCTTTGCGGTTTTCCGTGTGCTGTCGAAAAATATCGAAAAGCGCCGCCGCGAGGGTGAATGGTTTGACAATTTGCTTGTCAGAACCAATTATACCAAGAGCTTTCGAAAGATGAAGCGCTGGTTCAAAAGGCAGGGCTTGAGATTTAAGTATTTCAAAACACACAGGTTCAGAGTTTGTCCGAATTGCGGTGAAAATCTGCGCCTTTCAAAAAAGCGCGGCAAGCGGAACATAACCTGCCCGATTTGCGGAAATAAATTCAGTATTCACATTTTGTTCTGAGGAAGTGGACTTTTGCTTGGGTATGTCAGGGCTTACAGGCCCGAAATGAAATTCAAGGATTATGATATGTACAAGGGCGTTTATTGCTCGCTTTGCAAGTCGATAGGCAAGCGTTACGGCTTGCTTGCAAGGCTTACACTGTCGTATGATTTCACTTTTCTTGCAATTCTGCGAATGGCGGTCAGGGAAAACAGAGTGTGCATGAAAAAATCGCACTGCTCGTTTAATCCCGTAAAAAGATGCTACGATTGCTCGGGCAGCAGCGTTGATATAGCATATACCGCCGATGTTTCCATGCTAACGTTTTATTATAAAATCAGGGATAACATCGCAGACAGTAAATTTTTCAAAAAATTGCTTTGCAAAATGCTGATGCCCTATGCCAATCATATATATAAAAAGGCGAAGAAAAACAATCCCGTGATCGCCGAAAAGCTGGGAAAGCTCATTAAGGAGCAGGCAGAGGCGGAGAAAAGAAATGCCGGCGTTGACGAGGCGGCGGACGCAAGCGCAAAAATGCTTGCCGAGATGGTCTCGACCGACATTGAAGCGTCGGACAACACGGCGCTGAACAGGCTCGGCTATTTCCTTGGCCGCTGGGTTTATCTTATTGACGCGGTTGACGACTGCGGGGACGATATCAGAACGGGAAGCTTCAATCCGCTGAAAAAGCGATATAATATGCCGGATTTCAAGGAAACCTGTGAGAGAATGTTGTCGCTTACTGTCGGAGAAGCAATAAATAACTTGAATAAGCTGGAAATTTTCAGATTCCGTGATATAATAGATAACGTGCTTGTTTACGGAACGGAATGTTCCGCAAAAAAAGTAATTTACAAGGAGGTTGAATGTTGTGAAAAATCCGTATGAAGTGCTCGGCGTTACGTCGTCGGCAAGCATGGACGAGATAAAAAGAGCATACCGCGACAAGGCTCGCCGATACAGCGAAAATCAAGCGAAAATGGACGAGTTAAACGATGCTTATGATTTTATAATCAACAATTTCGGCAGCAACAAAGCAAATACCTCCTATGCCGATTCGGGCTACGGGGCCGGCGCAGCAGGCGGACAGACCTCGGAATTCGGCGATATAAGAGCCAAGCTCAACAGCGGCAGAATAGACGATGCGGAAATGCTGCTCGACGGAATACCTTATCAGCGCAGAAATGCCGAATGGTACTATCTCAAGGGAACGATTCAGCATAGAAAAGGCTGGCTGGAGAGTGCGCTTGAAAACTTTCGGAAAGCCAAGGAGATGGAACCCGGCAATTCGGAGTATGAAGCCGCATTCAATCAGCTTGAGCGTGAGTCGAAGGGCGATTTCAGAAAGAACAGGCAGAATGAAGATAACGACGGTTGCTGCAGCCCGTGCAATATCTGTTCGTCGCTCATGTGCGCCGATTGCTGCTGCGAATGTATGGGCGGCGACCTTATAAGATGCTGTTGACGGTGATGATATGAAAAATACGGTAAAAACGGCTCTGGGCGGAATGTGCATCGGACTTTCCGCGGCGCTGATGATGCTCTCCTCAGTCATTCCTTTTTTGACATATGCGATTCCTGCCATGGCGGCGATACTCGTAATGTTTATGAGAATTGAATGTGACTGGAAATGGGGACTCGGCGTCTATTTCGGCACTGCGATAGTCAGCGCGCTTGTTGTCCCCGAGAAGGAAGCGGTGGCTATTTACATAGCGCTGATAGGCTATTATCCGCTGTTAAAAACTCTCTTTGACAAGCTGCCGAAAATTGTCGGCTATATAGTAAAGGCAGTTTTTTTTGTCGGGGTAACGGTTGCGACGTATTATATAATAATGCACGTTTTCGGCATATCGACCGAGCTTTTGGAGGATACGCAGGGATTTATGATTCCGTTGCTCGTCGTGCTCGGACTTGCGGCATTCATAATGTATGACATTGCAATAGAAAAGCTTGAAATAGCATATTACAGAAAATGGCAGAAGCAATTCAGAAAGTTATTTAAGAAGCACTGATTTTTCGGTGCTTCTTTTCATATGTACCGACTTGTCCGCATAGTATTTCTTCGGGAGGAATGAACAATGAGGAAATACCTGATACTTTGTTCGGTGCTGATGGCGGCGATGATAATTCTGCCGCTGACGGCAATGGAAAAGCCGAAAAAAACGGTAATTGTCAGCAATAAGCCGTCCGTAAATACGGAAAGCGACGTTATAAGCGTTATGAAAAGCGAGAGCGGTAAGGTCGAAAAAACCGACATAAAGGAATATACCGTCGGAGCACTGGCGGCGGAAATGAATCTCGAAAGTCATGATGAAGCACTCAAGGCGCAGGCGGTTGCGTGCTATACCTATGCGCTTTACTGCAAGGAAAAGGCAAACAAGGACGACTTGAACGGAGCGGATATATCCGACGATTCAAAAACGCATCAAGGCTATCTCAACAATGAGGCAAGAAAGAAAAAATGGGGAGACAAGTATGACAGCTACGAGAAAAAGGCGGAAAGGCTCGTTGATGAGGTGCTCGGGAAAAGGATGACTTATGACGGGAAGCCGATTCTTGCGGCATATCATGATATATGCAGCGGCAAAACCGAGAGCGCAAAAACCGTTTGGGGAGAGGATATCGCTTATCTTCAATCGGTCACAAGCGACGGCGACAGGCTTTCGCCCGACTATGAAACAACGATGGGCTATGACAAGGATAAATTCCTTTCCGCAATCAGGATAATCGACGGGGTCGAGCTGCCCGAGAACGCCGAAAAATGGATCGGCAAGACGGATAAAACCGACACGGGATTTGTGCGTTCCGTTGAAATAGGCGGTACAAAGGTTGACGGTAACGATATAAAAAAAGCACTCGGACTGCCGAGCAGAAATTTCACGATAAGCTGCAAGGACGGCAGGTTTACGGTCAAAATCATCGGCAACGGTCACATGGTCGGCATGAGTCAGTACGGAGCGGACTATATGGCTCGTCAGGGCTCGGATTGGCAGGAGATATTGGAGCATTACTATACAGGCATAAAAATCGAGTAAAAATAATAACATTTTCCATGAAAATAATTTGTAAAAACTCTTGCTTTTTTGAAAGAATATGTTACAATAAAGTCAAATCAACCAGCAAGGAGGTAACAACAATGGCTTTTAAGATTACAGACGACTGTATCGCTTGCGGTGCTTGCGAGGCTGAGTGCCCGGTAGGCGCTATTTCCGAAGGCGACGGCAAGTATGAGATCGACGCTGATGCTTGTGCATCCTGCGGCGCTTGTGCCGATGTTTGCCCGGTCGGAGCACCTGTAGAGGAATAATTAAAGCTTTGTGATGTTTAAGCGAAGCGGCTGAAATCATTCCACAATATGATTCGCTTCAAAAAACATAATAAAAGAGCAAAGACGCTGTGCATATCAAAAAGGTATGCACAGCGTTTTCTCGTTTTTTATTTCTTATAAATCCTGTTCGTTACGAATGTTGTAATGCCCATTTCGTAATATTTCCGCATGGTTTCTTTATCGTCAACCGTCCAACAGGCGAGGGGTATTCCGGCGTCTCTGAGCTGCTTGATCTTCTTCTCATTATTGATCCTCTGATGTCCGTTGAAGCTGACGCCGATCGTCGGGTCGTCAAGACACTGTTTAAGAGTATCCTTGTCGAGCTTCGAGACGAGTGCATAGAGTTCTATCTTGCCATTGCGCTCTCTGACCTTGTTTAAGGCGTTTCGGTCAAACGAGATTACCGAGCAGGACTCGGTGAAGCCGTTTTTGTCGATGATTTGCAGCAGTGTGTCAAGTCCCTCGTCGGTATAGTCCTTTATTTCTATCATCGGTTTGACGTTGTTTGCAAGGCAAGCCTGAAGCATTTGGTCAAGGGTAGCGATTTTTAATCCGCTGTAGTTTTTGTGATTTGCGCCGTTATCAATGTCGGCGGTTATCAGATCATAGTACGTATAGGACGAAATTTTACCGCTCTTGTCTGTCATGCCCTTGATGTAGGCATCGTGAGAAACAACCCAAACGCTGTCGGCGGTTTGTCTTATGTCGATTTCAACTGTGTCGAAGCCGTATTCTGCGGCTTTTTTGATTGCCGCAATGGTGTTCTCGGGCGCCTGACAGGAAAAGCCTCTGTGAGCAATCAGGTTGATTTTATTCTGATCTGTTTTTTTGACATAGATGCTCGAGAGAGCAATGGGACTTTTGGCCGTGTATCTTTTGTGCAGAGCGACGGCATTTGAAACGATCGGTGCCGATATCACCGCAATTACAATCAAGACGGCTAAAACGATGGGCCATTTTTTTCTTTTTATAATACGAAACGAACGCTTAAGAGCCTCTTTATTCATAAAAAATCCTCCGAAATAAAGTTTAACCGTAACTACAGTTTATCTTATTCGGAGAATTATGTCAATCATATATTTGCCGACGGCGGATATCCTTTTGACCGTCGGCTTTATATTTAAACGGATATCTTACGATTGCGGCATTTCTGCGGACAGGATGTCACCGCGGATCAATATCCGTTGACCTTATTTTTAACATCCTGTTACATTATATGCCTTTAAAGCGGCTCGGGTCTCAAAAAAATACGGTGAGCCGTCGCTTTTTGGCAGCTCACCGTGAGATTATTCTTTTTTATCGCCCGAGTCCTTGCTCTCTTTATACTCGTTATATTTTTCGGAAACGGTTTCAATCATGGATTCCGTCTTTTCCTTGACGGTTTCGGTGGTTTCTTTAAAGAAACGCTTGATTTTGTTCGAGCTTGTTTTCGGGAACTCGCTGTCACGTATCTTGACCTTTGTTATCTGCTTGTAGATAGGCAGCTCGACACACGCCTTTTTAATGCTCTTGAGAACCTCAGAGGGTGTTTTCTTTTCCTCAAGATATACCTCGGCGGTCAGGCTGCTCTCGTTGCCGTCTTTGTCCTTTTCGCCGCTGACAACAACCTCATTGATATAGTCTATATCCTGAATATAGCCCTCGATTTCCTCCGGGCAGACATTTTTGCCGTTGTTGAGAACGATGATGTTCTTCTTTCTGCCTGAGATAACGAGCTGATCCTTTTCATTGATGTAACCGTAGTCACCCGTGTAGAACCAACCGTCCTTGAGCACCTCGGCCGTCAGCTCGGGCTGCTTGTAGTAGCCAATCATTACAATGTCGCCCTTGACGCATATTTCTCCGATTCCATCGTCGTTTGGCTGGTCTATTCTCCATTCAATGCAGGGAAGCTTGATGCCTACCGTCTTGAAATCATTGTACATATCATGGTTGGCGCATACAAGAGGGGAGCACTCCGTGATTCCGTAGCCGTTGATGAGGTCAAGTCCGATATCGTCAAAGAACTTTGCAACCTCAGGTCTTATCGGTGCGCCGCCGCATACGATTTTTTTAAGCTTACCGCCGAAGCCTTCAAGAATAAATCCGAAGAACTCACGGCGCTTGTCGATGCCCTGAGCACGAAGCTCGTTGCTCTTTTTGACAAGTTCGTTGAACTGCTCCTCCATGCCCTGCTTTTTGATGTTTTTGATTATGCGCTTGTACATCGACTCGGCAATTGCGGGCACAACGTAAACGTATGAAGGCTTATAAATAATAAGGTTTTTGAGGATTGCAGGCAGACTTTCGTTGATGCAGAGCGTTGAATGATGGTGGAAAGAAACAAGAATATCGCTGACCGCCTCGTAAGTGTGGTGATAGGGCAGCAGGGAAAGACCCGTGTCGTAGACCGTGGAGACCATGAGTCCGTAATAGACGCTCGAAACGAGGTTGTGCTCGGAGAGCATAACTCCCTTGGAAAAGCCTGTTGTGCCCGATGTGTAAACAAGAAGCTTCAGCTCATTCGGATCACTCTGCTCGGCAAGAAACGCCGAAGGGTCAAGCTCGGCGCCCTTTTCAAGTGCCTTTGAATAGGAAAGGAACATTCCGTCGTCATCTTCCTTGTCAAAGACGATAAAATGCTCAACACCCGGGAGCTTATCAAGATTATTTTTGAAAAACTCCTCAAATTTTCCGTCGCAGAAAACAATTGTGCACTCACTGTTGTTTATGACGTGAATAATATCCGCTTCCGGCAGATCTTTGTCGAGCGGAACAAAAACGCCGTTGCCGCGAAGCGTCGTAATATATGCCGTTATCCAATCGTAGGAGTTCTTTCCGATACAGGCAACATGTCTTTTATCATCGGAGATTTCGTGGAGAAATGCGCCGAGTTTTTTTAAAGTTTCATAGAACTCCGAGAAGGTAATCTCATGGACGTCGTCATCAATCTTAAATTTATATGCTATTTTGTCGCCTGCGTCACGGACGGCAAGCTCAATCATCTCTTTTACGGATGAAAAAGGCTGAACATCGTAAAGAGGATAGTTAATTTTTTTAGACATACTTAGTACCTCCCACTGAGAAGAATATACTTTTATTATCTTAATTATTGCCTAAATTATCGCATTTGAATATAAAAAAGTCAATAGACGAATTGCTGATTATTTGTAAACAAAAAATGACTTATATGTACCTTTTGGAGTTATTTATATTTTATTTTCGGCATACAATTTATCTGAGGTGATTGTATGGATGAGGCAGTAGCAAGACCGAAAGAAAAGACAGAGCAAACTGCGCCGGCGGAGAAGAAAGGCAGCCCCGTCAACACGGTGATGCTTGTTCAGCTTGTTGTGTGTATTCTTGCCGTTGCATCGATATTTCTTATCGGCAGGCTGAGTCCGCAGACATTTGAATTTATCAGGAATGAGTATAACAGAATAATGTCCGTTGACATGGATGCAGAAGAAATTGCGTCCTCGGCAAAAAAGGTTATCAAGAAATCGGAGACGTCGGAAGGCGAACAGACGGCGGAGCGGGAGCAAACAGGCAAAAAACGGAGTGTAAATACCGTTAAAAGCGCTGCCGACGGCGAAGCTATGGCTGTTATGTCGCTTTTTAAAAGTGACGAAGAAATAACCGTTCCGGTACACGGAGAAATAACCTCGGAGTACGGAAACAGAACCAATCCCGTTTCGGGCGAATATCTGATGCACTCGGGTATTGACATCGCAGCGGATCTGGGAACGGAAATAAGGGCGGCATACAGCGGTATCGTCAGCGAGGTCGGCAGCAACAGTGTCGGCGGCAATTACATAAGCGTTGTTCACCGTGACGGCAGTGAAACGCTCTATTGTCATTGCTCGGAAATAATTGCCGAAAAGGGCGACGTTATCCGTGCCGGTGAGGTTATCGCGCTTGTCGGTAGCACCGGCAGAAGCACGGGGCCGCATCTTCATTTTGAGATTATTGTTGACGGCAAAACAGAAAATCCGTTATTATATCTGCCGCACGAAAACGGTGAGGTATGAGGCTTCGCATACGGGGAGTGCCCGTTATAATTGATTATTATTTCATCGCCGTTCTGACGCTGATGCTTGTGGTTTTCAAAAATGAGAATATTTTGATGTGTTTTGTTTTTTGTATTCTCCACGAGCTCGGACATCTGACGGCGATGACTTTTTTCGGTGAAAGGGCAAAAAGTGTTACTCTCGGCTATTTCGGAATGAGAATTGACTGCGGAGCAAGAATCCTGCCGAAAATCCCCGAAATTGTCATTGCGGCGGCAGGTCCTACGGTCAATTTGATTTTAATGCTCTTTTGCCGTCTTTTTAAGCTTGATGAAGCGGCGCAGATAAATTTAAGTCTTGCGGTTTTCAATCTTCTGCCCGTCACTATGCTTGACGGCGGAAAAATTCTCTCATCATTTGTCACAGAGCGGACAATACGTATTATCGGTATAACAATCGGTATTATTCTCTCGTTTCTCGGTGCGGCGGTGGCAATATACACAAGACGCAATTTTCTTATTCTTGTCGTTTCGCTTTATGTCTTAATCGGTGCAATCAAATAAAAGCTTTGCTTATTTTGCCTATAAATTTCCATAGAATAAAACCCATGGCACGAAAGAAAATAATGTCAGGGTGATTTTATGGAATTTTTAACGGCATTTTTAATAGGCGGACTTATTTGTGTGATCGGTCAGGCTCTTATTGACGCAACGAATATAACCCCGGCGAGAATCCTTGTGACTTTTGTTGTGCTGGGTGTTGCGCTTGAGGCCTTGGGGCTTTATCAGCCGCTTGTCAATTTTGCAGGCTGCGGTGCAACGGTACCTCTGACGGGTTTCGGCTACACGCTTGCCAAGGGAACGGAAAAGGCGATAGGCGAGCAAGGCTGGCTCGGAATACTGACGGGACCTTTCGGCGCGGGTGCGGCGGGAATCGCAACGGCGCTTATATCCGGACTTGTCGTTTCGGCTGTGACAAAGCCACGAAGCAAATGAAAAAGGAGTAAGCGGTTAAGCTTACTCCCGTTTTTATAAAATTTGTTTATTTAGCCTCTACCTCAACAGGCTCCTCTGCATCACAGCATGAGCATGAAACGTAATCGCTCTCGTCGTCATCGGCAACCTCGTTCTTGCAGGGAAGAACCTTTGTTACAAGATAATAAACGCCTGCAACAGCGCCGGCGATAGCAACAAGAATGCCGACTACCTTAAAAATCTTCTTTATAACATCGCACATAATTAAAACCTCCAAATGTTTTATTTTCCTAATTATAGTATAAGAACAATACAAAGTCAAGCCTTTTTGAAATAAATTCATGGTTTATACACAAATGAATTTATATGTAAAAAACAAAAGGACGGAAAAATCCGTCCGTCATGTTTATTCAGATTAGTCTGCGAGAAGCTTTGAAAGAGCCGACTTCTTTCTGGCAGCGTTGTTCTTGTGAATAAGGTTCTTTGCGCAAGCCTGATCTACCTTTTTGATAGCGGCTCTGACAACTGCTTCCTTATCTGCTGCGTTTGTTTCAGCAGCAACGTGTGCCTTTTTGATAGCGGTTTTCATTGCAGAATTTCTTGACTTGTTGCGTGCAGCCTTGGTCTGGTTAACAAGCACTCTCTTCTTAGCTGATTTAATGTTTGCCATTGTTGCACCTCCTTTAATAAATGCATTACACAGTTAGTTATGATATCATTAAACATTGAAAAATGCAAGTGTTTTTTGATATTTTATTTAAAAAAACGGATAATTTTTCAAATATACCGATTGGAGCGATAAAAGATGGAACCAAGAACCGATCTTGCACTCGAAAAACGGGAGATACTCGGCAATAAAGAGCCCGAGGGAGTGGAAAGCTGCGAATTTACCGAGGGTGAAGTAAATTTCACCAAAATAAGAATTCTCAACGAAAAGGGAAGTGAAGCTCTCGGAAAGCCCGTCGGCACCTATATTACCGCCGAGATTCCTCAGTTGACCAAAAATCCGATAAACGGTGAGGAGACGATTGAAGCAATTGCAAAACAGCTCAGGTCACTTCTTCCCGATGACGGAGCGGTGCTTGTGGCAGGCTTGGGAAACACCGATATTACGCCCGACGCCGTAGGACCGAAAAGCGTTTCGATGGTGCTTGCCACACGTCATATTGATAAATCGCTGTCCGAGGAGATAGGTCTCGGCAAGCTCAGAAGCGTTGCCGGCTTTGTGCCCGGTGTGCTTGGCAGAACGGGACTTGAGGCTGCGGAATCGGTAAAAGGCATCGTAAATTCCGTTTCTCCGTCAGCCGTGATAGTTGTTGATGCCCTTGCCGCAAGGAGGCTTTCGAGACTCGGAACTACAGTTCAGCTCTCCGACACGGGAATAATTCCGGGCTCAGGAGTCGGCAATGCAAGGAAAGAAATAACCGAACGCTCCGTCGGGATTCCCGTCATTTCGGTAGGCATTCCGACTGTTGTTGATGTCGGAACGCTTGTAAATGACCTGACCGGATCAAAAAGCGATATTCCTCAGGCTAACCGAAACATGATAATCACGCCGAGGGAAATTGATATTGTGATCGAACGTGCATCGGAGCTGATCGGAATGGCAATAAATAAAGCGCTTCAGCCTGATATATCCGTTGATGAAATGATGATGATTGTCGGAAACTGAAATTATCTTATTTGTGAAATATAACCGGTTTTAATTGCGTATTTTTTGACAGTCTCGATATCGGTATCGGAAACGCTGCCGTCAAAATCAACATCCGCTGCGAAAGTTACACAGTTGTCATATTCGCCCATGCCGTTAGTCATGCAGCCCATTATTACGGCGTCCATGCCATCGGCTTTACAGTCCCCGTTAACGTCGCCGAATATAATAATTGTAAACGTCTTGTAAAGCTCCCCTTTCAGCGTATATATTTTGAGCTGTGAGCCTGTTCCGTTGCCGTTGGCTGTTTGGACTAACTCAGCAGTGCCTGTGCCGTCCTTGACGGTGACATAGCTTGCAATGTCTGCAAAGCCCTCGTCGAGTCCGTAGATATATTCTTTTGCCGAATCGTGAATCACCGTCGTGTTGAGATTGAATTCTATTTCGGGTTTGGTTGCTCCGAAGTCAAGAAACTTTACAGCGTCGAGCATTTTGTATGTATAGGTGGTGTCTGTTGAAACCGTCGGATTTGAAGTCGCTGCCGGTCCGAAAAATTCTCTTAGAGAGTTAAAAATCTTGTCAACGGTTTGTTCGGGATAAACCGAAGCGTACAACGCAATGCACGCAGCAACAAGGGGCGTGGCCTGAGAAGTACCGCTCATAACGGAAAACCGTCCGGCTTCAATTCCGCATCCCACTATTGCCTCGCCCGGAGCAACAATATCATAATACTGACCGTTGTTTTGGTCATAGTTTGAGAACGTGGTAAGCTCGGACGTACTTGTTTTGCTGCTTGCCATTACGCCGATAACGTTGCTTGCCGCGGCAGGGTAGGCGAGCAACGACGATGTTCCCGTGCCGTTGTTTCCCGCCGCCGCAACAATGCATATGCTGTCCGCATAAGCGTCGTCAACGGCGTTCTTGATTGCCGTCGGGTAGGCGTTATTGATTCCGAGCGACATACTGATAACATCGGCACCGTTAACGCGCGCATAAACTATTGCATTTGCAACGGCGGAGCTTGTTATTCTGGTTTTGACGTCGGAGGCGGTGTAATTGTCTTCCGCCACCTTGATAAGCATGAGCTCGGCGCCGAAAGCCGCTCCGACAAAATTGCTTCCGTTTGAAGCCATTCCTATAATTCCGGCAACATTTGATCCGTGTGCACTGTCGTTGAGGGCAGAACCGTCGGGACGCAGAGCAGGGCTGATGTCGTAATTGCCGCTTGCCGTATTTCTGCCGTGATTGCCGTTTCCGTCGTCCCAAAGATTGGTCGGGAAGTCGGCCGCATCAATGTAGAAGCCGTTATCAATGACCGCGACTGTCACGCCCTCACCGCAGGTTTGGTATTTTTCCCACGCCGCAGGAATGTTCATGACGGTATCGAGGTACCATTTTTCATAATTTGTATAATTAGCTATACCGTTTGTTATTTCCAAAGGTGCTGTATAGCCGTAGGTTTCAAGCAGATAATTCGGCTCAGCATATCTGACGCCGCTGATCTTTTCAACCTCACGGCAGGTTTTTTCAACGTCACCGCTGATTTTTGCAACATATGTTGTCGCTTCCGAGGAAACCGAGCTTGTATGAATTGCGTCATCATAATTATCCAGTGCTTTCAGCTCCGTTACTCCGAGAGCCTTGAGCATTGAACGGAAAGCCGCAGGCGCACGCCGCACACCGCCCGAGGATATCGGCGGGGCGTACTCGAATACGACCTCGTCCTCAACATAATCGGCTGTTATGATTTCCTTTGCCGAAACGGAGAACGGCAAACATGTGAAAACCGTAACGGCAGTCAGCAATACGCAAATAATTCTCTTGATTTTCATAATATCACTTCCTTCGGTAAAAATAGTATGGGGTGATTATATTGAAAAAAATAATATCAATAATTATATCGGGAATAATGCTTCTGCTTATGTGCTCGTGCGGAGCCGATATGCCCGACGACATGACAAACAAAGTTACAACGGCGGAAAATGTCGCCGGAAAAACAGGGCAGAAAGCGGCGGCAACCTATACGGGTTATCCTGCGCTTGAGCCGGTGACGCTCACCTGTGCGGATCCCGAGAATTCAAGAGGGCTTTCGACTGCGAAAATATCACATTCATACGGTGTCGCCAAGGACGGAAAGCCTCATCAAATCTCCGTTGACTCGGAAAAATTTTTTGAGAGTAAAAATTTCAAGGCCGTGACTTATGACACCAAGTCGCAAAGCAAGGTACTCTATCTGACCTTTGACTGCGGCTACGATAACGGCTACACGGAGAAAATTCTCGATACTCTTAAGGAGAAGAAGGTAAAGGCTGCGTTCTTTTGCACCGCCGATGAGTTGAAATCCGCTCCCGATGTCATTGCAAGAATGATAAAGGAAGGCCATATCGTCGGAAATCATTCGACAACACATCCGAGCTTTGATGAAATCAGCCGCAGTGAGATGGCAAAGGAAATTCAGGACTGCGATAATTATCTGCGCTCGAATTTCGGGTACACATCGCCGTATTTCCGATTTCCTAAAGGGGAATACTCGGAATGTGCGCTCGAGCTTGTAGGCTCTCTCGGATATACGAGTGTATTCTGGTCGCTCTCCTATGCCGACTGGGACACAAAAGCGCAAAAGGGCGCAGATTATGCTTTTGAAAAAGTAACGGCACGTCTGCACCCCGGTGCGATAATCCTTTTGCACGCCGTTTCGTCTGACAATGCGGGAGCAATGGCACGGATTATAGACTATGCAAGGGAACAGGGCTATGAATTCAAAAGTCTTGACGATTTGAAATTATAATTATACAAAATAATTATATCATAAGTCGAATTCCGTTACAACAAATTTTTTAAAATCTTAACATCTTGCAATTGAAGCTGTGAAATGCTATAATTATTCCATTAAACAAATCGGAGGAATAGATTATGGCTTCACAGCTTTCCATGCCCACGAAGGGCGACATGATTGCAATTATGAAAACAAACAGGGGTACAATCAAGTTCAGACTTTTCCCGAATGAGTGCCCGAAAACGGTCGAAAACTTCACGACACATGCCAAGAACGGCTACTATGAGGGAATTATTTTTCACCGTGTTATCAACAACTTTATGATTCAGGGCGGCGACCCGACAGGAACGGGACGAGGCGGCGAGAGTATCTGGGGCGGCTCATTCGAGGATGAATTTGATCTCGGATTGCACAACCTCAGAGGTGCACTCTCAATGGCGAACGCAGGCCCGGGCACAAACGGCAGCCAGTTCTTTATCGTTCAGGCAGGCACGGTTGACGGCAACCTCATGGGTCAGATGGAAATGATCGGCGAAAAGATGTTCCCGGCTCAGTGTATTGAGGACTACAAAAAGGTCGGCGGAACTCCGTGGCTTGATTTTAAGCACACCGTTTTCGGTCAGGCTTATGACGGAATGGACGTTGTTGATGAAATTGCCAAGACAAGGGTTGACTTAATGGACAAACCGTTTGATGACGTTGTTATCGAGAAAATCGAGATCGGCGAGTACGAGGGCTGAGGAAGCTTTTCACGGGCAAAACGGCAGGAATCTTTTCTTGGCGCCCCTGTAGGTGAGGCAAGCCCACGTCGACCCAAGGTCAGATGAAACCGTAATGGACGCCCATTTAGGGGAGCTGTCAGCGAAGCCGACTGAGGGGTTTTATGAATATAGTCTGATGAAATTTAAATAACCCCTCCGACTTCCGAAAAGGAGGAGAAAAAATGAAATATATTAAATGGCTGATAGCGTCGGTTGTTGTTGTTGCTTTGCTGATATTTACCTCAGTGTTTGTTATCAATGCTTATAATACGGGCAGGATAGGCAACAAGGACGAAAAGGTTGCCAACGAATTTATCGAGGAAATACAGGGAGTTTGGAAGAATACCTCAACGGGTACCGTCGCTTCAAAGGTCAGCACCGTCCGCTTCGGCGAGGACGGAAGACTGACGGTTATTGTTCTCGGTCAGACGGCGGGCGGAACATATTCCGACGAATATGACCTTGATTCAAAAAAGCATATATTGACGGTCAAAGGTAATATTTACGGCGGACTTTCAATTGAACGCTCATTTGAAGCGTCGCTGAACGAGGATAAGGATACACTTACACTCAAGGACACAAAGGGCTCGTTCGATTTTACACTTGTAAAAACCGATGAAACCGAATTGACAACGGAAAAAACGACGCAGAAGCAAGAAACGACTGTCCGGAAAACGGATAAACCGACCGCACCGACGGGCGATACGGCGAAATATGCCGAAGCTCTGCTCGGCAAATGGGTATCAAGGCTCAACACGGCATCGGGATACGAATTTGTTGACTATTCGACGGTCAGGATTTCGCTTGCAGGTATCTCAACCGACGGAACGTACACGCTTTCTCTCAACGAAAACGGTCGGTGCGAGGTAAAAATAAATTATGTGAGCCTGGCAGGAATGACCGTATCCAACACATACATTGCCGAAATCGGAGAAACGGAGCTTACTCTTATTCAAAAGAATGCCGAATCCGTGTCGGTTACCTATGTTAAAGCACAGTAAACCGGTGTGTTAACAAAAAATTTATAAATATCTTCATTTTTCTACTTGTTATATTCCCCGTTTTGGTATATAATAAAATGAAACTAAGCGGAGGTGTTTGCAATGACGGATAAAACGATTCAGTTTTCCATAAAGGAAGACCATGAGAAGGAAATGAAATCGATATTAAAAGCCGTTTATAATGCGCTGAGTGAGAAGGGCTACAATCCCACCAGTCAGATCGTAGGCTATCTTCTTTCCGAGGATCCGACATATATCACCACTCACAATAACGCAAGAAGTCTTATCCGAAGGATAGACCGTGATGAGTTGCTCCAGTCCTTGGTTAAAAATTATCTCAAAGATTAAGAAAGGCTGATATAAATGGCAGTTAAGAAAAAGGGAGATCAGTTTCTCACCTACAGAGGCAAGCCTCTTGTTCGAAGCGGAAACATGATCTATTACGGAAACATGAATGACCCGTACGTTATTATGATTCAGATTATGAGCAAAAAGACGCAGGGGGATATTGAGGTTCCGGACAGGGTCCTCATTCAGCTCCTCAACACAGATCCCGATTGCCGTCCAAAGGAGCGCATAGTTAAGAAAAGCGAAAAGCACGGACTTTACAATGCGATGGATATCGGAACGATCTGGCTTGAAAGAGCGCTCAAATAAACATAGCAGGATTAACGGACTGTACCCCAATCGGCACGGTCCGTTTTTGCGTAAACATATGGTATCTTGTGACGGATATTATGAAAAAAATATTGAAAAAAACTAGGCTGTCTTGTATAATAGTATTACTAAAGATAGGAATGATAAAAAATGAAAAAACCGACAATCAAAATCCAAAAAGAAAAATTGATTGGATTTGCAAATGACATAGGCAAAGCAACTAAGGATGCCATGACTGTCGTTTCCGAGAATGTGAAAGATGGAAGCGAACAGATAAGTAAACAAATAGATAAGGCTATTTTTGATAAAGATAAGAAAAAACTTTGCCCCTTTTTTAAGGAGAACTTGTTGGCTGACGGTTTTGTTATCCCTCCGATGATTCGCCTTGTTAATTATGATAAGAGAAAAGAAAATCGTGCCTGCGAAGGCTCAATAGGCTTTATTGTAAATACAAAGGATTTAAAGGTTTTAAATATATATACAGAATATTCTGATTTATTGGGTTTAATTTTTTATCCGCATACTCAGGAGTCCGTTTATTATGTTGATCCATGCCACCCTAAACTGTATATAAATCTTGATGAGTATTTTTCATATTTAAAAAAGGTTAGGGTAGATGAATTAAAGCAGATTGCACAGTCATTAGGAGCGAAGCACGTTAAAATCAGTCTCAAGGAGCAAAAGAAAGATATTTCGTCGCAAAACAAGAATGGCAAAGTACAGCTTTTTAACAAAATTGGGGGCAACGCTTCTTGTGATAAAACGAACGAAGTTTATAACAACATAAATGTTGAAGCTGAAGTTAACTTTAGCGGAAATGATAATCCGGTTAGACCGGATATTGTATATTTCAAAAATGAAAGTGATATCCAAGCACTTATAGAAATGCGAGTAAATCCAACAAATCAGAACAAAATAAATTCAATGACATATGTCTTTAACTACATAAACTCATCTGGAATTCAGGTTAGAGAGGCAGCAAAAATTGATGCTGCATTGTCATCAATTAAGGCAAACGGATCTAGCTCTGTTTCAAGTAAGGCTCTAACCGAAAGCAGAACGATATTGGAATATAGTATAGAATTCTAAAAAACACATAAAAGCAAGAGAAAACAAAAAATGGCTTTCTCTTGCTTTAAATTATACAGATAAAATTAAATGTTATAATGTTAACAAAAGTTGATTTTTATTTAGTGGACTTTATTGAAAAGATATGTTATAATTTCAAATTAGGTGAGCGAATTATCTGTAACGGAATTTATGGGAGGTGCAGCAGGTGCAAAAGATTGATGCCACCGTAAAAAAAGAAACGCTTTTCATTGCCGCTTTCACTTTGATATTCAGTGCGGTCATGGAGCTTGTTTTCCTTCTTCTCGACTATTGGAGCTATAAGGTTGTGCTTGGCAATTTACTCGGCTTTACCGCGGCTGTGCTGAACTTTTTCCTGATGGGCTATACGGTTCAGGAGGCAGTCCTCCTTGAAGAGAATGACGCAAAGAAAAAGGTGAAGCTGTCGCAGTCCCTGCGAACACTCATGATTGTGGCTTTTGCCGCCGTAGGTTGCGTTTTCAAGTGCTTTAACCCCATTGCGGTTCTTTTACCCTTGCTTTTTCCGAGAATCGCTATCCTTTTCAGACCGTTATTCAAAAATAACGATTGATATAAAATTCATACACGGAGGTGTTGCCGAATGAATAAAAGAAGCATAGGCTTCAGGCTTGTTGATGCCTTGCTGATACTTATGATGATTCTGCCGCTCGTCGGCGCAATGGCGTTGCAGGTTTTGACCAAGCCTGCTTCGGACGGTGTTGCAATTGCCGGCGCAAGAATTTTCTTTACAGTTCATATGCCGATACAGGATCTCCCGATAACGGAAAGTCAGGTCAACACATGGCTTATTATGATTTCTCTTTTCTTCCTCTGTCTCTTCTTCACGCACGGCTTGACCGAAGAATGCAGTTCGAAGCGGCAGGCAATAGCTGAATGGATAGTAGAAAAGACCGATGACCTTGTAAAGGACAACATGGGCGAATATTTCAAGGAGTTTTCGCCGTTCGTCTGCGGAATTATGGCGCTTTCGGCTTTTTCAAGCCTTTCGTCAATGCTCGGAATTTTTCCGCCGACCTCGGACATCAACGTTGTTGCCGGTTGGGCAGTTATCGTTTTTGTGCTTATTACGCACTACAAGCTCAAGGGAGGTTTTCTCAATTATCTCAAGAGCTTCACAGAGCCTGTTCCCGTGCTGACGCCGTTTAACGTTATCAGCGAATTTGCAACACCTGTTTCAATGTCGTTCCGTCATTACGGCAACGTGCTTTCGGGTTCGGTCATTTCCGCTCTCGTTGCGGCAGGTTTGCAGGCTGTGTCGCACGCTTTGTTGAGCTGGATTCCCGGTAAAATCGGTGAATTTCCGCTGTTCCAGATCGGACTTCCCGCTATTTTGTCGCTGTATTTCGACATTTTCAGCGGATGTATGCAGGCTTTCATTTTCGCAATGCTCACTATGATCTATGTTTCGGGTGCATTCCCGATTGAGGAGTGGCAGAAGCGAAAGGAAAAAAGACAACAGAAAAAAGCGGCAAGGAAAAAAGTCGCATAAATAAACGGAGGTTATTATTATGACAGCAATCGCAATCGGAATTATTCTCGGATGCTGCGCTCTCGGCGCAGGTATGGCAATGATCGCAGGTATCGGCCCCGGTATCGGTGAAGGTAACGCAGTTGCCAAGGCTTGTGAAGCTATCGGCCGTCAGCCCGAATGCAAGAGTAACGTTACAACGACCATGATCATGGGTTGTGCCATTGCCGAGACAACGGGTCTTTACGCCCTTGTTATCGCAATTCTTCTCATCTTCGTTGCTCCGAGCAGACTTGTTGATATTCTTATGAACTTAATCTGATTTTGTCGGGAGTGAATTTGTAATGCAAAATCTTGATGTCATATCGGTCAATATATGGCAGATACTGATCTCGCTTTGCAATCTTCTGATAAATTTCCTTTTGTTCAAGAAGTTTCTTTATGCCCGTGTGCGTAAGTTCGTTGACAAGCGCAAGGCTAATGTTGACGCACAGTACGAAAGAGCGCAGGAGGCTGAAAATGCCGCCCTTGCCGATAAGAAAACATACGAGGACAAGCTTCAAACGGTCAAGGCGGAAACTGACGAGATGATCAAGGACGCCACCGTAAGAGCAGACAGAAGAAGCGAAAAAATCATCACGGACGCTAAGGAAAAGGCCGACGGTATGCTCCGTCAGGCTCAGAGTGAGATTGAGCTGGAAAAGAAAAAAGCTTCGGACGATATCAAGCATCAGATCGCCGATGTTTCAACGCTCGTTGCCGAGAAAATGCTCGAGCGTGAGATTGATTCGGATGATCAGCGGAAATTTATCGACTCTTTCATAGAGGGGATAGGTGACGGCGATGGCTCAGATAAGTAACGAATATGCCGAGGCGCTTTTTGCGCTGGCATTGGAGACGGGGAGCGCCAAGGAATATTCCGAGGCTCTCGATATTGTTCTGAACTTAATGAAAGAAAACCCCGAATACATTGATTTTCTTTCCTCTCCGGATATTCCGAAGCAGGAGCGCGTCGGTGCGTTAGAAAGTGCATTCGGCGGAAAAATTCCCGAAACGGTGGTCTCTTTCCTGTGCCTTCTTTGCGACAGGGGCAGGATTCACACGCTGAAGGATTGTATATCGGATTATAAAAAGCTGAGCGACGCCGCTGACGGAGTTTCGACGGCGGAGGTTATCAGCGCAGTTGAATTGACAGAGAATGAAAAAACTGCCCTCAAATCAAAGCTTGAAGATCTTTGCGGTCACAGAGTCGAGCTTGATTGCAGTGTCGATAAATCACTTATCGGAGGCGTGAAGGTCACGGTTGACGGCAAGGTTATCGACGGCAGTGTTAAACAGAAGTTGCATGAATTGAAGGGAGCGATGTATAGGTGAACGCCAGACCTGAGGAAATCAGCAACATTATAAAAGAGCAAATCAAAAATTATAAATCAAAAATCGAAATGGCGGAGACGGGCACGGTTATCCTTGTCGGCGACGGAATTGCAAAGGTATACGGCTTGCGTAACTGCATGGCAAGTGAGCTTCTTGAGTTTGAGGACGGAAGCTTCGGTCTTGCGCAGAATCTCGAGGAGGAGACCGTTTCCGTTGCAATTATGTCCGAGACTGACAAGATAAAGGAAGGCTCAAAAGTCAGCAGAACGGGACGGGTTCTCTCTGTTCCCGTCGGCGAGGAGCTTCTCGGCAGAGTCGTTAATGCACTCGGCGAGCCGATCGACGGCAAGGGACCCGTTAATTGCAAGGCAACTCATCCGATCGAGTCCGAAGCCCCCGGAATTATTCAGCGCAAGAGCGTTTGTGTTCCGCTTCAGACGGGCATCAAGGCTATCGACAGCATGATTCCTATCGGAAGAGGTCAGCGTGAGCTTATCATCGGCGACCGTCAGACGGGTAAATCCGAAATCGCCGTTGACACGATAATCAACCAAAAGGGCAAGGACGTTATCTGTATCTATGTTGCTATCGGTCAGAAGAACACTTCCGTTGTTCAGCTCGCTCAGAATCTTCAAAGAGCGGGAGCAATGGAATATACGATTATAGTTTCCGCCTCGGCTTCCGAGAGTGCGCCCGTGCAGTACATTGCACCGTATTCGGGCTGCGCTATGGCTGAGTATTTCAGAGAAAAGGGCAGAGATGTCCTCATTGTATATGACGATTTGAGCAAGCATGCGGTAGCTTACCGTGCACTTTCCCTGCTCATTCGACGTCCGCCGGGACGTGAGGCCTATCCGGGAGACGTTTTCTATCTCCATTCAAGGCTTCTTGAACGTTCGGCGTGCGTTGCCGATGAATACGGCGGAGGCTCGATCACCGCATTGCCGCTTATAGAAACGCAGGCAGGCGACGTTTCCGCTTATATTCCGACCAACGTTATTTCAATTACGGACGGTCAGATATTCCTTGAAACCGAGCTTTTCCATTCGGGTATTATGCCGGCTATCAACCCCGGTATTTCGGTCAGCCGAGTCGGCGGTTCGGCTCAGCTCAAGGGCATGAAAAAGGTTTCGGGTGAATTGAAGCTTCTCTATTCTCAGTATCTTGAGCTTAAATCGTTTGCTCAGTTCGGCAGTGACCTTGATGCGGATACAAAGAAAAGACTTGCCCTCGGCGAAAGAATTGTTGAGGTTCTCAAGCAGGACAGAAATCATCCGCTCAGAGCAGGCTGTCAGATAGTTATTATTTATGCCGTTATTCACGGCTTCCTTGACAGCGTTGAGGTCAGTAAGGTCAAGACTTACGAGGAGGAGCTTTATTCAAAGCTTGAGGCGGAGAGGCAGGAGCTTCTCAACCGCCTTGAAGCAGGCTTCTTTGAGCAGTGTGACATAGACGAAATCGAAACTGTGCTCAAGGAAATGCAGAGGTGATATGAATGGGAGCTGATATAAAATCTCTCAGAATTCGTATCAAAAGCGTTGATTCCACACTGCATTTAACCAAGGCGATGGGACTTGTCGCTTCCTCAAAAATAAGAGGAGCGACGGCGGCAATGCTCAAAAGCCGAGACTATTCCTCGGCTCTCGGAGTAATAGTCAGTCAGCTTTCCGCTTGCGCAGAGTGCAAAAAAAGTCCGTTCATCGCAGGCAACGCAAGCGATAAGGTGAAGCTTATCGTAATTGCGGGCGACAGGGGACTTGCAGGCGGCTATAACGCCAATGTGTTCCGCGAAGCGGCAAAGTATCCGGATGCCGAGTTTATCCCTATAGGAAAGCGAGCTTGCGAAAGGTATAGCGCAGAGGTCAATTCCTCGGAAAAATATCCGTCGGCTGATGCTTATAACCTTGCAAAAAAGCTCTGCACCGAGTTCAAAAACGGCGAATTCGGAAAGCTTGGTATAATAAGCACACATTATGTTTCGATGATGACGCAGGAGACGACCGTTCAATGGGTGCTTCCGCTTGAAAAGGAAGAATCTCAGTCCGGTGTCGGCACGGTTTTTGAACCGAACGAGGAATACATTCTTGATACGGCTGTTCCCGAGTATGTTACGGGAATTATCTTCGGCGCAGTACGCGAGAGCTACACCTGCGAGGTTGTGGCGAGAAGAACGGCGATGGATTCCGCAGGCAAGAACGCACAGCAGATGATTGACGATCTCAGATTGCAGTATAACTGCGCAAGGCAGGGTGCTATCACTCAGGAGATTACGGAGATCATCGCAGGCAGCGGAGCATAATCCTTTTAAGGAGTGATATTTTTGGAAAATTCAAATATAGGAAGCGTAGCTCAGGTTATGGGTCCTGTTGTTGACGTGCGCTTTGATGAGGGCAATTTGCCCGAGATAAACAATGCGCTGACAGTTCCTATCGGCGAAAAAACGCTGACGGTTGAGGTTGCCCAGCATATAGGAGACAATACCGTTCGCTGTATTGCTATGTCGTCAACAGACGGCTTAACAAGAGGTGCGCCCGTTACCGATACAGGTCATGCAATAAGTGTGCCTGTCGGAAAAGAGACGCTCGGACGAATTTTTAACGTTCTCGGTGAGGCAGTCGACAACGAGCCTACCCCGAAAACTGAGGAGAGATGGAACATTCACCGTCCCGCTCCGAGCTTTGACGAGCTTTCAACCTCGACCGAGATTCTCGAGACCGGAATCAAGGTTATTGACCTCATCTGCCCGTATGCCAAGGGCGGAAAAATCGGACTTTTCGGCGGCGCAGGCGTCGGAAAGACGGTTCTCATCATGGAGCTTATCAATAATATTGCAAAGCAGCACGGCGGTATTTCCGTTTTTACGGGCGTCGGTGAGAGAACCCGTGAGGGTAATGACCTTTACAATGAAATGAAGGAGTCGGGCGTTCTCAACAAGACCGCACTTGTTTACGGCCAGATGAACGAGCCGCCGGGAGCGAGAATGAGAGTTGGTCTTTCGGGACTTACCATGGCGGAATATTTCCGTGACGAGGAGAAGCAGGACGTTCTTCTTTTCATTGACAATATATTTAGATTTACACAGGCAGGCAGCGAGGTTTCCGCTCTGCTCGGACGTATGCCCTCCGCCGTCGGATATCAGCCGACGCTTGCAACGGAAATGGGCGCATTGCAGGAGCGTATTACCTCAACGAAGAAGGGCTCGATTACATCTGTTCAGGCGGTTTATGTTCCGGCCGACGATCTGACAGACCCTGCTCCGGCAACAACATTTGCTCATCTTGACGCGACAACGGTTCTTTCAAGAAGTATTTCTTCGCAGGGTATCTATCCTGCAGTTGATCCGCTTGAATCAACAAGCAGAATCCTCAATCCCGAGACTCTCGGCGAGGAGCATTACGCAGTTGCGAGGGAGGTTCAGCGTGTTCTTCAGCGCTATAACGAGCTTATGGATATCATAGCCATTATGGGTATGGACGAGCTTTCGGATGATGATAAGCTGCTTGTAAGCCGTGCAAGAAAGATTCAGAGATTCCTGTCTCAGCCGTTCCATGTTTCAGAGAAGTTTACAGGCTTCCCGGGAATTTATGTTCCACGCTCAGAGACAATCAGGGGCTTCAAGGAGATTCTTGAAGGCAAGCACGACGATCTTCCCGAATCGGCATTCCTCTTTGTCGGAACGATTGACGATGCTGTTGAAAAGGCAAAGAGGTTATCGCAATGAATACTTTCAAACTGACGATAGCTTCGCCGGACGGAAACAAGTTTTCCGACGAGGCACAGATGCTGACCGTGAGAGGAATTGAAGGCGACTTGGCGATAATGGCAGGTCATATTCCGTTTATCACCGCATTGCAGCCATGTGACTGTAAGATAGTCCTTCCCGACGGAACGGAAAAAATCGGAGCAGTCGACGGTGGTTTGCTCACCGTCTCGGAAAAAGGCGCAACCCTCCTTTCCGGCAGCTTCCAATGGAAATAATAGAAATATAACTACCGGACTGTGACAGCTTTTGAGTCACAGCCCGGTTTTTCTGTGTATGAATATAAAAATCATCCTCCCGAACAGGGAGGATGATGATTTTTTATTAAAGCAGGTTGATGCCGCTGTTTTTGCAGTCTGCAATCATTTTTTCGGGCCAGAGGGACACCTGAACCTCACCGATGTGAGCTTTTTCAAGTATGAGCATGCTCAGCCTTGACTGACCGATGCCGCCGCCGATTGTCAGCGGAAGCGTGCCGTCGGCAATGCCCTTGTGGTAGTCATACTTCATTCTGTCCTCGGCGTCCGCCGCCTTGAGCTGATAAGCGAGACTCTCGGAATCAACACGAATACCCATTGAGGAAACCTCGAATGCGTGCCGGAGCGTTTCGTTCCAGAAAAGCAGGTCGCCGTTGAGCTTCCAGTCGTCGTAGTCGGGCGCTCTGCCGTCGTGCTTGATGCCGCTTTTGAGCAGGTCACCTATCTGCATTATGAAAACGACGCCCTTTTCCTTTGTGATGATGTCCTCGCGCTCCTTCGGAGTCTTGTCGGGGTACATATCCTCAAGCTCCTGAGTTGTGATGAAGAAAACATCCGTTGCAAGCTCCTTCTTGAGCTGCGGGAAAGCCTTGTGAGCGATTTTTTGAGTGTTGTCGATTGCGCCGACGATTTTCTTTACGATATCTTTGAGAAATTCAACGTTTCTTTCTTCCTTTGAGATGACACGTTCCCAGTCCCACTGGTCAACGAAAATCGAATGAACGTTGTCGCAGTCGTCGTCGCGGCGGATTGCGTTCATGTTGGTGTAAAGTCCCTCGTCAACGCCGTAGCCGTATGCCTTGAGAGCGGTTCTCTTCCACTTCGCAAGCGACTGAACGATTTCCGCAGTGCCTTCGATTTCTTTAATATCGAATTCGACCTTTCTCTCAACGCCGTTGAGGTCGTCGTTGATACCGCTGCCTTTCTTAACAATGAACGGTGCACTGACACGCTCCAGGTTGAGCGCAGCGGCAAGCTCATTTGCAAAGGTATCCTTAACAAGCTTAATTGCCTTCTGAGTTTCTCTGAGTGTGAGGGCGGAGGTGTATCCGTCCACTATCTGTAAGCCTCTCATAATATATTCCTCCCTGATTTATCTGATGTTTCCGACTGTTCTCGGGTAGAGCTGAACGTCACGGATATTTGCCATGCCGGTCATGTACATAACGATTCTGTCAAATCCGAGGCCGAAGCCGCCGTGAGGAACCGAGCCGAATTTTCTAAGGTCAAGGTAATCCTTGTACTCGTCCTGAGTCATGTCTCTCTCCTCCATTGCGGCAAGGAGCTTGTCGAGGTTTTCCTCACGCTGACTGCCGCCGATGATCTCGCCGACACCGGGAACAAGAAGGTCTGTTGCTGCAACTGTCTTTCCGTCAGGGTTTTGCTTCATATAGAAGGACTTGATCTCCTTCGGGTAATCCGTAACGAACACAGGCTTGTTGTAAACCTGCTCGGTGATGTATCTTTCGTGTTCCGTTGCAAGGTCGCAGCCCCACTCGATCGGGTACTGGAACTCGACGTCTGCATCCTTGAGAAGCTCAATTGCCTTTGTGTAGGTTATTCTCTCAAAATCGCCGTCAACGATTTTCTGAAGCTTCTCACGAAGTCCTTTTTCAAAGAACTTTTCAAAGAACGCAAGCTCGTCTGCGCACTTTTCAAGAACGTCCTTGAGAACAAATTTAATCATTGCTTCGGCAACCTCGATAACGTCGTCAAGCTCGGCGAAGGCAATTTCAGGCTCAACGTGCCAGAACTCGGCAACGTGACGCTGAGTGTTGCTCTTTTCGGCACGGAAGGAGGGACCGAATGTGTAAATCTTACCCATTGCCATTGCGGCAACCTCGCCCTCAAGCTGGCCGGAAACGGAAAGACCCGCCTTTCTGCCGAAGAAATCGTCGGCATAGTATTCTTCCTCGCTTTTGTACTTGTCGGAATAACCGATAGTAGTTACCTTGAATACCTCGCCTGCGCCCTCGCAGTCGGAAGCGGTGAGCAGGGGAGTGTGGATATAAACATAGTTGTTTTGCTGGAAAAAGCTGTGGATAGCCGCAGCGGCAACCGAACGAACCCTGAGAACAGCGTTGAATGTGTTCGTTCTTACACGAAGATGGGGAATAGTTCTGAGAAATTCAAGTGAACAGCGTTTTTTCTGGAGCGGATAGTCGCTCGGGCATTCGCCGAGGAGAGTAATCTCGTCCGCATTGACCTCAACGGCATTGTTGACTGCGCCCTTAACGACTGTGCCGATTACCTTGAGAGCCGTTCCGCCGGGCATGAATGATGAAATGTCGGAAAGCTTCGACTTGTCGATAACGATTTGGAGATGGCTGAGCGATGTGCCGTCGTTAAGCTCGATAAAAGCCATGTTCTTGGAATCTCTTGAGGTTCTGACCCAGCCGCAAACGGTGACCTGAGTGCCGATATACGATGCGTCTTTCAGGATTTCTTTGATGTCGGTGTGTTTCATAATAAATCATTCTCCTTTTTGGAAAAATCGTAATTGACGAACAAAAAAGGCCATTCGTCCCTTAGTATAGGACGAATAGCCTTGTATCCGCGGTACCACCTAAATTACTCATTACTGAGTCCCTTTACGGCTCGAATAAGCCATGCACATTAACGCTGTGTCCACGTCGCACCTACTGAGTTGCCCGTTCAGCTTGAAGCTCCGAAGTGTTATTCACGCAAGCTCTTTTACGGCGTTCACACTCTCTGCCGCTCACTGAGAACGATCTCTCACGTTACTTCTCTTCATCTTTGCATTTCGATATGAACGAATTATACCACCGCTTTTTTATATTGTCAACAGTTTAAAGAAGTTTTTTCTTTCTGAAAATAATAATGCAAAGTAAAATTATCACAATACTCACGGCAATGACGGCGGGATAGCCGTAGGGAGAGTAAAGCTCCGGCATATTGACAAAGTTCATTCCGTACCAGCCCGTGATAAGCGTCAGCGGAAGAAAAATGACCGTTATGACAGTAAGAAGCTTCATTGTGCTGTTCAATTTCAGGTCGAGCCGAGCTTGATAGGCTTCTCTGAGGCGGACAAGGTTTTCCCGAAAAAGATTTATCTCGGAGCAAAGGCGTCTTGACCTGTCGGCGGCGGTTTTTAAATAATATGCTTTTTCGCCGTCAAATATGCCGTTCTCGTTCTCATAAAGCCGTTCGGCGATACCGACAAGCTGTTCATAGTAATTTCTCAGCGATACAAGTTTCTTGTTGTAGGCGAGTATCTGCTCGTTGACGTTCTTGTACTTACCCTTTTCAATGACGGTTTCCTCAAGCTCGTTTATCGCAGTTTCTGTTTCCTCGTTCTTTCTGCCGTCATTTTCAATAAGCTTGTGAAGAATTTGACCTGTGAATTTCTCAACGGAAATGTCACTTGGCTCTGCATAGTCAAGTGCGGCATAAACGGCATTATAAAGAATCTTTGCGTCGTCCTTCACGGTTACAATAAGGACAAGATTTTTTCTCAGATAAATGCAAGCCGCGCTTTCGTCAGTACAGCTAAGACTCGGTTCAACGATTTTGACAGAGAAAACAAAGCTGTCGGAATTGACCGTCACCGAGCTGCGAAAGCCGGAATCGCTGAGATCAAAGCAGACGTATTCTCTCGTTGAAATACCGAGTTGAGAATAATGCTTTTTAAATTCATCAGCCGAAATAAGGGCGACCGTGAACGGAGATGAATTTACCTCATCAAAGCCGATTTTATTTATTTTGTTGCCGAATGACAGAAGCATAGCATCACCGAGAGTTGAAATTTGGTATGTATTTAAGGTCGGCAGAAATTTAACTCGGTTCCCATTTAGGGGAGCCGGACAGTGAAGCTGACTGAGGTTTTTAAAAAGCTCGATGAGTTTTATTTTAACTCTTCCGACTTCGGCACAATCCGCCGAAGCCTCCCCTGCAGGGGAGATAAGAAAAATGTCAGCAGAAATTTGATTAAAGCGTGGGCTCCTCCTCCGGGGGAGCTGGCACGACCTTGTGTCGTGACTGAGGGAGTGATAAAGGCACAATCCGTAGGGGTCGATGCCCACATCGACCCAAGGTCATCGTTGTACCCGTTAAAAAAAGACTGAAGCCGAAGCCTCAGTCTTAGTATGTCCGATTATTTCTTCTTTTTCGCCTTTGAAATCTTATTTACCGCAACAGCCGCCGCAGTAACAGCCGCAACCGTTCCGATTGCAGTGCCGTAAACCTTCAGCTTCATATCCTGCCTGTCGGTAACGTGTCTCATGTACGGGTCAAGGCTCTTACTCTTGAGTCCGAAATCCTTAAAATGATACATCTTTGTCTGAACGTTTTCAAGGTTGTTTTCGTCAAGAGTTATCATTCTTACGCCCGGTCGGCAGCCGTCGGTGTAAACTCGGAAGCTTGCTGTCTTGCACTGACCGAGCATGATTCCGTCAACAAAGCCGACAAAGTCGTTCATATGATCATGGCCGAAGAATGCTCCGAGAACGTCACCTGTCTCTTTCCATGCGGCAAACTCGCCGCCGTTGAAATCCGGAACAGCAGGAGCCTCGCCGAGGTAGCCTTCAACCTGCGGCTTGAGAACATAATACTTGTCGCTGTAGGTCTTGTGTCCCTGAACGCTGTCGAGTCTCTCATATGGCTTGGCTTCTCTGAGAAGCTCATATTCCTCGGGAACCGGAATGTGCTGGAAAACGAGGGAGGGGATAGGCTTGCCGCCATTCTTTTCCGCAAGCTCCTTTGCAGTCTTTTTGTACCATTCAAGCTGATCCTCGTGGACAACATCGTAATATGACTTTGAGCGATCCTCATAAAGATTATGACTGTCAATAAGCCAAAGGTTGAACATATCTTTTTCGCCGTCGTGCGATTTGATGATTATATTGTGGTTGCCGCAGCCCGAAATGCTGTCGTCCGCATTGAATGCATAGCAGTTATCATGCTCCTGATAGAGCTTGAGCTGAGTTTTAAGCGGAACGTCGCACTCACGGTCATGGTTGCCGAAAACAAGGTCGAACGGAATCTCATTAACCGACACGGGGTAGGTTATACGGCTGATTATCGACCTCATCTGGCTCTCCGTTGCAGCTCTCGCATTGTCGCCGAGATAGATAACAAGGTCAGGCTCCAGCTCGCTGACGGCTTTCGTAAGAAGATTGAGAGTGTCGTCAACCTTTGCCGCAGCATTGTCGCTCTTCATGTCGTAGTATTCATGAAGATCTCCGATAAGCATAATTTTAAATTTCCCGTCTTTATTAAAACGCAAAGGTTCTTTTTTCATAGAGTCTGCCTCCGTTGTATTTTTTATTTTACACAAACAATTATACAACCGAGATCGGGTGCTTGTCAATAAACACAGGTGATTATTTTGTATAATGAGTATAATAAAAACATAATTGTTGAGAAAATTTTGTTAAATGGCTGCCGGAGTTGCAGAAATTTATCTCGGCATACCTGTGTGGGAGGAAAAAAACTTGTACAAGAAAAATGAATTTTTTCAGGCTTTCATGGTGCTAAGGTGAGTTTAGATAAAGGCACATTTCGTGGGGGTCGCACACACTGACCACAAACATAAGCTCCCTGCCGATTTATCACTCCACCGTCACACTCTTTGCAAGGTTCCTCGGCTTGTCGATCGGACAGCCCCTTTTGAGTGCGGTATGGTATGCCAAAAGCTGCATCGGAATGACCTCAAGCATCGGCATGAAAAGGTCTGGCGCATCGGGTACGGTTATATCGCCGCCTTCGTTTGAAACGGTTACTGTTTTGCCGTTTCTCGCCTTGACCTCGTTAATATTTGATATAGTTTTACTTTTCAGCTCATCGACGCAGCACAGCGCAACGGTCAGACTGTTCCTGTCTATTAAGGAAATAGTTCCGTGCTTCAATTCTCCTGCGGCATAAGCTTCACACGGAATATATGAAATCTCTTTGAGCTTCAGCGACGCCTCCATTGCCGCACAGTAGTCAACGCCCCTGCCGATGAAGCAGATATAGTCCGATTGATCGGCAATGTCAGCAAAGGGTTTGATTTTTTCGGCGTCGGAAAGTATCGCTTCGATTTTATCGGGTATTGCCTTCAGCTCCTCTACAAGCTCTGCAGCTTCACGGCGGCTGATTGCTCCGTCTGCCTCGGCAAGGCGAATTGCAAGGGCATAAACAACGGCGAGCTGGGCGGAATATGCCTTGGTCGTCGCAACTGCAATTTCCCTGCCGGCCTTGGTCAGAACAACGTTTTTGCACTCCTGAGCTATCGTGCTGTTTTCAACATTGACTATGCCGATGACCTTTGCTCCTTTTTCCTGAGCTATTCGCATGGCGGCAAGCGTGTCTGCTGTTTCACCGCTCTGGCTGATGATTATAACAAGCGTCTTTTCGTTAAGATGAGGGTGCATATAGCGAAATTCCGATGCGATAACTGCTTGAGAATGACGTTTAAAGAGCCGTTCGCAGGCGTATGCGCCGACTGCGCCGACATGGTAAGCCGAGCCACAGGCAACGAAAACAACGTGGTCGAGCGCATTGATTTCTGCCCTCGTCATGCGAAGCCCCTTGAATTTCAGCCTGCCGGTCTCGCCGATGATTTCCGAAAGAGTGCGCCTGATCGCTGCCGGCTGTTCCATTATTTCCTTGAGCATATAATGCTTGTATCCGAGCTTATCTGAGCTTCGTTCCGCACTTTTGAGCTTGATTTCGCTCTTTCTTATTCGACAGCCGTCAAGGTCGAAAACCTTCAGACCTTCTTTTTTTAAAAGACCGATTTCACCGTCATTAACTCTGAAAATTCTGTCACTTTTTGTCGCAATGGCGGAAACATCACTCGCAAGATAAACGCAGCCGCTTGAAATGCCTGCAAACAGTGGACTGGACAGCTTGGCGCAAACAATGCAGTCGGGGTAATCACGGCACATTATCGCAAGGGCATATGAACCCTTGAAGCGTGAAAGAGCTGCACCGACGGTTCCCTTGAGATCGCCGTTATAGAGATATTCGAGCATTTGAGCAATAACCTCGGTGTCGGTGTCGCTTTTGAATCTAAAGCCCTTTTCGATAAGCTCGTTTTTTAACGCTGCGTAGTTCTCAATTATGCCGTTGTGCACAACGGTGAAAAGTCCGCTTTGACTTGTGTGCGGGTGCGCATTGACAACCGTGGGCGCACCGTGAGTCGCCCAGCGCGTGTGACCGATTCCGATTTTACCATTTATACCGTCCGCTTCTTCACGAAGTCCCGACGGACTGCCGACAACCTTGACGGTTTTGATTTCTTTCCCGTCACAGACGGCAAGACCTGCCGAGTCATAGCCCCTGTATTCAAGCTCTTCAAGACCCGAAATAATGATGTCGGTTGCGTTTTCATCGCCGATGTAGCCCATAATTCCGCACATAACAAAACCCTCTTCACAGAAATAGATATATTTCTATTCTATGCAGAGGGAGACATATTATCCTTTTTTCGGTTTTATGTTTTTAAATTAAATTTAACGAATTTTATATCTTGATCACTGCCTACCGCTAACTTGCTGTTGAGAGGGTTACAAGTATTCGTTAACACGGTCCTTTGTTATTTTAAATTGCTTTCGGGTGTGATGTTTTCGTTGACATAATCCTCAACTATTTTTCCGTCGCTTATCCTGATTATGCGATGGGCGGTTTCGGCAATCGAATCATCGTGTGTGATAAGGATTATCGTTTTTCCCTCCGCCCAAAGCTCATTGATTATACGCATTACATCTTTGCCGGAATTTGAATCAAGATTACCCGTAGGCTCATCGGCGAGTATAATCGGCGGCTTTGCGGCAAGAGCACGTGCAATGGCAACTCTCTGCTGCTGTCCGCCCGACATTTGATTTGGCAGGTGATCCATTCGCTTTTCAAGACCGACTCTTTTGAGCGCCGCTTCGGAGAGCTCATGGCGCTGTTCGGCCTTCATACCTCTGTATATCAGCGGCAGTTCAACGTTGCCCTGAGCCGTAAGGCTCGGAATAAGGTTGAAGCCCTGAAAAATGAAGCCGATTTCAAGATTCCGTATACTGCTCAGCTCATCGTCGTCCATGTCGGAAACGTCCTTGCCGTTGAGAATGTATGTTCCGCTTGTCACAACGTCAAGCAGGCCGAGCATATTCATAAGCGTTGATTTGCCCGAACCGGAATGACCGACAATTGCAACAAAATCGCCTTGGTCAATTTCCAGATCGACTCCGTCAAGCGCTCGAACCTCATTCTCACCCGGATTATATATTTTGTATGCGTTTTTTAGTTCAATAAGATGTGACATGATTATACCTCGGATACATTATTTATGTTATACCGCAGAGCAATGCTGCTTACCTGAAAAATGCGGAGCTTTTTATGTGTTTCTGCTTTTTTTGAGCTGCGTTCCTTTAACTCATTATAAGAGGAGACAGGGGGAAAACCGGCGAATTATAATAATTCTTAAATCAATGATATTTTATCACATTGAATGATTTAATGCAATAAATACGTAACATTCGGAATGTAAAAAATATGTGAATAAAATTTTAAGAAAAATATTGTTGATAATAGACAAAAAGCATGCTTATAAGAGAAAAATGATTTGTTGTCGTATAGTGTTGACAAATGTTGATAATGTGTTAAAATATAACTGTCGCCAGAGTATTGACGATACTTAAGAATATTATATTGCCGATATATTGCCGGATAAAAGGCCCGGCAGTCTCTACGACAGTGCCGTAACTGTCACTATTGGTAGATGATTGACAGCGTTTTGAATACAATATGTTGTTGATCGGTCTTTCGGCGGTAGGGCTTGTTCCCTGCTGCTTATTTTATTTCGGAGGGTTTGAAATGCAGCTTCTTGAAGAAAGAATTCTTAAAGACGGAAAGGTATTTCCGGGTAATGTTCTGAAAGTTGACAGTTTTCTTAACCACCAGGTAGACGTAGAGCTGATAAATGAGATCGGCAAGGAGTTTTATAGACTTTTTAAGGACTGCGGAGTGAACAAGATCTTTACGATTGAGGCATCCGGCATTGGAATTGCCTGCATCACTGCGCAGTATTTTCATGTTCCTGTTGTCTTTGCCAAGAAAACACTGGGCAAGAATATCGCTGCCGATGTTTATTCGACGCCGATCAAGTCCTTTACCCACGGCAAGACGTATGACGTTATCGTATCGCAGGAATTCCTTAATAAGGAGGATAAAATTCTCATCATCGACGATTTCCTCGCACAGGGCTGTGCTCTCAACGGACTTATCGAGCTGATTAAGTCTGCGGGCGCTCAAATCGTCGGAGCAGGAATAGTTATCGAAAAGGCGTTTCAGCAGGGCGGCGATCTCATTCGCAGTGAGGGCGTTCGTGTTGAGTCGCTGGCAAGAATCGAGTCAATGACCGATGACGGCAAGATAACATTCTGCAAATAACCTCGGTAGCAAAAAAATGCTATATATTAAAAATTTGGAGGAAGAACACATGAAAAAGATTCTCGCAATTCTCATGGCAATCGCAATGGTCTTTTCATTCGCAGCTTGCGGCACCAAGAAGGACGGCGGCAACGACACTGAAAAGAAGCTCAAGGTAGGATTCATTTTCCTGCATGACGAGAACTCAACCTACGACAACAACTTTATGACAGGCGCTGAGGAAGCCTGCAAGAAGATGGGCGTAGAGATTCTCAAGAAGACAAACATTCCCGAGCAGAACGCTTGCTACGATGCAGCAGCAGACCTTGTTGACAAGGGATGCACAGTTATTTTCGCTGACAGCTTCGGTCATGAGGATTTCATGATAAAGGCAGCTAAGGAGTTCCCGAACGTTCAGTTCTGCCACGCTACAGGTACTAAGGCTCACACTGAGAAGCTCGCTAACTACCACAACGCTTTCGCTTCGATCTATGAGGGACGTTACCTTGCAGGTGTTGCTGCAGGTCTCAAGCTCAACGAAATGATCGCAGCAGGCAAGTTCGATGCTAAGGACGCTAAGATGGGTTATGTCGGCGCTTTCACATATGCTGAGGTTATCTCCGGCTATACTTCATTCTATCTCGGCGCAAAGTCAGTTTGCCCGACAGTAACAATGGATGTTCAGTTCACAGGTTCATGGTACGATGAGGCTCTTGAGAAGGAAGCTGCAACAAAGCTCATCAACAACGGTTGTAAGCTCATCAGCCAGCACGCTGACTCAATGGGTGCTCCGACAGCTTGTGAGACAGCAGGTGTTCCGAACGTTTCTTACAACGGAAGCACACTCTCCGCTTGCCCGAACACATTCATCGTTTCTTCCAGAATCAACTGGGAGCCGTATTTCGAGTACATGATCAAGTGCGCTCAGGACGGTAAGGCAATCGACACAGACTGGACAGGTACTCTTGCAACAAACTCTGTTGTTCTTACAGAAGTAAACGGCAAGGCTGCCGCTAAGGATACACAGGCTAAGATCGACGAGGTTAAGGCTCAGCTTGATAAGGGCACAATTCACGTATTCGATACAAGCACATTCACAGTAACTGTTTCTGCCGACAAGAACAAGAACGCTAAGGTTGACGCTAACGGTAAGCTCACAAGCTACATGGCAGACGTTGACACAGACGCTAACTTCACAGGCGACACAGAGGCTGTTAAGGACGGTTACTTCCACGAGTCAGAGTTCCGTTCGGCTCCGTACTTCGATGTACAGATCGACGGCATCAATCTCCTCAACGCTAAGTTCTAATCATTTTACGCAATTTCAAGGCGGAGCCTTATCGCTCCGCCTTACTTTGATTTTTATAATTCGTATTTTATTTTGAAAAATGCGGTAAAGCAGGTTGTTTGGTTTCTTTATTTTAAAAAGATATGGGCCAACCAAGTATACCCCTCAAGGGGAAGATCAATCAGTTTAATATATTATTTATCACATTTTTCAGAATAAAAAATTGGAGGGCATAAAGTGAGTACACAGGTTGCAATCGAACTCAGAAACATCACAAAGACCTTTGGCTCCGTTGTCGCCAACAAGGACGTTAATCTTACCGTGAACAAGGGTGAAATCCTCTCGATTCTCGGTGAGAACGGAAGCGGTAAAACAACGCTTATGAACATGATTTCCGGCATTTATTTCCCGGATCACGGTCAGATCTTTGTTGACGGTAAAGAAGTGGTTATCAGATCGCCGAAGGACGCTTTTGACTTGAAGATCGGTATGATTCATCAGCATTTCAAGCTTGTTGATGTTTTCTCCGCAACGGAGAATATCGTTCTCGGCTATGATGACGGCAAATACAATCTTAAAAAATCAAGAGCAAAGATTCAGGCAATTCTTGACAAATACGGCTTTGAACTTGACCTCAACAAGAAGATTTATCAGATGTCCGTTTCCGAGAAGCAGACGGTTGAAATCGTCAAAGTGCTTTACAGAGGCGCAGATATTCTTATTCTTGATGAACCGACAGCCGTTCTTACTCCGCAGGAGACAAAGAAGCTCTTTGACGTTATCAGAAACATGAAAAAGGACAACAAGTCAATTATAATAATCACTCATAAGCTCAACGAGGTTATGGAGATTTCCGACAAGGTTGCCGTTCTCAGAAAAGGTGAATACATCGGCACGGTCATGACCGCAGAGACGAACGAATCCGCTCTGACGGAGATGATGGTCGGCAAAAAAATTGACCTTAATATCGAGAGAACAGAGGTCGAAAACAAGGAGGACAGGCTCCTTATCAACAATATGTGCTATGTTAACCGTGAGGGTGTCAAGGTGCTCAATCACGTTTCGTTTACGGCAAAGTCGGGCGAAATTCTCGGCATAGCAGGTATTGCGGGCAGCGGCCAGCGTGAGCTGCTTGAATCAATCGCAGGTCTTCGCCATCTTACCCACGGCTCAATCATTTATAATAACGCAAAGACCGGCAAGCAGGATAACCTCCGTGACAAGACTCCCGTTCAGATAAGAGAGCTTGGCATCAGACTTTCCTTTGTTCCCGAGGACAGACTCGGCATGGGACTTGTAGGCAACATGGACATTGTTGATAACATGATGCTCAGAAGCTACAAGAAGGGCAAGACTGCTTTCCTTGAAAAGAAAGAGCCGAGAGATCTTGCCGAAAAAATCATTGATGAGCTTGAGGTCGTTACCCCGAGCGCAAATACTCCCGTTCGTAAGCTTTCGGGCGGTAATGTTCAGAAGGTTCTTGTCGGACGTGAAATTGCCGCTTCTCCGACTGTACTCATGGCGGCTTATCCTGTCCGCGGACTGGATATTAACTCGTCTTATCTTATTTATAATCTTCTCAACGAGCAAAAGGAGAAGGGCGTAGCCGTTATTTTCGTCGGCGAGGATTTGGACGTACTTCTTGAGCTGTGCGACAGAATCGTTGTTATCAGCTCGGGTCAGATTTCCGATATCGTTGACGCAAGAACAGCTACCAAGGAACAGCTTGGTATGCTTATGACTAAGACAAAGGGAGGTAATGACAATGAGTAATAATACCGCAAAGCTTCATGAGCCTTTGTTTCATATTGTTAAGCGCTCGGCTATACCGAAATGGCAGAGCTGGCTTGTAAGAATCGGTTCGGTCATTGCCGCTCTTATCGTTTGCGGAGTCGTTACCGTTCTTCTTACAGGTGAAGATCCGATTCAGGTTTATGTAAAAATGGTTGAGGGTGCGGTCGGCTCCGAAAGACGACTTTGGATGCTCGCACAGAATACGGCAATGCTTCTTTGCGTTGCGCTCGCCGTTACACCGGCTTTCAAGATGAAATTCTGGAATATCGGCGCAGAGGGTCAGGTGCTCGCAGGCGGACTTGCAACCGCTGCCTGTATGATTTTCCTCGGCGACAAGCTTTCACCCGTTGTTCTTATGATAGTCATGGTTGCGGTCAGCATTGTTGCCGGCGCAGTGTGGGGACTCATTCCCGCATTCTTCAAGGCTCTTTGGAATACGAACGAAACACTTTTTACCCTCATGATGAACTATATCGCAATGTGTATTGTTTCATATTTTTCATATGAGTGGTCGGTGCCCAAGGGTTCGGGCCATATCGGTGTTATCAACGACACGACAGAGGCCGGCTGGCTTCCGGCTATCGGCGGCAAGGCTTATCTTTGCAACATTCTGATTGTTGTTGCAATCACCGTATTCATGTATATTTATCTCAGATACAGCAAGCACGGCTATGAAATATCCGTTGTCGGCGAGAGCGAAAACACCGCCAAGTACATCGGAATCAACGTTAAAAAGGTCATTATCAGAACGATGATCCTCTCGGGTGCACTCTGCGGCATCGCAGGATTTCTGCTTGTCAGCGGTACCGATCACACCGTCAACCGTGACACGGCAGGCGGCAGGGGATTTACGGCGATCATGGTTTCCTGGCTTGCTCACTTTGATCCGCTTTATATGATTCTCACATCTCTTCTTCTTGTTTTCCTTGAGAGAGGTGCAGGCGAGATTTCAACGACCTTCGGACTTAACGAATCGTTCTCGGAAATCATCACGGGAATCATCATTTTCTTCATCATCGGCAGTGAATTTTTCTTAAACTATCAGTTGAAATTCCGTGAGAAGGAGGCGTCCAAATAATGTTAGTTGCATTTATTCAGCGTGCGGTCGTTCAGGGCATTCCGCTTCTGTTCGGCTCAACGGGAGAGATCCTCACCGAGAAGAGCGGTAACCTCAACCTCGGTACGGCAGGCGTTATGTACGTCGGCGGCATCACGGGAGTTATCGGCGCATTCCTCTATGAGCAGAATGCGACTCAGATGAACACCTTCCTCACCGTTCTCATTCCGATTCTTTCGTCGATACTCGGTTCGCTTGTAATGGGACTTATCTATTCGTTCCTTACCGTTACGCTCCGTGCAAACCAAAACGTTACGGGTCTTGCACTCACAACTTTCGGTGTCGGCTTCGGCAACTTCTTCGGCGGCTCGCTCATCAAGCTCACGAAAAGTGACGTTCCGTCCGTTACACTTACGGCAACGAGCCTTGCGTTCAAGAAGGCGCTTCCGTTTGCTTCAAAGCTCGGCTGGTTCGGAGAGATTTTCCTCTCATACAGCTTCCTTGCCTATGTTGCAATCGCAATAGCAATTATAGTTTCGTTTTATTTTAACCGCACACGTTCGGGACTTAATCTTCGTGCAGTCGGCGAGAATCCGGCAACGGCAGATGCCGCCGGAATCAACGTCGGCAAATACAAGTACATTTCAATCTGTCTCGGCAGCATCATAGCAGGCTTCGGCGGTCTATACTACGTTATGGACTATGCCTGCGGTGTATGGTCAAACAATGCTTTCGGTGACAGAGGCTGGCTTGCAATTGCGCTTGTTATCTTCGCTATTTGGAGACCGAACCTCAGCATAATCGGTTCTATTCTTTTCGGCGGACTCTTTATTGTCCACAACTATATTCCGAATCTGAGCATGAGCGATCAGGAGCTTTTCAAGATGACTCCGTACCTCGTTACGATCATTGTTCTTATTGTTATCAGCATGCTCAAGAAGAGAGAATTCCAGCCTCCGCAGAGTCTGGGACTTTCATATTTCCGCGAGGACCGCTAAGCACTTAATCCGAATTGTTTATTTTGGCGAACAAAGCCCTTTTCCCGACTTGACGTATAAAACATACGCCTGCGTCGTGAGAAAGGGCTTTCTTCATCCAAACTAAGCAATTCTTTTTTATTAAGAATAATTGACAAACAAATTTTTTCTCACCTTGACGTACAGGAGTACGCCTGCGCTGAGATAAAATGTCTTCTTCATCCGAACTAAACTGCCCGATTTCTATTTATTTATAAGAAAAAAGGACGACCGACGGCCGCCCCGACTTTCAGTAGCTATTCCTTTTTCAATTTGTACTGCTCAAGGTCAAGCAGGATAACCGTGCCGCTGTCAATCTCCGAACGTGCGGTGATGCCGATACCGAGGTTATCACAAATTCGCTTGCAAAGATAAAGCCCGAGTCCGCTTGCTTTTGAATTGATTCTGCCGTTTCCGCCGGTATAGCCTTTTTCGAAGATCCTCGGTAAATCTTCGGGTGCGATGCCGATTCCCGTGTCCTCAAGGCAAAGGTACTGCTTGTCTATGTAAATCTTAATGCAGCCCTCACGGGTGTATTTAAGCGCATTGGAAAGTAGCTGTTCAATAACAAACGTAAGCCATTTTTTGTCTGTTATTATTTTTTTGTCAAGCGGTGAATATTCAAGCTTGATTTTTCTTTCGATGAATTCAGTCGAAAAGCGTTTGATCGAATCTCTCACGATCTCATCCAAATCATGCTCTTTAAAAACGTAATCCGTTGAGGTTGAATCGACTCGAAGAAAAGCAAGAACCATCTCAACGTATTGCTCAATGCGAAAAAGCTCGGAAGAAAGTCGGCGTGAAAGGGGAGTGTCTTCACTCTGAAGCGTGATGTGCATTGACGCGATCGGCGTCTTGATTTGATGTGCCCAAACGGTGTAATAGTCGATCATGTCATGGTATTTCATGGAGCTTTTGTATTCGATATCCGAGATCTCGTCTGTCAGATTTTTGATAAGCTTTTGATAATCGGCTTCGTCAATGCTCTTAATTTTAGGGAGATTATCTATCATCGAGGAGGTGAGATGCCTGATTTCGCAAAGCTTCTCATGTTTCTTTTTGACGGAAAGAAAATCAAAGATGAAAAACACAACGCCTATTGCCAAACAAAGCAGAAAAGGGTATAAGACCGCTTTAAATGTAATGTTGTAAAGTACAAACACCACAGAAAAAACAATTGAAAAAATCAGAAATAAAATGATTCCGCTGCGCCGTTGTTTTAGATATTCAAAAAACAGTTTCATTTTCAGCACCCTTATTCAATAATATAGCCCATACCGAATTTTGTTGTGATAAAGCTGTCAAGCCCGGCGGCGTCAAGCTTCTTGCGGAGGCGGTTTATGTTGACCGTGAGCGTGTTTTCATCAACAAAAACATCGGTTTTCCAGAGCTTTTCCATCAGCTTCTCACGGCTGACGATTTTGCCCTTGTTCTCCATAAGGCACTGCAAAATTTTAAACTCATTTTTTGAAAGCGAGATTTGCTCCGTGCCGAAGGTCAGCGTGCCGTCGCCCGTGTTCAGGATAGCTCCTCGATGCTCGATAACGGGAACGGATGAACCGAAGTCATATGTCCTGCGCAGAAGAGCCTGGATTTTTGCCGTCAAAACGTTCTCGTCAAAGGGCTTTGCGATAAAATCATCTGCACCCATATTCATTGCCATGACTATGTTCATATTGTCGGAGGCCGAAGAAATGAAAATTATCGGCACTTTTGAAACCTTGCGAATTTCGCTGCACCAATGGTAGCCGTTAAAGAACGGGAGCATTATATCAAGAAGAACGATGTGCGGCCGGTATTCGCTGAATTCGGCAAGAACGTTGCGAAAATTTTCGACAGTGCGAACCTCAAGTCCCCACGCTTCGGTCTGAGCCTTGATTCCCTCGGCAATGCCCGGATCGTCCTCAACTATTAGGAGCTTATACATAACCTCACCTCCGATAATTATATAATATATTATATCACAGCAGCGCCAAAATGACAAGAAATAATGGTAATCCATATCACAGATTACCAATGAGACAAAATACGTAAAAAGAGCCGATTGCACCTTTGAAAGTGCATCGGCTTTTATTGTTTTGACAACGGATTATTTGCTTTTTCTTTTGGAAAGGAAGGATTTCATAACCTTTGATATTACCGAATAGAAGGTTTTGAAATAAATCGCAACCGTGGCGACGACAGCGACAATATTTATCACGAAAAGATATTTCGGCTCAAAATATGTGCAAACTGTCTGGAGCACAATTATCGCTGTGCCTACAACCGTCTGAACCGGATACATATTGAAATCGACCAGCTTCTTTGACATGATCGCTCTTATAATAAAGACGATGAAATAGCTTGCGAAGGTTGCAACCGCCGCACCGTAAATCTCATACTTCCTGATAAGAATAAAGTTCAATATAATATTTGTAATTGCGCCGATCATTGAAGTGACAAATGAAAGCCGGCTCTTTTTGAACACAAGGAACGAGCTGCCCATGAATGTTGAAAACGATGAGAAAACCATCGCACAGCACAGGAGCGGAACATAGGCATAAGCCGAGAAATATTCATCGGTCGCAACGAGCAATCTGACTCCGGGCTTAGCAATTGCAATAACGAAGCTGCAGCCGAAGAACAGAATGCCTTGAAAAGAGAGCCAACTGTCCGAGAAGAAGGTTTTATACTCGTCAACCTCGCCTTCCTTTCGCTCGCTGACGGCAGAATACTGCCATGCGTCGCTGAACGCACCCGAGAGAAGGACAATCGCGGTAGGAAGCTTTCCTGCCATTGTATAAATACCGTTGGCGGTGCTGTCAACCATCCAGTTAATCATGTATCTGTCCGAAACGGAGGTTATCCACCAGAAAATAGCCGTCGGAATAAGAGGAATACTGTATCTTAGCATTCGTTTGATAAGACCCTTATCAAACCTGAAAGTAATATATCGCCACAGCTTTTCTCTGAGCGTAATATAAATCGCACATATCATATCGGAAATAACGATTGAGTAAACATAACCGTCAATTCCGAGTCCGAGAACGGCAAGGAAAACGATGTTCAGTGCAACGACCGAAAAAGTGTTAACTATGCCCTGAACAGCAAATAGCCTTGTGTTGCCCAAGCCGCGGGCAAACTGACTGCATATCGAGTGAATACACGACGAAATGGTATAAAGAACAACCGCCGTAACGTCGATTTTGTCGCCGATAAGCATATTCAGAAGCGGCGAGCAAAGAATCAAAACTATCGAGCCGAGGAGAATAACCAATGCGCCCGAAGAAAAGACCCTGTTCCTGTCCGTCGAGGAATTTATCGCATATCGGAAAACGCCGTCCGTTATTCCCAAAGAAACAACGGGAAAAAGCAGATTGGCCGTCTGGCTGATCAAATCGGCGTCGCCGTATTCCGCAGGGGTGAGATAGCCTGTGTAAAATCTGACCATCAGGAAAACGATGAGCTTCGAAGTCAGAACACCGATACTGATGAGCATTGTATTTTTAGCAAGTTTACCGTATTTATCCATTCATTACTTTCCTTTAAGCAAAGCTTGTATCTTAAACTTGAGCGATACTGCCTTAATTTAGTCTTAAATATGATATCGTTATTTTCAAATTTTGTCAATAGTACAAAGTTAAACTATGTACAAACACATCGGCAAATTCTGTTACAATAATTATATGGTAATATATTTTTAAAAAAGATGAGTATTTTTTGCATTTAAGTATTGACATTGATGCAAAGTTCGGCTATAATATCATTTGTTCGCTGAACGGACATCTGCGAGAGTGGCGGAATCGGCAGACGCGCACGTTTGAGGGGCGTGTGGTAATCCCGTACGGGTTCAAGTCCCGTCTCTCGCACCAAATAAAGAAGAGTCGCAATAGCGACTCTTTTTTATTTCTCGCGGGGCTTGAACCCGAGAGGGTCTGAGCGTTAAAAAACAGTCCTGTGGACTGTTTTTAGCGAGGAGCGGTGAGCCGGGTACTGTCGCTAAGCGACGGTCGGCGAACCATCAGAATGCAAGGCGCAGCCGCAGCAGACGCCAAGTCCCGTCTCTCGCACCAAATAAAGAAGAGTCGCAATAGCGGCTCTTTTTTATTTTTCACGGGGCTTGAACCCGAGAGGGTCTGAGCGTTAAAAAACAGTCCTGTGGACTGTTTTTAGCGAGGAGCGGTGAGCCGGGTACTGTCGCTAAGCGACGGTCGGCGAGCCATCAGCATGCAAGGCGCAGCCGCAGCAGACGCCAAGTCCCGTCTCTCGCACCAAAGATATAGCCTTGAAACAATGTAGCTACGTAGTTTCAAGGCTTTTCTTTTGCCCCTTTGGGGTTTATTATTTTTCCCTTTATTTGAATAGAGTCGCACATTAGTGTGCTTTTTTTGAACCAAACCACTCAGTCTGTTTTACTGACGACGTTTATCTTTGACTCGTTCGATTTGCTACTATACATGGATGATGAGGATTGGTTTTACCTGTCCTTGAGTTGATGCAGACGCCAAGCTTGAAAATATAGATACAACAAAAGAGCTGCGACCGAATGAAGTCGCAGCTCTTTTGGCTGTTTGCTGTTATTTCAGAATTGAAAGAAGCAATTTGATTAGATTGAAAAGCTGTTCGAAGAATACAACTACCCAATTCTGTTCCGTTGGTTCTTCGGTCGGAGTCTTGTCCGGATTTTCGGTCGGTGCGTCGTCGGGCTTTTCTGTCTCGACTGTCTGCTCGATTATGCTTATATATTCCGTATAAGCCGAGCTCGTTTCAAGTTCCGACTGCTGAGCATTTTGATTTATGCTCTGAAGCATAATGCCTGCCTGCTGAAGAAGCTCGGAATCAGCTTCATTGATCGCTCCGTCATGGTTGCAGTCAGCCGCAAGCCATGCAGCTTCACCGAGCTGTTCCTTTGTGAACATGCCGCCGACAATGCAGTTGACAAGCGTTGCGTCCGTTGCGTCGTACCAGCCGTCGCCGTTTACGTCGCCGAAGATAACAAGCGTGTATGTCTTGATGAGATTGCCGTCCTCGTCGTAAAGCTCGATCTTAGTGCCCGTGCCGTTACCCTTTGAGGTGGGGGAGAACTTGAGCGAACCGCTCTCTGCGGCAAGATAGCTGTCAAGAGAGTCCGTGTGCGGCTCAATTCCGTAAACAAAGAGCTTCTCCTCGTCAATTACGACGCCGTCCTTAACGGCCTTTATCTTGGCTGTGACGAGCTTCTGAAGCTTGCCGAGAGCTTCTGTGATTCTGTCAGCCATTGCGTTGATCTCGTTTTGCTGAGTGATGTTGAGCGTGTAATCAACCGCATCGACAGCCGCCTTGACTGCATTGTAGCTTTCCTCGGTGTACTTTGCAGGGTCAAGCTTATTGAACTCCTCAACCGCCGCATTGACTCGACCGTAATTACCGCCAAGGTATTCGAGCGCATCTGTTGCGTCTTTGAGTGCGGCGATAGCGTTGCTGATGTCCTCGGTCTTTGCCGAAGCGTTGTTGTAAACACTCTCTGCGTCTGCGATTGCCTTTGTGAGGGCAGCCGCCGAGGCTTCCGTACGATTTGAAAGGTCAATAGCCTTAGCGTCTGTAATTGCTTTCAGAAGAGCGTCCTTTGAAACGGTGACCGTTACCGTACACTGTGCGCTGTGGCCGCCGTCCTTGGTGTAAGCAGTGATGATTGCCGTGCCGCCGTTTACGAATGTAACCGTGCCGTTTTCAACTGTTGCAACGCTCGGGTCGCTCGTTGTCCATACGACGTCGGTTATGGTAGCTCCGCCGACTCCGAGTTTTCCCTTAGGCTCAACCGAAGCGGTGAGTGCTGCGCTCTCTCCGGGCTTGCCGCTGAGAGACGACTGATTGAGAGTAACGCCGGTTGCCTGGATGTTTACAAATGAAACGTATACATAGTCCGTTACCGTGTTGCCGAAATGGTCGGTTATTGTAACGGTGATCTTTGCGGCACATGCCTTGTTCTCTTTCGGAGAAACCTTGCCGTTCTGATCGACTTCCATGAGGTCGTTATCCGACGACCATGTGATCGACTCGTACATAGCGTCATTAGGCGCATATGTATATGAAAGCTGAACGCTCTGCGAATTGTAGGTTTTGTAGATAGGAACCTTTACGGAGATGAAATCGGGTGCGTTGGAACCGTTATATTTGATTGTAACGTTCTGAGCACGGTTATATTTGACGAGTGCAGAAACAGCACTGTTGAGGTTAGCTGCCGCCGTGTCAATCTCACTCTGCGAAGCGTCTGCGTCGGCATAAACCGTCTTAGCGCTTTCAAAAGCCGATTTGAATGTCGCAAACGAGTCCTTGGTGTAATTCTGCTCGTTGTAGTTTGCGCTTTCAGCGTCGTCGATAGCCTTTTTGAGGATTGTCTTGTCCGTTGCAACCGTTATAACGCAGGTTGCCGAAAGTCCGCCGACAACGGTTGTTGCCGTAATCTTTGCAACACCGCCGCTGACTACCGTAACAAGTCCGTTTTCGTCAACCGAAGCGATTTCGGGGTGATCGGATTCCCATGTTACCTTGTTGAGATCCGCTTTGTTGCCGTCTGCATCCGTAACCGAAGCAGTGAGCTGAACTTTTTCGCCGAGAGTATGGGTTGTGTATTCGGACGGAGTGACGGTTATAGCTGTTGCAGGGTTCTTTGTGAATATAATTGTAACCGTCTTGGTGTAAACATTACCGAAATCATCGGTGAGCTTAACTGTTGCCTTGCCGTAGCATGCGCTATTTACACTCGGAGCGGCAATGCCGTTCATGTTGACGAATATGTCGCCTTCGTATGACCACTCTGCCGAAACATACATTGCGTTGGCGGGATCGGTCGAAAAATCGAGCTGTGCCGTTGCCATGATGTAGCTCTGGTCTGCGGGAACCTTTACGGTTATAACGTCGGAGCTGTCGCCGTTATAGGAGATGTTTACGCCGGAAACATAGATATAATCTGCGAGTGCATTTCTCTTCTCGGTGAGAAGTGTGAGAGCATTGTTCACCTCTGTCTGTGTCGGATCCTCGGCGTTGAGTGTTTCTGTTGCCGAGGTGAGGGCCTTTTTGAACTCTGCCCATGTTGCAGGGGTATAGGCTGTTTCAACGAGGGCGTTTGCGCTTTCGACCGCTGCGCTGAGAGCCGATTTGTCGGCATAAACCTTGATGCTTGTCTGAGCAGTGAAGCCGCCGTCAAGCGTCGTTACCGTAATTGTGCAAGTGCCTGTGTCCTTGAAGGTCAGGTTGCCGTCGCTGTCAACGGTGCAGACGCTTTCATCGCTCGATGACCAGATAACATCGGTGATGTTTGCGCCGCCCATGCCGAGCGTTTTCTTAGGAAGAACAGTTGCTGTTATCTTGTCCGTTGAGCCGACGGTTGCGTTTGCGATTTCCGTCTTGTCAACGCTGACTCCCGTAACCAGGGTATTGGCAAAGGAAACATAAACGCTGTCGGAATATGTTCTTCCCTTGTAGTCCGTTGCCGTGACGGTGATTTTGGCAAGGCACGCCTTGTTTGCCGTCGGTGTAACTACGCCGTCCTCAACCTTGACCGATTCGCTGCTTGATGACCATACGACAGAATCAATCGTTGCGTCCTCGGGAGTGAGCTTGTAGCCGAGGGTCACGGACTGTTCGGAATATTTTGAAGTGATGGGAACGCTGACGGAAACATAGCCTGTTGTTTCCTCTCCGTCCTTGGTGATTGTGATATTTTCAAGCTTAATAAATCTTACAAGCGAATTATAAGCGTTGTTAAGCTCCTCGTCTGCCGCATTGATAACTCTCTGCTTGGGGTTATCCTGCGCAATTATTTCCTCGGCCTTTGCCATTGCGGCTTCAAGAACCGCCCAACTGTCCTCGGTGTAGTCCTCTGAAATGAGGTTAAGACCTACTATCATTGCCCTTGTTCTTATAAGAGCTGTTTTATCGGATCTTACGGTTACCTTACAGGTTGCCGAAACGCCGCCGTCAACGGAGGTTGCCGTAATCGTACATGTGCCGGCTTCGACAAATGTGACCGTGCCGTTCTCGACCGTTGCAACGTCGGGGTCAGAGGTTGACCAGATAACGTCGCCGACGCTCGGCTTGTCGCCGATAGTTTTGTCCGCCGTTACCGTCGCGGTGAGTGTCTGCGGCTCCGAACCGTAGCCTACTTCAATTTCCGTTTTATCAAGCGTAACCTTTGAAACAGGGGCGTTTGCGAACGAAACGTAAACGCTGTTTGTTAACGTGTTGCCGTAATGGTCGGTGGCGGTCAAGGTGATTTTTCCTCCGCAGGCCTTGTTGGAGGCAGGGGAGACCTTGCCATCCTCGCTGACCTTGATGCCGTCGTTGTCTGATGACCAAACAATGCTTGAATACATAGCGTCGGCCGGGGCAAAGTCGTAGGTGAGCTGAACACTCTGCGAGGTGTAGGTTTTATAGAGAGGAACCTTTATCGCAATGAACTGCGGTGCCGTTTCACCGTTGTAGTAAACATTAAGCTTCTCCATATGGATATACGGCTTAAGTCCGTCGAGAGCATTGTTAAGTCTGAGCGTTGCGGCGTCGATTTCCTCCTGGGAGTATTTAGCGCCCGCTTCAACCTCCTTTGCTTGCTCATAAGCTGCCGTATATTCCGTGCTTGTCTCGTATGTGTGCTCCTGAATGTCAACCTGAGCTTCATCGGCTCTTGCGATTGCGGCACGAAGCGCCGTTTTGTCGCCGCCGATAGTTACAAGGCAGGTTGCCTGAATACCGCCGTCACATGAGGTGGCGGTGACAGTTGCCTGACCTGCATCAATATAGGTCAGTTGACCGTTTTCGTCAACCGTTACAACGCTTGTATTGTCGGAGGTCCAAATAACGTCCTGAATCGTTGCGTCATATGTGATGATAGAACCGACGTCCTTGCATTTTGCGCTGAGCTTTACCGGCTCCGAATCGAACGGAGCGTTGACCTCGGACGGAGTGATTTCAATGCTTGTAACGGGATATCTTGCGAATGAAACGTTGACCTTGTCGGTAACGCTGTTGCCTCGTTCGTCCGTGACCTTTATCGTGATAACGCCGTAGCAAGCCTTGTTGACGGTCGGGGAGACCGTTCCGCTTTCGTCAACCGCGATATCCGATGTGCTCGATGTCCATTCAACAGTTTTGTACATTGAATCAAGCGGACTGATTCTTGTATCAAGCTTGATTGAATTGTTCTGATATGTGAATGATGTCGAAAGATTTACTTCTTTTGAGATATATTCGCCGGCATCCTCGCCGTTATACTGAATATAAACAGCCTGCGGCTTGATGAGCTTTTTGAGCGAATTAAACGCTGCATCGAGCGAAGCGGTTATTGCGTCGATATCCGACTGCTCTGCGTTCTTATCATTATATATCTCGTTAGCTCTTGCATAGGCTTCCTTGAGTGCATCATAGGAAGCGACCGTGTAATCCCCTTCGACAAGGGCGGCATTTGTTACCTTGCTGATTTCCTCGGCAAGGGCGTCCTTGTTCGTCGTTACGGTTACCTTACATTCGGCAGTGTGACCGCCGTCAACCGTTGTTACCGTGATTACAGCTTCACCGACGGATTTGAAGGTGAGGCTGCCGTTATCGACCGATACAACATCGGGATTGCTCGACGACCAGATAACCGATTCAATGCTTGCGCCGATCATCGGAGTGCCTGTCGGCTGAACCGTTGCTTTGATTGATGCCGTGTTATAAACCTTGCCGGTTATTTCGCTCTCGTTGAGAGTGACTCCCGTTGCCGGGACATTCGCAAAGCTTACATAAACGCTGTCGGAAACGGAGCAGCCGGTGTAATCCGTTGCCTTAACGGTGATCTTCGCACTGTCTGCGGAGTTGTGAGTGTTGGTTACAAGACCGTTCTGATCGACTGTTACCTTGTCGTTATCCGACGACCAAACGATTGACGAATACATCGCATTGCTCGGGTTGAGAGCCGCACCGAGCTGAACCGTCTTGTTCTTATATGACTGGTAAAATTCAACCTTTGTAGTTATATGCTTCGGGGCAGGCTCACCGTCACGGGTGATCGTGATGCCGTATACCTGAACATAAGCACCGATGCGTGAATAGATATCAATAATATTCTGCGCCGCCTTGTTGCAGGTATCCTGAGAAACCGTATCGGTGTTCTTGACCTCAACTGCGGTTTTGTATGCGTCCTGCAATGCTGCCCAATCCTCTGCCGAGCAGTTCTCTTCCTTAACATTGCCTGTTTCAACAAGGTTTATCGCATAGTTAAGAGCTGTTTTGTCGGCCTTTACGTTAACAGTACAGCTTGCGGCAAAACCGCCGTCAACAGTTGTTGCCTTGATGATGGTTGTACCGAAGTCAACGGGGGTTACAACGCCGCCGTCAACCGTGGCAACCGTCGGATTTGAAGAAGTCCAGATAATGTCCTTGATCGAGGCGTCGCCGACTCCGGCAGTACCCGTCGGAGCAACGGTTGCTTTAATTGTTTCGCCTGTGCCTACAACAAGGTCAAGCTTGTCTTTATCAAGTGTAATTCCTGTTACGGGATAGTTTGCAAAGGAAACCGTACAGGTGTCGGTGTAGCCGCCGTCATAGGTCTTGACCTGAACGACACCGTATGCCGCCGAATAGCCCTTGGGACTGACAACGCCCTCTGCGTTTACCTCGATATTGCCCGAGAGAACCGACCAGGCAACGTTTTTGTTGGTTACATCATAGGGAAGAATCGAAGCGGTGAGTGTGGTTTTTGCGTTCTTATATGTGCTGTAGAGCGGAACATGGACGCTGACAAATTTGCCCTGGTCAATCGTAACGCCCTTTGCCAGTCTGCCGATATAAACCTGATATGTTGTTATAACGTGAGTGATAAGGCCGGCCTTGGCATAGAGAGTTACCGTTCCGCCGTTTGTGCCTGTCAGCACGCCGTCCTTGGTAAGCGTTGCAATGCTGTTGGAAACGTCACCGTTTGTCGCATAGGTTACTGTTTCGCCGTCGTCACCGAGGAGACCCCATGTTATATCCGCCTTTGATCTTGTCGGATAAAGAGAAGCCGTGTATTGCTGAGGTGTGTTAAGCTCCAGCTCCTGCGGCCCCGAAACCGCAATGTCAACGGGAGTTGTGATAAGTTTACCTTTAACGGTGAATTCAAGGCTTTGGGAAATGCCGTCAACCGTAGCGGTAACCGTTGCGGTTCTCTTATTCGCTGAGGAAATTCCTCCTGCGTCTCTCGCCTTTACGATGCCGTTGTTATCAATGGTGAGAACGCTCTCATCGGAGGAGCTCCAGAGAACATTCTGCGAGTTTGAGCCTGCCGGAACGATGTCCGTCAGCCTTACCATTGTGCTGTCGCCCTCGGTCAGCTCGGTTTTGTCCGCCGAAAGGCTGAATTTTTCAATTTCAAGGCTCTGAACTATTGTAAATGTAATCGAATCGTTTATAGATGCTTTCAAAAGATAGTTTGAAAGAGTCTTGACCGCTGTTGCGATAAGGTCTGACGTATTGCCTGTTGCGCCTGCGACCGTTACAAGAACATCAAGAACAGCCTTGAGTGCCGATTCGCTGATGTTAAGTCCGAGAAGCTTGATCATAATTCTTGCAAGCTGAGCGGTGTCAACCTTTTCACCTGCGGCAATTGCCGAGTTTATGTAGCTCATCAATCCGTCGACGAGGTCATCGGCATTCGGCGAAACCTTTACAGTGACCTTGCCCTCTTTGAGAAAGGTGACGTTGCCCTTATCGTCTATCGTTGCATAATCCTTGCCCGATGTCCAGATGCTGTCGGTGTCAATGCTCCATGTAACGCCGTAGCCGAGACGCAGGGGAGTGACACCGCCCTCAAGCTTGACCTGTCCGCCGACCGCAACCGTGGTGGGAACAGATTCTTTATTTGTGATGAATGCTCCGTTAGGGATAACCTTGGAGTACCATTTGTCCGAATTGGTAACGAGCACTCTTACCTGATCCGAGGCAAGAACCTCACCGCCTGCGGAATAAAGGGTGACGGTTATACCCGTATCAAGCGAATTGAGCTTGTCCTCAAGCTGCTTTATAAGGTAATCGGAGATATTGCTCGGTATGCCCTTCATAGATGCGCGAACCGTTTCAACAATGGCTTCCGTATCCATTGTGTCAATGTCGATCTTGTCATTGAAAAGGATTTTTTCCATTGTCTTTGCCAGAGAAGGACCGATAATCGCAACGGTTCTTACGTCGTTGTCGATCCACAGTCTGACGGCAGCGCCCTTGGAGCTGTCATGTGCATATATTTTTCCTGTTGAGTCAACGGAAACAATGAGAGGAGCCTCACTTGTCCACTTTATGTAACCGCCGTCCGGCATAGAACAGTCAAGCAGCTTATGTGTCAGTTGGAGCTGTTCGCTCTCCATCAGGGAGATCTGCTCCGTGACTGATGTGCCGTCCTCTCGGCAAATGTCGATTGCATGGGTAGCCGCCGCTGAAGCTGTTGTTCCGAAAGCGGGAACAATGACTGCGACGAGCATTGCCATCACGAGAATCAGGCTTTGCCATTTGATGATTTTCTTTTTCATATAAATACCTCCAATCGGGATTTATAATTTTACATTCTATTCTATCACATTGCTTACCTTGATATTTTCTTAATATGAAATTAAATAATAATTTATAATATATTTTAGAAATGAAAAATAAAAAGAACCGAAGGAGAATTTCGGTTCTTGTGAGATGTTTAATTATCGGGCAGCATTTTGCATCTAAGGATTTCTTCTTTGAGAATTTCAAGAGATTTTTCCTTGGTATAGCAATAATCCGAAAGAATGAAGCAATTGATGAATTCGGAAAAGTCATGGATTGCGTCGGTATCATCCAAAAGAAAACTAAGGTTTCCGCAAAAATGGAGCTGACAGTTTTCGGTTGGATAGTAGAGCGTCATATGCGAAAATCCCAAGGGATTATCATATAATTCAATTCCGAAATCGCTGCCGAGCTTAAGCCCGGAGTCGTCATAAAGATAAAAATACATATCATCGGGCTGAAAGCGCTTGTAAATTTCTTCAAGAACTCTAACCCTGTTTTCCCTGTTTAAAGGATACGCAAATTCTCTCGGCATGGATTTTACAATTCCGAAGTCAACAAATTCGGCAAGGGATTCACGGCTGGAAATATTGCAAAGGTTGCTTGTTATTGCTCCGTATGTCGATTTGTAATACATATGGGTTGTGTCGCGAAGAAATTCTCGGTTGGGAACATCCGGCTTGGCGATTTGCTCCCACATGTCAAGCTCAAGAAATGCGGTGGAAAAACAGCCGAATGAGTGGAAAAATGTCGGCTTCCCGATACCTCTTGAAAAAACGTTTGAGTTAACCTCTTTAAGCATCATAATATCATTGTATTTTTTTATGTAAGGAGTGGTTTCATCAAATTTTTTCAAAAAAACCTCTGAATATCTTTCGATTATGGCGGAATTGCGACAAAGAAAACCCGAACCGGTATAAAGGTCCATGAGAAGTATGTAGCCGCTTGTAATAATATAATGGGGGAAAAGTAAATTGAGATGCAGATCATGCTTTGATGAGGATGAATAGTTACTCACATAGCCATAGTGCATTAAGCTTAAAACATCGGAAAGAGTGAACAGCTTTTCATCTTCGTTAAGGAAATTATCTATTATATATTTAAAATCTATCAGCTTGTCTGGAAAATAACGCATAAGCTCCGTCATCATTCCGGTGGGAATATTCGAATATACTTTGCCGTCGGTCTTTTCAATCTCATAAGAGATTATCTGACGTGCAATGTTGATTATTTCATTCTCTGTGCTCAGAGCCATAACATCGTTATTAAAGTCCAAATCAACAAGTATATTGCGGTATTCAACGGGTTTTTCTTTTCGGTCATCAAAGGAGGAGAATTTCTTTAGAATTTTGAGATATTCGCAATATTTGTCATATCCGAAATATTCATCAATGTAGGCACGCAGAAGCGAATCATACTCCTCATAGGAAATATTTAAGACATTGAGGATTTTTTTGAAGGCGGAATACGGAAGAGGTCTGGAATTTTTCAGAACCTTTGACAAAAGCGAGCGATCAACTCCGCTTGCTTCGGCGACACGCACCGCATAAAAATTATGGTCTTTAAATAATTTAGAAAGGGTATTCGCAAAATCAGCCATCAGTATGATCTCTCCCTGTTAAACAATTCATTGTATCCGTAACTGAAAATACTGAAAAAAATTATAACATTTAAAATAACGGTTTGTCAAATTATTTTGGTTAAAGAAAAAATATAGAAAAATTCAAAAAATTAAAAATTCTAATGTTATTTTAATAATTGTAAACTATACTTTAGTCACTGAAGCAAATCAGAAATAAATTTTGGAGGTAATGAAACATGAAAAACATTAAGAAAATCATCTCGGTAGTTATGGCATGCCTGATTCTTGCAGGTGTGTTCGCAACAAGCTCCTTCGCGGCAGGCTATATCGGCAAGGACAAGGCAAAGGAAATTGCACTTAATCACGCAGGCGTTACGGCAGACAAGGTATCGTTTATGAAATGTGAATTTGACCGTGACGACGGCATTGCCGTTTACGATGTTGAGTTCTATTTTGACAGATGCGAGTACAATTACGAGATCAATGCAAAGAACGGAAAGATTCTCAAGGTTGAGAAGGACACCTTCGGCGTTGATATCCCGACTCCCGATAAGGAGTACATCACAAAGGCAGAGGCTAAAGCAATCGCTTTTGAGCACGCAGGCGTAAAGGAAGCAGATGCGAAGAAGGTTAGAGTAGAGTTTGACTTTGACGACGGTGTAGCGGAGTACAGTGTTGAATTCCATGCCGACAAGTTCGATTATGATTACGAGATCGACGCAATATCCGGCAAGATTCTCAAGGTTGAAAAGGACAGAGATTTTGATTTCAGCGACGTTTTCTTTGTTCACTGGTTTGACTCTATCGTATCATTCCTTAAAAATCTTTTTAAATAAGATATAAGTTCAATAAGCCCTGCTTCGGCGGGGCTTTGACTTTGCAAAATGATGTGATATAATAAAATCATCAGGGCGATACCGCGAAAATCGCTGAATATGAATCGCCTTGAACGAAAAGAGGGTTGGTATGAGAATTCTTGTTGCCGAGGATGAAAAAGATCTTAACAGGCTGATTGAAAAAAAGCTCACAAAATCGGGCTACGGCGTTGACACTGCCTTTGACGGGGAGGAAGCGTTGGATTTTGTTGAATTTGCAGAATATGATGCGGTGATTCTTGATGTTATGATGCCGAAAAAGGACGGCTTTGCCGTTATTAAAGAAATGAGAAGCAGGGGGATAAGCACTCCCGTTTTATTCCTTACCGCACGGGATTCGATTGAGGACAGGGTGACGGGGCTTGACCTCGGCGCAAATGATTATCTCGTCAAGCCTTTTTCTTTTGATGAATTGATGGCAAGGGTACGGGCGATGACGAGAATAAAATACGGAGTTTCCGAGAATGTTCTCTCGGTTGACGGCTTGAGTCTTAACTGCTCAACTCATGAGGTGACACGTGACGGAAAGTCAATCACTCTTTCGGCAAAGGAATATTCGATGCTCGAATTTATGATGAGAAACGTCGGAATTGTTCTTTCGAGAGAAAAGCTCGAAAACCACGTCTGGAATTATGACTATGAGGGCGGAACAAACCTCGTTGATGTTTACGTCAGCTATCTTCGCAAGAAGGTTGACGGAGAATTTGATAAAAAACTGATTAAAACCGTCCGAGGTTTCGGATATGTGATAAGTGACGAATGATGAAAAAGCTTCCTTTAAAATTAAAAATTACATTATGGTTTTCGGCTATGCTGATATTTCTTGTAACGCTTTCCTATGTTCTTGTGATATCGGTCAGCAATTCCGTGCTTTTGAAAAACCTGCGCAATGATTTAATTATGACGGTTGAGGATAACGTTGACGAGGTAGAGTATTATGACAGCCTTCAGGGCGTGATTGATGACAATGACAATGATTATTATTTTGCGTATGAAGACGGCTATGTTGAAATCGACGACGATTTTATCGGCGTTATGAACGGCATTTATTCGGTTATATATGATGAAAGCGGAGTACAGATTTACGGCACCGACCCTACGAACAAAAAGACCGACGGCGAAGCTTTTTCGGATAAGGGCTTGAAAACCGTGTATGTTGGCGGAAAGCGTTACTATATTTACGACCGACGTCTCGCCAACAGGGGCGTCGAAAATATGTGGATAAGAGGAATAGTCAGCCATGAAAAAGCCGACGAGCCTATTTCCGATGTTGCAAGACGTTCAATGATTGCGCTTATTGTTCTCGTGATTCTCGGAATCGGCGGAGGCTATATTATTGCTATGAAATCTCTTAAACCGATAAAGGATATCGAGGAGGTTGCCCGTGATATTTCGCAAAGCGGCGATTTGAAAAAGAGAATAAAGCTCGGCAAGGGTAACGATGAGCTTCACAGCCTTGCAAATACATTTGACACAATGTTTGACAGGCTGGAGGATTCCTTTGAAAGCGAGAAGCAATTTACAAACGACGTTTCGCACGAATTAAGAACGCCGATGGCGGTTATTATGGCTCAGTGCGACTATGCGCTCGGCGAGGAAATGACGCAGGAGGAATACAAGGAGTCGATAGAGCTTATCAGACGGCAGGGCAGTAAAATGACCAAAATGATAACGGAAATGCTCGAATTCTCACGAATTGAAAGACGGAGCGAAAAGTATAATGTTGAAGAACTTGATTTCTCGGAGCTTGTTGAAAATCTTTGCGACGACCTTGCGTTGCTCAAAACAAAAAATATAACTCTTGAATGTGAGGTTGAGCCGGGAATAAGAGTAAAAGGAAACCGGATGCTGCTGACAAGGCTTGTCAGTAATCTTGTTTCCAATGCATACAGATACGGCGTTGAAAACGGCAGAATAAATATTACGCTTCTTTCAAACAGCAAAAATGCAATGCTGTGCGTTAAGGATAACGGAATAGGAATAGCAAAGGACGAGCAGGAAAAAATATTCCGCAGATTTTATCAGACCGACCCTTCGCATAACGGCGGCGGAACGGGTCTCGGACTGTCGATGGTAAAGGAGATCGTCTCATTTCACGGCGGCTCGGTATGCGTTAAGAGCGAGCCGGGGCAGGGCAGTGAATTCCTTGTCCGTATTCCGACGGTGTAAATTTAAAAAAGCCTCGGTTTTTAGGACATTTTCCGACTGCACTTTCTTGACTTTTCCGAATCGACCCAAGGTTAGAAGAAAAAATTTTTGGCACCACTGCAGGGGAGACTGAAATATTAAAACAGCAGGACCGCACAACCGAGAGAGGCTGTGCAGTCCTTTTTCATTTATCAAGTTTATTTGTTATCAAATCGGTCATGGCACGAATGAACGCTATCATTCCGAAAAGCATTGCGGCAGGGACGGTGAGTATGCCTATTGCGCCGAGTCCGCCGAAGAATACAAGCTTTGAAAAAATATGTTTCAGCTTTTTCATTTTGCATATTCCGATGTCATTTCGACCGTTCCGGTGAAGTTGTTGTAAATTATCATTGCATAGTTTCCGCCGCTGTCAAAATCAAATGTCTTTTCAATAATTCCATTCTCATCAACGGAATATTCCTTGACGTCCGAGCCTGTTCTGACCCTGAGAGAGGCGGCTCCGCTTTCCGTAAGAATTTTCACTTTGAGCTTGATTTTTCTGTCCTTGACCGATGCTCCGCCGAACACCACGTCACGTCCAGTCTCCGAAATGCAGGAGGAGGAATAGCTGCCGATATAGGTATCCTTGCCGACATTTTCTCTCTTCCCGATGAGCTTTGAATCTCTTGTTATCTGCGTTAGGCTGATAACGTGAACTATGCTGTCAAAATCATCGACAATCTGCTGTGCCGACGGCTTCCGGACGACCTCGACTGCACCGAGAATGATAACGGCTGCGATGAAAATTGCAAGCATCCTTTTCATTGTCAGCCCTCCTTTGCACCGCTTACTATCTTGTAATAGGCGCTTGAGGTAATCTTGTAAACAATCATGTAGAACAGCGAGAATATCGCGAAGCTGATAACGACAGTTACAATGAAGAAATTAAGATTTGTTATGTTGAACATCAGAAGAAGTTTTTTGATTATCGGCGCTGCGAAAGCAAGGTGCATTCCCGCAAAGATGAGGGGAAGGAAGAATACAGTTAGGAGCTGTGAATTGATGCTCTTTCTGATTTCATTTTTTGTCATGCCGACCTTTTGCATGATCTCGAATCTCGACTGATCCTCGTAGCCCTCGGAAATCTGCTTGTAGTAGATTATGAGGACGGCGGCGAAGATGAATACTATGCTGAGAATGATTCCGAGTCCGAAAAGTCCGCCGTACAGGCTGAAGAAATCCAATCGGTTCTGTTCCTTGCTTTCAACAGACGAGCGGAACATACGGCTCGATGTATCGGCTCTGTATTTTTCTATGTTTCCGTCCAGATAATTTGCGATATCCTTGGAAAGCTCGATTTGGTGCTGCGGAGAAACTCCTGTATCAAAGCAATAATACCTGTGAAAGCTTATTCCGGTATTTTCGATTTTTTGAGCCGTGGTAGCATTATAAGTAAGTCCTTTTGTTGCGTTGTCAATATCGTTTACAATCAGTGCCATTGAGGGAGTAACGGATATTGCCGCATTGGTATCAATAACAAACTCATCCGTCTCTTTGACAATTTTAAAGCTCTGACCCCGATTAAAGGATATTACGTTGTTTTTATAGCGTGAATCGTTACGATAATTATAGATAATTGCCTCATCGTCCTTAAGCGTGTAGCTTGTGCCCATGATTTTATTATAATCATCGACCGGGATGAATATGAATGAATAAACACTGCTGAAATCTCCGAGAGCTATATTGGAGAAGTTATCAATTCTGTTTATGTCCGTTTCAACCTTGCCATCGTCGGTTATCATTCCGCTGATCATGCCGTTGAGATACGTATAGGCGTCAGTTCCTTTAACATCGTGATTTTTGCATATGTTTTTAATGTCAGATATTATATTATCCATCTGTCCGTTTTTCTCAAGATCGGTATCAAGAGTCGAAATGTCAATGTTTATCTCCCTGGGATAACGGATTGCAAGTGCGTCCTCCTCGCCGAAATAAAGGCTTGTCGTTGAAGAGATCATAACGAGAACCATTGTTGCGAGAATACAGATCGAAGCAAGGCCTGCGCCGTTGCGCTTCATTCTGTAAACCATTGAGGAAACGGAGACGAAGTGGTTCGGTTTGTAGTAATACTTCTTGTTCTTCTGCAAAAGGCGGCAGAAAAGAACCGAGCCGGAAATCATGACGAGATATGTTCCGATGATAACCATAATGACGGCTACAAAGAAGAGCGTCAACGCCTGGAGCGGCTCTTTAATGCTGAGCGAAATGTAATAGGCACCGCCGAGCAGAAGTACTCCGAGAATACCGAAAATCCAATTGCCCTTTGGCGGTTTTTCACCCGTTTGCTCGCTCTTAACAAGCGAAATGGCGCTTGAGGACCGAACCTGACGAAGTGAATTGAAGAAAAGGAGAATGTTAATTACCGTAAAAATTATTGCACAAAGTCCGATGCCCTGGCTTGAAACCGTAAGGTCAAATGTTGCGTCACTTTTTAACAAATTGAGAAATACAAGCTCGGCAAGCTTCGAGAAAGCGATACCTGCAGCAAGACCTATGACGAGGGAAATAACCGCTATTATGAGTGTTTCCCAGAAAAGTATTATGCCGAGATTGTGTTTGTCCATTCCGAGAATGTTGTAAAGTCCGAATTCCTTTTTGCGCCGTTTGATAAGAAACGAGTTTGTGTAGAAAAGGAAAATACAGGAGAAAATTGCGATGACCCATGAGCCGAGACCGAGAATTTGGGTGACTGTCGAGCTTTGCACTGCGTCCTTAATACTCTGTGAAAACTGTAGGAAAATAATGATATAGTACATCATTACCATGCCTATTGAAGTGAGAATATAGGGCAGGTACATTTTTTTATTCTTGCGAATGCCGTCAAAGGCAAGCTTGGGGTAAAATCCTTTTTTCATTATTTTTCACCGCCTGTCGCAAGCAGAGTGAGGGTATCCGAAATCTTCTGATAAAGCTGTTCGTCGGTATCCTTGCCTCTGTAAATCTGATGGAAAACCTCGCCGTCCTTAATGAAAAGGACTCTGTTCGCCGAGCTTGCCGCCTTGAGTGAGTGAGTAACCATAACGATGGTCTGACCGGTGCTGTTGATATCGGAGAAAAGGCGGAGCAATTCGTCCGTTGCTTTTGAATCAAGCGCACCCGTCGGCTCGTCGGCAAGGATAAGCTTCGGATTTGTGATTATTGCACGGGCAACTGCGGCTCTCTGCTTCTGACCGCCGGAAACCTCATATGGATATTTCTTGAGAAGCGGAAGAATACCAAGCCTTTTTGCGACCGTTTCAAGCTTGCCGCTCATTTCCTTATAGCTTTTTCCGGCAAGCACAAGGGGAAGATAAATATTGTCCTCAAGTGTGAATGTGTCAAGCAGGTTGAAATCCTGAAATACGAAACCGAGATTGTCACGGCGGAATGAAGCAACGTCTTTTTCTTTTATCTTGGAAAGATCCTTGCCGTCAAGAACAACGTTGCCGTTCGTCGGCTTATCAAGGGCCGCAAGAATGTTGAGAAGCGTTGTTTTACCCGATCCCGATTCACCCATGACGGCGACATATTCGCCCTCCTCGACGGTGAAGTTTACGTTCCTGAGCGCTTCGACCTTATTGCCGCCGAAGCGTGTTGAATAGATTTTTTTAAGTCCTTTTACTTCCAGAATACTCATTGTTTTGACCTCCAATCAATTTTCTGACGTTAGTATATCAGAAAGAAGGAACGTATCTCCATAGAATTGTCTTACAAAACGGCTCTCAAATCTTACAGTTTTGTAAGAAGTGAAGTTTTTTCGGTGAAAAATTATATTTTTGCAAATTTTTCTTGGCTTCACTGTAGGGGCACCCAAGAATTTTCTTCTCAACTTGGGTCGATGTAGGCATCGACCCCTACGGAATGTTCTCTTACCACACTTTTGCAGAATTTTGCTTTTCTACACCTCGTCGTAGGGTGCGATGTCCACATCGCACCTTTAAAATTTTGATGAAATTGTTTTCGAGGCAGACACCTAACTTGCCTCCCATGCATGGGAGGTTAAACAAGATCTTATCAGATTTTCAATAAAACCCCAGTCAACTCCCCTAAAAGGGAGCCAAGATAGAAATTTTACCGCAACACATCAAAAAACCGTACCGAGCCTTGCTTTTGACTTCGGTACGGTGATTTTTATTCTTTTTCTGCCGACTGGGGAATGATATCGGGATAAAGGAGATCGTGAATATATTTATCCTCCTCGTCCCAGTTGAGGATAAGAACTTCCTTGCCGTCACGGGTTGAAAGCGGATACGGAACATGGGGAATGATGTCCTCGTGTATGCTCATCGAAAGATATTTCGGTGCCTTTGCAACCTGAGCGAGAAGCTCCGTCTTGGAAAAATTGGTTGTAACAAGCGGCAGAACCGTGTCAAGAAGGTCTACCATTGTGGAGGCCGAGGATTTTCTGAGCTTTAAAGCGATAGCGTTGAGAACAGCTCTCTGTCTGCCGGTACGCTTACGGTCCGTGTCGATTGAACGGAGTCTCGAATAGTAAACCGCTTCATCTCCGTCAAGGTCGTATGTTCCTGCCGCCGAAACGCCGAGAACCTTGCCCGCTTCCGCCGCAGTCATCTCAATCGTAACTCCGCCGAGAGCGTCAACAATCTGAGCAAAGCCCGAGATATCAACGGTGATGTATTTATCAATTCTTATCTTATAGTTCTGCTCAATTGTGTCAACAAGCAGGCTTGCTCCGCCGTAGGCATGAGCCGTGTTCAGTCGCTTGTTGCCGTGGTCGGGGATTGCAACGTATGCCGCACGGGAGAGCGAAACCATGTTGACCACATTGTTTATTGTGTTGATCGAGATGAGGATCATGGAGTCCGAACGGGGGAGATATGCGCCCTTGAACATGACTGCTTCCTCGTCACCGTAGTCAACGCCGACCAAAAGAATATTTACAATTCTGTCGTCGTACCAAATAACGTTATTGGAAAGTCTTGCTCGAAGATCGGCATCGGCGTCCGCCTGATTATCAAAGCTCAGGGACTCCTCTTTGTCAAGGTTCGGGTTTGCCGTTCCCTGCGAATCACCGTAATTGAGCTTGTTGAGGTAGGAGTAGACGTATATTCCTGCTCCGCCTGCAAGTATTGCAAAAACAAGGATAATGGCGACAAACACCTTGAGACCCTTGCGCTTTTTCTTTTTTTCTTTTTTCAGATCGGCAGCCGTGAGCTTGTAGCTGTCATCCATCGGATCAATAACCTGATATTTATTCTCGTCCATTAAATAGACCTCCGTGTGGTTTTTTAACATTATAAACTATTTTAAAAAGAAAATCAAATATTATTGCACATTTTGTTTATAAAGGTTATAATATAAAAGTCGTAGTATAAATGAGGTGAAAATATGAGCACTTTAAAGGATATGATTTTCGAACTTTCCGAGGCGAACGGAACGCCGGGAGAGGAAGGAGAAATATCGAATATAATCGAAAAATATGTGTCGAAATTTGCCGAGGTCAAAAAGGACAAATTCGGCAATGTTACCGCGGACATGCCGGCAGGGGAGAAAACCGTTCTTCTTGACGCACATACGGACAGGATAGGAATGATCGTAACGGGTATTGAGGACGGCGGCTTCCTTCGTGTCGCAAAGTGCGGCGGGATGGACGCAAGAGTTCTTGCCGCTCAGGACGTTACTGTTTGGGGCAAAGAGCCTGTTTACGGCGTTGTTACCTCGACTCCTCCGCATCTCTCGACCCCCGAGGACGTTAAGAAAGCCAAGGATTTTGATGCGATTCTCATTGACACGGGAATGACAAAGGAGGAAGCGGAGAAGCTTATTTCGCAAGGCGACAGAATAACGGTAAGATGTCCTCACGGCGAGATGGAAAACGGCAGAATTTTCGGCGCCGCTCTCGACGACCGAGCAGGCTGTGCGGCGATAATCAGAGCCGCCGAGCTCGTCTCGAAAGAGAAGGAAAGACCGAGCGTGAAGCTCCTTTTCTCCGGTCAGGAGGAGACGGGCGGCGACGGTGCGATAACGGGCAGCTTTAACCTCAACTCCGATGAGTGCATAGCCGTTGACGTCAGCTTTGCCGATGCGCCCGATATGCCGAGCGAAAAGTGCGGCAAGCTCAATAAAGGCCCGATGATAGGCATTGCGCCTGTGCTTGACTACAGGATAAGTCAAAAGCTCAAGGCGACTGCCGAGGCAAAGAAAATACCGTATCAGCTTGAGCTGATGGGAGATTCAACCGGTACAAACGCCGATCATATAGCAATTTCAAAGGGCGGAATCAGAACGGGACTTGTTTCGATTCCTCAGCGCAATATGCACACGGGCGTTGAAGTTATAGCCGTTGACGATGTGGAAAACACGGCAAATTTGATTGCGGAATACATTCTCGGAGGTGGTCTCGATGCTTGAACTTGTAAAGAAGCTTTCACTTCTCAACGGAACCTCGGGCAGAGAGGACAGCGTAAGAGAGTTTATAATAAATGAAATAAAGGACTGTGCCGAAAGCTATGAGGTTGATCCGCTCGGCAACCTTATTGTGTTTAAAAAGGGCAGGAAAACTCCGAAAAACAAGGTTATGCTTGACGCTCACATGGACGAGGTCGGATTTATGATAACAAGCATAAATTCAGACGGAACTCTCGGTTTTGAGAGAATCGGCGGAATTGACAAGCGTGTTATGCTCGGCAGAGCGGTAACGGTCGGTGAGAAAAAAATAAACGGCGTTATCGGACTCAAGCCCGTTCACATGACAAAGGGCGACGAAAAAATGTCCATGCCGGAAAAAATGTATATTGACATCGGAACGGATAATGCAGAACAGGCGGCGAAGCTTGTTTCGCTCGGCGACTGTGCATATTTCAATTCCGATTTTGTAGAGTTCGGTGACGGGTTTATCAAGTGTAAGGCGCTTGACGACCGTGCAGGCTGTGCAATACTTATCAAAATGATAAAATCTGACCTGCCGTATGATATGTATTTTAATTTCGCAACGGGCGAGGAGGTAGGACTCGGCTCGGCAGGTACGGCGGCATACAGAGTAAACCCCGATTATGCGATAGTCGTTGAAACAACGACTGCGGCGGATCTTGCCGATGTGCCCGAGAATAAAAAGGTCTGCAAGCTCGGCGAGGGTGCTGTTATTTCGTTCATGGACAGACGCACGATTTATTCAAGGGAGCTTTTCGACAAGGCATTTGAGCTTGCGAAGCGTGACGGAATCAAGGCGCAGGTCAAGTCGGCGGTTGCGGGCGGCAACAATGCAGGCGTTATCCACAAGACGGCAGGCGGCATAAAGACCGTCACTGTTTCAATGCCGTGCCGCTATCTTCATTCGCCGTCATGCGTGCTGAAGGCGGAGGATATAACCGAGAGCGAACGCATTATCCGTGCGCTTGCCGAGGAGTTTGCCGATGCTTAAGGCGGTCGAAAAGGGCGACAAGGATTTTGTCGAATTTTGTCGGCGTGACGTTTTCGGCACAAGGATATCATGCCTTTATAATTGCTATTCGACGGATTACGATTTCGTGAAATTCTGGAAACAGACGGACGATGACGGGAATATAATTTCCGCAGTCAGCAGAATTGACGGAGACGTAACGCTCACATCAACGGGCGAAAATGCCGAAGAAATCCATGCTTTTTTGCGAATTGTCGGCTTTTGCACCGTTCAGTGCGAGAAAAGAATCGCAGAGCTGATGGGCGCGGGATCGAGTCTTGAAGGCTACGTTGTGGAATACATTAAAAATAAAAATGAAATTAAAGAAATTCAGGCGGATAACATATTCCGTCCGAAGGAAATTTATGATATAATCAAATCGGCAAAGCTGGTCGGAGTGGGGGATTATCTCCCGTGGCTCTCGGACACAACGTTCAGAATCAACAGAGGAGTGACCTCAGCCTTATCGGCTGTTGAGGGCGGGAAAACCGTCGCATGTGCGATGAAGCTTTTCTCGACAGAGACGGCGGTGCTTCTCGGAGCGGTTGCGACCCGTCCCGAATACAGGGGCAGGGGGCTGGCAGGCGCACTTGTGACAAGGCTTGCCGAGAGTGAAAAAAATAAACGTGTCGAGCTTCTTTGCAAGCACGACAGTATAGTTGAATTTTATAAATCAATTGGATTTGAAGTAAAAAACGAATGGAGTATAATAACCGATGAACAATGAATTTTTTCAGGTGAGCGAAAAGGTAGCTTCTGCGGCGGATAAAGCGCTGGAGAAGATTAAGCCCTGTTTCGCAAAGACAGATGAAATTACCGAGTACAATCAGCAAAAGGTTCTTTCTGCTTTTATTAAGAACGGAGTCAGCGAGGCGATGTTTGCCGAGAGCACGGGCTACGGCTACGGTGACAGGGGACGCGACGTGATTGACAGGGTCGCGGCGGATATTTTCTGTGCCGAGGATGCGCTCGTTCGCCACAATTTCACCTGCGGCACTCATACCTTGGCGGTTGCGCTTTTCGGTATGCTCAGACCCGGTGACACCATGCTTTGCGTTACCGGTCTTCCCTATGACACGATTCATTCCGTCATCGGAATTGACGGCAAGGGCGACGGCTCGCTTGCCGATTACGGAGTTACATACAAGCAGGTTGACCTCAAAAACGAAAAGCCCGATTACGATGAGATAGCAAAGAGGGTAAAGGAGGAACAGCCGAAGCTTGTCTATATTCAGCGTTCAAGAGGCTATTCCCTGCGCCCGAGTCTTTCCTGCGAGGAAATAGCGAAGATAATTGAAATTGTCAAGGCGAACAGCAGCGCCGACGTTATGGTTGACAACTGCTACGGCGAGTTCACTCAGAAAATCGAGCCGACTCAGGTCGGAGCGGATATAATCGCAGGCTCGCTCATCAAGAACGCAGGCGGCGGAATTGCCAAGACAGGCGGATATGTCGCAGGCAGAGCGGATCTTGTCGAAAAGATTTCCTACAGGCTGACGACTCCGGGTCTCGGACGTGAGGTCGGTGCAACGCTCGGCCATTCCCGTGAGCTTTTTATGGGACTTTTCTTCGCTCCGCACACTGTAGGCGAAGCAATTAAATCCGCACGCTTTGCCGCTGCACTTTTTGAGGAGTTCGGCTTCGACACAACTCCGAAAAGCACGGACGACAGATTTGATATCGTTCAAAGCGTTCTTCTTCGCAATGAGGAAAACCTGATAGCCTTCTGTCAGGGTATGCAGAAGGGTGCGCCGATCGACTCATTCGTAACGCCCGAGCCGTGGGATATGCCCGGCTACGACAGCAAGGTTATCATGTCGGCAGGCGCATTCACGGGCGGCGCATCAATCGAGCTTTCCGCAGACGCTCCGCTCAGAGAACCCTATGCCGTATATATGCAGGGCGGTCTTAATTTCCACAGTGCCAAGGTCGGCATAATGCTTGCCGCCGAGGAAATGGCAAAAAGAGGATTGATATAATTGAAATACGACGGAATTTTTCCCGAAACACTCGCGCTCATGGCGCAGAACAGATTTGAAAACAACAAGGCATTTTACGAGGAGCACAAGCAGGAGCTGAAGGACGGTTTCACCGTTCCGCTTCGTCAAATTGCAATGGCTCTCGGGGGCAAGGTCTTTGAGCTTGACGACATGATAGTTACCGACCCCGTCAGAATGGTGTCGAGAATCAGACGTGACAACCGCTACACCAAGGATAAATCACTGTACCGTGACCATCTTTGGATAATGTTCATGCGAAACAAGCATGAATGGGTGAATTACCCTTGTATGTGGTTCGAGGTCAATCAGGATTGCTGGGGCTACGGTGTCGGCACATACTATGCCGACGCTCAGTTCTGGGAGCTTTACAGAAAGGCTCTTATCGAGCATCCCGAGGATTTTCTTCATGCTGTTCACCGTGCGGAAAAGATTGGTACTGCCCGTTTGAATGACTACTATAAAAAGAAAAAGCCGGGTGAGCCTGTTCCGGAGGTTGAACCCTATTACAATATGAAATCAATAGGCTATATGGCGGTCAGAACGGATTTCAAAACTCTGCAAAGCGAAAAAGTTATTGATGAAGTCGGCAAGGCTTTCGACGAATACGCCGAGCTTTATCTTTTCTTAAAGGGTATATCAGATGAAAGGACGATGTTAAAATGAATTTCAAGGGCTTCAAAAGCGGCACAGATATCCGCGGCTACGGAGCAGAGCAGTTCAGCGATGAGCCGCTCTATCTCAGCGATGAATTTGTAATGGCTGTTGCCGAAAGCTTCGCAAACTGGCTCGGCGCAAGAACGGGGAAATACACAAATGAGATTACAGTTTCAATCGGACGTGATTCCCGTGTTTCCGGACCGAGAATCATGGCGGCGGCAATAACGGCGCTGACTGCAAAGGGCGTTAAGGTCTATAGCTGCGGTCTTGCCTCAACTCCAGCCATGTTCATGTCGACGCTTGACCTTAAATGCGACGGCGCAATTCAGATAACGGCAAGCCATCACCCGTGGGAGAGAAACGGCCTTAAATTTTTCACCCCGGACGGCGGACTTGAGGGTGAAAACATCGCCGAGCTTCTCAAAACGGCGGAGGAAATCTACGGCAAGAAATACAGAGCAGAACCGACGCTTTGCGTTGATAATGACTACATGAAAACCTATTGCTTGCATCTGCGAGAGATGATAAAGAAGGGCGTTAATGCCGAGAACTATAACAAGCCGCTTGAAGGCTTCAAGATTATCGTTGACGCAGGCAACGGCGTCGGCGGCTTCTATGCGACCGATGTTCTCGCTCCTCTCGGTGCAGATATTGAGGGCAGTCAGTTCCTTGACCCCGACGGAATGTTCCCGAATCATATACCCAATCCGGAAAATGCCGAAGCTATGGATTCTGTCTCAAAGGCAACGGTTGCGAGCCATGCAGACCTCGGAATAATTTTTGATACCGACGTCGACAGAGCGGGCTGCGTTGAGAATAACGGCGAGGAGATAAACCGTAACCGCCTTGTTGCGCTCGCTTCCTACATAGCCTTGGAGGGCCACGACGGCGGCGTTATCGTTACCGATTCCGTAACCTCGGACGGACTGAAAGAGTACATAGAGTCGATCGGCGGCGAGCATTATCGCTTCAAGAGAGGCTACAGAAACGTTATAAACAAGCAGATTGAGTTGAACAAGGCAGGTAAGTTCTGCCCCCTTGCTATGGAGACCTCGGGTCATGCGGCGTTCAAGGAGAATTATTACCTTGACGACGGCGCATATCTTATGACTAAAATTGTAATTCTGCTTGCGAGAGATAAGACGGGCGAAGCGATAAAGAGTATTCTTGCTCCGCTCAAGCAACCCGTTGAAGCTAAGGAGCTTCGTTTCTCAATCAAGTGTGACGATTTCAGAGCATACGGCGAGAAGATAATCGAGGAGCTTGAAAAATATTATTCGGGTAAGGACGGCTGGACGATTGCCGACGATAACCGTGAGGGCATGAGAATTTCCGCCGATAAGGACAACGGAAACGGCTGGCTTCTTCTTCGTCTGAGTGTGCACGACCCCGTTATGCCGTTTAATATGGAGAGCAACGAAAAGGGCGGAGTAAAGAAAATCGCAGTGAGCTTTTACGAGTTCATAAAGCAGTTTGACAAGCTTGATATCGGTCCGATAGAAGGCTTCCTTTCGGAATGATATAATAAAAAAGAAAAGGATGATAAAAATGGCAAAGAAAAACTACACGGGTCCGGAGGAGTACAAACCGTTAGGAGCATGGGCATATTTCGGCTATTCGATTTTGTTTTCTATTCCTGTCATAGGTCTGATAGTTAACCTCGTTTTCTGCTTCAGTGACGGAAACATCAATCGCAGGAATTATGCAAGATCGTTTTGGTGCGCATATTTGTTCGCTGCAATACTTGCGATAGCTATGATTGTTATTATGACCGCTTTGGGCATCACGGCCGATTCGATATTTGATGCGATTAACTCCGAAAAATCGGTAATGCCGATATAACAAAATTTCTAAGGAGAGCTTAAATGCCGTTACAGATTGTAAGAAACGATATAACAAAAATGAAATGCGATGCCATTGTTAACGCAGCCAATTCAACGCTTCTCGGCGGTGGCGGAGTTGACGGGGCGATACATAAGGCTGCGGGAAAAGGGCTTCTTTTTGAATGTATGAAGCTCGGCGGCTGCAAGACGGGCAAGGCAAAAATCACGGGCGGATATAATCTTCCGTGCAAGTATATTATTCACACCGTCGGACCCGTTTGGAAGGGCGGACACTCGGGCGAGGAAAAGCTTCTTCGCTCATGCTACCGTGAATCGCTTTTGTTGGCAAAGAAAAATGACTGCGAGAGCGTTGCTTTTCCGCTGATATCGGCAGGAGTTTACGGATATCCTAAGGATAAGGCATTGCAGGTCGCAGTGGACGAAATCAGTTCGTTTTTGTTTGAAAACGATATAACCGTTTATATAGTCGTTTTCGATCAAAAGAGCTTTAACATCAGCCAAAAGCTTGTTTCGGATATCAGGGAATATATAGACGAGCGCTATGTTGAAAAGCATGCGGCTATGGAATCAATACGCCTTAAGATGATGCCGCCGATGGCTGTGTCCGATACGGCGTCGAAGGAGTCGTTGGACAGTCTTGACGACGCCTTGAAGCAGATTGACGAGAGCTTTTCGCAAATGCTTCTTCGTAAAATTGACGAAAAGGGCATGACCGATTCCGAGTGCTACAAAAAGGCAAATGTGGACAGAAAGCTTTTTTCAAAGATTCGTTCGGATATACATTATAAAACAAGCAAAAATACGGCAATTGCTTTTGCGATTGCGCTTGAGCTTGATCTTGACGAGACCAAGGAGCTTCTTATGAAAGCGGGCTTTGCGCTTTCCCACAGCAACAAATTCGATATAATAATCGAATATTTTATAGTGAACGGCAATTACAATATTTTTGAAATAAACGAAGTGCTGTTTGCTTTTGACCAAGCTTTGCTCGGAGCTTAAAAAGTGTCGCATGGCAAGCGACCATGATGACCCCAAAAATGATTATAATGCGGTTGTAAGGTTGAAAGACCGAACGACCGCATTATTTTTTTTGGAGGTAATCAGCATGAAAGAAAAGAAAAACAACATAACGGAACTTGTATTCATTATTGACCGAAGCGGTTCAATGTTCAAACTTGTGAATGATACAATAGGCGGCTTCAATTCGATGATTGAAAAGCAGAAAAAGCAGGACGGCGAATGCTATGTATCGACTGTTCTTTTTAATGACAGCACAAAGGTCTTGCATGACAGGGTCAGGCTTGAAAATGTATCTGAGATGACCGGCAGCGATTATACGGTCGGAGGCTGTACGGCTCTTATCGACGCAATCGGCGGCGCAATTCACCATATCGGCAATATACATAAATATGCAAGAGAAGAGGACATTCCGGCGCACACAATGTTTGTCATAATGACCGACGGCTATGAAAACGCAAGCCACCTGTATTCGGCGGACAGCGTCAGAAGAACAATCAAAAGACAGAAGTCAAAATACGGCTGGGAATTCATTTTTATAGGAGCTAATATTGATGCAGTCGAAACAGCCGGCAGGTTCGGAATCGACAGCGACAGAGCCGTAAATTATAATGCGGACAGTCAGGGAACGGCGATAGTGTATGAAGCGGTTTCAAAAGCGGTTAAACACATAAGAACTTCAACTCCGCTGCCGTCGGGCTGGAGCGAAGAAATCGACAAGGATTATAAAAGCAGAAAATAAAAACAGCTTGCAAGCACCGTACACCTCAATCGTGCGGCGCTGCAAAAAAGACGCAGGACGTTTGATACGCCCTGCGTTTTTGATCTCTTATTCCATCGAGGTGCCGACCTCAACCTCTCTCTTGTCTCTGAAAAGCATCGAAATGCACCAGATGCCGGCGAGTGCGACAATCGTAAAAATGATTCTGCTCACGATTGCGTCCTGACCGCCGAAAATCCAGCCGACGATATCAAACTTGAAAAGTCCGATTGAACCCCAGTTAACAGCCCCGATGATGACCAATATCAATGAGATCTTATCTATCATTTTTTCATCTCCTAAATGTTTCTCGACAGTAGCATTTCACGATTATGTGAGAATATTCTTATAATTATAATATTTTTATTGAATTTGTCATATATTTTCAAAATTTATCAGTGGATATGCTTTAAAAGTGACAAATAGGTATAATCTCTATTGACTATTCACAATAAAAATGCTATAATCACAATAACTGGAATACTCTCATTTATAAGGAGGAGTTTTAATGAAGAAAGTTCATCGAACGTGCAAAAAAGCGTTATCTGTCATTCTGGCTTTAACGCTTATGCTGACCACCTTTATTTGCTTTGATATCGGAGCGCTTTTCGGCTCTGCTGTTGACGCAAGCTCGGCAATCACGGTATCTGACAACAGTGCTTCCAATGTGTATTTCTATGCCCCGGAGCAGATATATCTTGAGCCGTCATTGACGGGATATACAACCCAGGACAAATACAATTATCAGTGGTTTGTTGACTCAACGGTAAATGACTCAACAAAACTGCAGACGCTCAGAACAGGTGAAAATTCTACCGGTAATTTTTACTTCTATTATGAGAATGCCAGCTCGGTTACTGTATCGTACAAATATCTTACGAACAGCATGACCGATATGACCGCTTATACTCAGACGAGCCAGACCTCATCGGGCGACTACGCAAATGCGAATTGTAACATCAAGCTTGATGAGTATGCTACACCGCTCAGAGCTTATAACACAAGCGGTACTGCATCATACATCTATTATACCAAGGCGGGCAACAAGATTGATACAACGATCACGAGAGAAAGTTCTTCTCCCTATCTTGCCGCCGGAACAAAGGGATATTATATTGAGTGGAAGGCAACATTTGTCGATAAGCTCGACGGTCAGACCAAGGTTGCTTACGCTTATACATATGTTTACAAGCCGTACCTTCAGCCCGTAGGTACAGCCATCAATACCAATAACTACCGCGGAAATAATTCCTACGGATATGATATTTCATGGATTTCGGGTATTCATTCATTTAATACCTCAAGTACAAAAGCTACTCATTCCCCCAACTCGACAAACGGCGGAAAGAGTCTTGTTACTTTTTCTTCATCAAATCCCGAGGGCATTCAGCTCGGCGAGGCAGGCACAAGGCTTTATGCTCAGTTTGCAACTCAGGTTGTTTCAAACGGTAACTTCTTCTATACCGGAATGAACAATGAATCCGCATATAACTGGGTCAACGGTGACGGCAGCCCGTACCTTAAGGCTAAGTCCTTCCGCTTCGTTGAGAATAAGATAGATTCAAGCTCAAAGGATGTTTCACAGTATACTCTTGCAACGTCTCCCGAGGCATATCTTACGGTAGACGTCAGCCGTTATCACAACCTCAGCAATGTCCCGAACCTTTCGGCCGGTCTCATGGTTACAAGTGACGAAGGCTCGGATAACGGCGCATGGTATGTTGCCGACGGTACAGGCAAGGAGGATTCTTCCGATGAAATCATTGCTCTTAACCACAATAATGATACTCCGGCAAGAACTCTTTATAACAACTACAAGACCTATATGGCTAATCAGGGCGACTTCGATAACAGAGGACCTTATGAGGGCGAAGGCGTTAAGTACAACGGACCCGTTGTTATTCCGATCTCGACCACAAACGGAAATGTTACATATAAGGTCAGAGCAGGTTATCATAACTATCAGAGCAAGGACAGAGTAACGTGTATCGGCGTTATGCCTCTTGTCGTTACTCAGACCAATAAGGAAACGCTTCGTGACGCAATGAACCGTGCCACGAATATCGTTGCAAAGTACGGTCTCAAGCCGGACGGCACAAGCATTTACTACAATTCATCAAATTCAAACTGGACAAAGTTTGTTTCACTTTACAGGACGGCAGGCTTGATGCTTGCGAAGCTTGATCTTGCATCGACAACATCCGTTTCGGGCTACACGCTTTCAACGGCTGTTTCAAACCTCAACAGCGCGATCGCAGCTATCGAGTCGGAAGCAAAGATCACATCAACGGCAACGGCCCGCTTCCTTGCACTCAGCAAGACGGCAAACGGCTACAAGCTTATCAACGTTCAGGACGTTGAGAGCAACTCAAATGTAGCAGACGTATCAAAGAGCTTTGCATACGGACAGAACGTTAAGTTCTCGGCCATTGATTTTGCGGGCTATGATTACGTAGGCGCAAGCGCAGGCCTCAAGGCAGTTGACAGCGAAACCGGTGAGGATTATTCATCTCTTATCACGACTGCCGACAGAACAATCAGCGTAAACTTTGCAAATTCATCTTCAAATGTTCAGTACACCTTCCTTTACATTCAGAAGGAGTATTCGACAATTGTAGATACAAGAGGCGGAGATTTTAACTATCTCAATATCATAAACTCTAACTTCCCGTCAATCGGCGGAATGGGCTATCCGACATATGCGGCAGACATGGCTGTTGAGACCGACCTTAACTATGAGGTCAGCGGCAACGATGTAACGGCATGGACAACGGAGAGCACAACTCTTGCAAAGTACCAGTTCCTTCCGTATGTTGCCGAGATCGAAGCATCAACAGCATACGTTCTCAAGTATAAGGTAACGGGTACGGACGCAGCCAATGTAAGATTTGCGATTTACGGTGCAGGCTTTACAGGCGGCAACGGAGATACAACATCATACTATCAGTTCGACGGAGCCGACTCCGTAATCACAACAAATGCGGTTGATTCGGGCAAGGCATACCTGAGAATCGAACTGCTCGGCGACGCAAGAAACGGCAAGAAGGTAATGATCAGCGACCTTTGTCTCGCAAAGGCGGACAGAAACGAGCTTTCCTTCAACCCGACAGCCGAGTATCCCGCAAACTTTGTAGCAACATCGGCCGACAAGACCGGTATGAGCTACACGGCAACAGGTACATCTAAGCTTGTTGTAACATCTCAGTACAACAGCAGCACATATGACCAGAAGCAGTTGCTTCCGTATTATGTTGAACTTAAACCCAACAACACATATATATTCAGCTTTGATGTAGAAGGCGTTGACGCATCAAAGATAAGCTTTGAGCTTGTTAACAGCTCCTTCACGGGCGGTAACGGATCTGCTCCGACAGCATATGCTCTCCCGACAAGCGGCTCGAGAATCGTCGTCGGCACAACGGATGACGGAGCAGCGCAGCTTAAGGTAAGCTATGCGGCAGGACTTCCGGCAGGCACAAGAGCAACGGTAACAAACCTCAGCGTAACAAACCTTGACACAAAGACAACG
>OJJV01000039.1_pt1 | contig 151109 bp, 128 predicted proteins | sample 1596391 | NCBI WGS metagenome assembly OJJV01 (sample SAMEA4350164, study PRJEB24818) | metagenome | biome: human; feature: gut; material: faeces | place: Denmark | collected 2013-09
GTAAAATGTGTGTAGGACAATACTCTCGCCTCCGTGTTGATGTTGTTGTGGTGACTCCATTTTACACTTTGGCCTGCGTATTGTCTTCTTATTTTTCGCCTGTTGCACTTCAGATTATAATCTGTCATGGGCGCTTGACAGCGGGGGGATATTGGTTTATCATACATGCTATCCATTCTAGCATTCTGGAGGCATGGCCTTGAAAAAACTCTCTGCATTCATTACCGCGCTCTCGCTGATGCTCCTCATGGGCTGCGGCGCGGCTGATCCTGCGCCCGTGCCCACGGTCGAGCCGAACCCTGGCAGCGCCGAGATAATAATAGAGCCGAGCGACACGCCGGAGGTCTCCGGCGGAGATACGGAGCCTGACACCGTGCACGCGCTGCTTGCCGGCATGACTCTTGAACAGAAGGTCGGCCAGCTGTTCATTATCCGCCCCGAATCGCTGGACACCGACCTGACGCCGGAGCAGGTTCATGACGCATCGCAGTACGGTGTGTCAGCGCTGAGCGGGGATATGGCGGCGCAGCTTGCGCTCCGTCCGGCGGGCGGCTTTGTCCTGTTCGGCAAAAATATTCAGGATCCAGATCAGCTCGACGCGTTCATCTCGGCGCTGCGGGACGAATCCGACTTTGCGCCGTTCATTGCGACCGACGAGGAGGGCGGTGCCGTATCCCGCGTCGCCGGTTCCGCGGCCTTTGACGTGCCCAGATATGACGGGGCGCAGGCCGAGGCCGCCGCGGGCGAGGACGCTGTGCGCAATATGTACGCGTCCATCGGGGAATATCTGCGAGAGTACGGCTTCAACCTCGACTTTGCACCGGTGGCGGATACAAATTCCAATCCCGACAACGTCATAATCGGCAGCCGCGCTTTCGGCAGTGACCCGAAGCAGGTCGCGGTCATGGTCGGGGCGGCGGTGGACGGGCTGCACAGCGCGGGCATAATGACCTGCGTCAAGCATTTTCCAGGCCATGGCGACACGACCGGCGACTCGCACAACGGCTATGTCTCGCTCGGCAAGAGCTGGGCGGAGATGCTGGACTGCGAGCTTATCCCGTTTGAATCCGTGCTCGACAGGACGGATATGCTGATGGCGGCACACATAACTCTGCCGCAGGTCACGGACGACGGATTGCCCGCCTCGCTGTCGTATGAACTGCTCACGCAGAGGCTGCGCGGGGAGCTGGGCTATGATGGCGTGATAATCACAGACTCGCTCGCCATGGGCGCAATAACCAAGAATTACAGCCCCGCCGAAAGCGCCGTGCTTGCGGTCAAGGCCGGAGCGGATATAATCCTCATGCCGTACGATTACGCCGCGTCCTTCGACGGCGTCCTGAACGCGGTTCGTGCCGGAGAGATAAGCGAGGAGCGCATCGACGAGAGCGTCCTGCGCATATTGCAGCTCAAAGCCGAATACGGCCTGCTGGGCTGATGAAAAGAGCCGGAATTCTGGCGGCGTGTACGCAAAAAACCGGCGTGACTCTTGAAGTCACGCCGGTTTTTTAATGCCCGTATTTTACTTCCAGCTCTTTTGTATGCGCGTGGAGCAGTTCGCGTGCCCGTGCTTGAATGGAGGGAAGATTTGCTTGATCAGTACCCGCAAACTCGCGTCTGATTCTCGCTGATGCTGCCGCGTGACTGTCGCCTGTTCTGCTCTCGTCCGCTTCCGATAAAAACTTTTGCAGCAGACCAAGATCGCCGGAGTAATGCAGTTCCACAAGCTTTGCGCGGTATTCCAGCTCCGCGGGGGTGATTTTCGGAAATCGTTTCATATCCATGGCATGCTGCGCTTCATGCTTCAACAGGGAAACAAGGAAACGTTCGCTCTCAAAATCATACGCCTGCTCGACGCAGTTGATCGTGCCGTCGGGTGAAGCCCAGCAACCCGTACCGTACCTGCCGAAGGTCAGATAATCCATCCAGCTCCGGAATACGAAGCCTTTGAGAATGTTGACCGTATATTCCGCCGTCCCGTCCGGCAGCTCGACGCGGTAGACGGTCGGAACCGTTTCCCGCCAGACATATGGGCCGTAGTAGCCCTGCGTTTTCCCAAAAAGCGCATGATAGCCATTTGCTTCAAACGCCGCTTGAAGCCGCTCGACCAGAAGCTCTTCGTCCGCGTCCGGCATATTCAGGAGCAATCTCAGCCCTGTCAGCAGCTTGTACGCGGCCTCAGGCTCAGGCAAGCTGCAATAAAAGACATCACGGAAATATATCTGATACAAGCGCAGAATGTCGTTGAGCGCATCCGGCATGTCATAGCTGCGGTATTCGCAGTTTTCAAAAATTGCGGTGTACGCGGGAAGAATGTCTTTGAATTCCTCGTGCTCGCGCATGTACGCGATGGCGCCCTTTATGTCGCCGTTCATAAAAAATTTACTGATCTCCATAGCTGTTCCTTCTCTGAGTTCATCCGTACTGCTCGGCGAGGTATAGCTGCACCTTCGCATCTATGGCCTGCGCGGCCTGCCGGGCGGTCGTTCCGCCGCCGAAGTACACCTTGCTCTCGCGCAGCACGATTTGCAGCAGCTCGCTGTCGGTCGTGTTGACCAGCGAGGCGCGATCTATCAGCGCGTAAAGCGCGCGGGAAATATCCTCGGCGGGGGCGGTACATTCAATCGTGAGCGGTTCGCCGTCCACATATTGGGCCAGAGCGGGAGTGAACTCCTTGTACTCCTCGACCCAACGCTCCATGCGGGCATCCAACGCGCTCTGTATGACCGGAATATGCGGCAGCGCGGGGCTGTCTGACGGCTCGGCAGCAACGGCGGGGGAGTGGCTGGGACTTTCAACACTGCCAGCCGGAGCAGATGCGCAGGCCGAAAGCGACAGAAGCAATAAAAGCGCTAGCAGCAGAGCCATAAAGCGTTTCGCCATATGTCGTCCCTCCGTATGTAATGATGACATTATTATATAATGTAGGCGACTGTATGTATACTTAACTTTTCTTAATTGCGCGAAAAACGCCCCAAAGCTCCGCAATGCGGAACTTTGGGGCGATGTTTATTCTCCGGGAAACGTGCGTTACAGCTTCCAGCCGACGGTCTCCATGTACTTATAGGTGTATTCGACCTCGATGCGTACCAGCTCGTCTATGAAGTTATGGAAGCGCGTGCCGTAGGACGCGTCGAGCAGCAGCTGGAATTCGTCCAGGTGGTCGTACATGTAGCACACAAGCTCCATCGTGCCGCCGTCGGCGTATTCCGCCATGTGGGCGGACTGCGCGTTGCTGTCCATGCGGTGGAACTCCTCCTGAATTTTCAGAAAGCGCTCTGTCATCTCGTTCAGCGCAGGCTCGACGATGGCCGAAAACAGCCCCTCCTTATCGCCGAAGCGGACGTAGATGGAATTTGTGCTGGTGTCGGCGGCCGCGGCGATAGCGCGCAGCGACGCGTCGGTATAGCCCTTGTCCAGAAATTCTGCCTTTGCGCAGTTCAGTATGCGTTCGGATACGCCTTCAAGCTGTTTTGCCATAATCTCGCCTCAATTCATAACGGTGTTTCATAACAGCGTTGTGAATTACAGTTCGAGTCCTCTAATTTGTCAAGCCCTGCGGAAATATTTTTTCCCGAGCTCCGGCAGGAGAATAAAAAATCCCCCGCCGATTTTAATTCGGCGGGGGAAAATACGGTTTCAGAACCTGAAATAGATAAACGGATTATAGCTGGAGCTTATGATAAATGCAATGCACACGGCGAGAAGCGCTATATACATGAGATTCACGGCTATGGCCGATACCGTGCCCTTCTCTTGGATGTGCAGTTTACCGGCGACGGGGAAGGAGAACAGGATGCCGGGGATAATGAACGCGAGATTAAAGAGCTTCGACACGTCGCCGGCCAGAAGCGTCGTCCAGCCGGTGGGCACGAAGCTGAACATCACGCCTATCACATGGCCGAGCTGAGAGAAGTCTGTCTTGTCAAACAGCACCCAGCCGATGATCACGAGCAGCATCGTATAAATCCATTGTACGGCGGAGGGCAGCTTCTTGAGCGCCTCGCCCCACAGAAGCTTTTCGCACAGGAGCAGGACTGCGTAGTACAGACCCCAGAGAATGAAGTTCCACTGCGCGCCGTGCCAGAAGCCGGTGAGCGCCCATACGATGAGAATGTTCAGTATCCAGCGCGAGGTCTTGACCCGATTCCCGCCGAGCGGGATATATACGTAGTCGCGGAACCAGCTTGAAAGGCTTATGTGCCAGCGCCGCCAGAACTCCGTAACGGAGCGGGAGATGTACGGGTAGTTGAAGTTTTCAAGGAAGTGGAAGCCGAATATGCGGCCAAGGCCAATGGCCATGTCGCTGTAACCGGAGAAATCGAAGTATATCTGAAGCGTGTAGCATACGGCGGCCAGCCAATAGGCTCCGCTCCCCGCGCTGCTCGACGAATAGATATACTCCGCAACTGCGGCGACGTTGTTCGCAATGAGCACCTTTTTCGCAAGACCCAGAATGAACCGGCGCATCCCGCCGACAGCTTCTTCCCAGCTCTCGCGCCTGAGCGATATCTCGCGCTCGACAGTCTCGTAGCGGACGATAGGCCCGGCTATGAGCTGCGGGAACAGGCAGACGTACAGCGTGAAGCGGAAATAGCTCTTCTGTACGCTGACCTTTTCCCAATACAGGTCGATAAGATAGGAAAGTATCTGAAAGGTGTAGAAGCTTATGCCGATTGGCAGGGCAATATTCCGCACCTTCAGCGCGACACCGTCTATCCGGTTGAGATTTTCAACAAAGAAGTTGAGATATTTGAACACTGCGAGACTGCCGAGCAGGAGGACGAGCGATGCTATCAGAAACGCGCGCGATATCCGCCGCTTTTCTTTGAATCTGTCTATGCCGAGACCGCACAGCCATGCGACGAGCGTAGACGCCAGCATCAGAAACACGTACTTCGGCTCGCCCCACGAATAGAACACGAGCGACGAGACGAGCAGCACGGAGTTGCGCCATGTGCGGTTGTTTATGACGAAGTATAGTATCAGGACTATCGGCAGAAAGAAATATAAAAAAGTCAGACTTGAAAACAGCATATTGATTCTCCGATCAGATCATAAATTCAGACATAGTATAGAAACTGATGTCGCCTATGAAGAGCACCTTTGAGATGTCATGTTCGCGGACATAGCTGTCGAAATCGAACTTTTCACCGAATGTGTGCTCATAATTACGGAGGTCTATGCTGTAAGTTTTGGAAAAGTGGCTTGCCAGAAGCTTGAGTATCGCGTTGTCATACGAGTTGCCGAAGATGAGTATATTGTCGCCGTCTTTGCCGGTGTCGAATATCACTTCGCCGTTATCCCCGCCGTACACACCGCCGTACGATACCCAGCCAAGCTCGCCGCGCAGAAGCTCATCTTGCATACCGTAGTCTGACTCAACTCTGTCCACTTGTATTTCCATGGGCGGGAAGTCAAAGCTGTATATAGTCATTTCATCGCTGTAAAATCTCGAAAACTGCTTAGATTTTGCACCTGAAAAGCGAATTCCGGAGTGATAAACGCCGGTCGGCTCAAGCGGCTCGCCGCCGCCTAAGACAGAAAGAACATCCCTGTAAGCCTCATATGAGCCGATATAATTCCAGTGATGATCCGTGTTGTAAAACCGCTCGTTGAACTCCTCAAAGCTGTTTATCTCATATATGCCTTTGTGCGAGTCCGGAAGATTCAGCATGGAGAGCATAGACTCTGACGCGTCTATCTTTTGCCCGGTGGTGAAATCGATATCGGTATCCTTCTCTATGTAGTACGCATAGAACTCAAGCTCCGGATGTGCAGCGATGGCGGCGTTCAGGTTTTCAGCCTTCGGTTCCAGCCATTCCGGCTGCAAGGAAGTCCGTGGCTGGTATACTATCTTGCTTTCATAAAAAGACACGTCGCCGGCGGAAACGTAGCCGTGTGTGAGGTTTTCAAGTGGAACAATCAGGGGCATCGCCGCGTATGAGGTGACAAAGTTATAGGTCTTCTTCGCAAGCTGAGAGAACTGCACCTGATCCGAAAGCGCGCTCTCCATTCCGTCCTGAAAGCTGCCGTCGGCATACGAGGCCGCAGTCAGCGGCGCCAATTGGTTGGCGTAGCGGTTTTCATATTCGTTTATCTCCTTTGGGCGGAACACGGTCCTCAAAAGTCCGGCGAGGAATATCAATACAAGCAGCAGGAAAAACGCCCTGTCTATCTTTAATGTTTTATTCTGCATTAGGCTCTATCACACTCACAATCTTTGTCGGCGTGGGATCCGCGCGGTAACGTGCGCGGCTTATGACGACGGCAATGACTATGCCTATACCGGCCGCGGCGAAGGCCGCTATGATGCATGCCGACTCTCCAAGCCCCAGTGCGGCCGCTATAAAATAGCCCAAGAACAGCGTCACGAGCGGGAGAACATATATCGCCAGCGCGCCTTTGAACACGCCCATCGTCGGCGTATCGATCATAACGTGCTGGCCGCGCCGCGCGCCGATGGGGTTCTGTACGACGGATTTCATAAGATGCTCGTATCTGCACTCGTGGCAATTATTGCAGTCGCCGCCGCAGATGCCGAGACGCTCAACGACGACTTCTGCGAGGCCGTCGTCACGGATTTTAGTTATTATCGCTTCCTGAAGCATTTTCATCACCTTCTCAGATTATACACCATAGCGCCCTTTACGGCAAGTATGCAAAACCGGCAGCGTCCGCATTCGGGGAAGCTGCCGGTTTGGTGCCGATTATTCTTCTATTTTCACGTCCAGACCCAGCTCCTGCGGGAGGAAACGGGGGCAGACGTTCTCGGACACGGTGATGACCGAGGACGCGAGCCGCGTGCCGATCTCGACCGCTTCGCGCATCGTCTTGCCGTAGGTCAGGCCAATCGCAACGCCCGCGCAGAACGCGTCGCCAGCGCCGGTAGTGTCGCGTACCTTGACCTTGCGTGCAGGGTATACGCCCTTGTCGCCATTCATGTCGGCATACACCGCGCCGCGGCTGCCCATCGTGACGACCATAGAGGGGATCCGCGCGCTGACGACGCGCCGCGACAGCTCCTCGCACAGCTCTTCCGGAGTCAGGCCGCTGAAATCGCAGACGAACAGAATTCCCGCCTCCTGCTCGTTGCAGACAAAGCAGTCGATCGACTGCAGAAAGTCGCGCCGCTGCGAGGCGATGGACATGTTTGCGACCACGGCGTACACCTTTTTATGGTACTTCTCGGCGTACCTGAAAACGGTTTTGATAAGCTCCTTGTCGAGATCGATCTCGATGACGATACTGTCGGCGTCGGCAAATATCTCATCGCCTTTCTCTTCGAGCATGCGCAGCATCGCGTCGGAGGTCGGACGCTTGGATATCGAGCCTGCAATGTCGCCGCCGTTATTGAACACGGCCAGCCACATGCCCATGCCGTCCTGCGTCACGGCGACGTAGTCGGTGTTGACCTTGTGGTTTTTCAGCTTCCGCAGCACCTCCGCACCCTCGGCGGTGTCATCCACCATGCCGACAAAGCGCGGCCGCAGCTCGACGTTTGCGATGTCCTCCGCAACGTTGCGCCCCACGCCGCCGTGGACTATCTCCACGCGGCCCGCGTTGCGCCCCTCGGGGATATACAGATCGTCGGGGAAGCCCTTGATATCAACGAAAACCGTGCCGATAACGACCATTGCCATAGCGTTTTACCTCCGTTATGCCTTGTGTTTTTCGCGCTCAAACGCGTGTATCCAGTCAGCCTTGAGATAGTATATCAGCAGGAACACCGTGCTGCAGAACCATGTGAGCGGGTAGACCCAGTTGACGGTATTGATGCTCTGCGTGATCGGAACCATGATCGACAGGAACGCCACGCGGACTACGCACCAGAAGGTCAGCATTGCGACCATCGGGATAACGGACTTGCCCGCGCCGCGCAGTATCGACGCGAAACCGTGCGATGCGGCGAGAAGGCAGAAGAACGGCGCGCAGATGCGGCACTTTGCCACGCCGAAAGCGATGGCCTCCGGCTCCTGCGTGAACGCGCCGACGAGCACCGGAGCGCCGAAAAATGTTACGACGGCGATAAGCTCCGCGAGGATTATCGTGCTCCAGAGACCGAAGCGCGCGCCCTTGCGGGTGCGGTCGTATTCGCCCGCGCCGAGGTTCTGACCGACGAAGGTCGTCAGCGCGATGGTGAAGCTGGTGATGGGCAGGAACGCGAATCCCTCTATCTTGGCGTAGGCGCCGCAGCCCGCGACGGCCATCTTGCCGAAGGAGTTGATATTTGCCTGCACGACGACGTTCGCGATAGCGATGACGGAGTTCTGCAGGCCGGAGGGCAGACCGTAGTTGACGATGAGGCGGAGCATCGGCCAGTTGAAGCCGATCTTCTTTATGGATACGCGATATTCCTCCTTGGTAGTCAGCAGCCTGCCGGCGCAGAGGAAGAAGCTGATAAACTGCGCAAGAATGGTCGCCAGCGCCGCGCCGTCAACATCTGTCTTGAATACGCCTATAAAGACGATGTCAAGAATAACGTTCAGCACGGAGGATATTATAAGGTAGTAGAGCGGGTGCTTGCTGTCGCCCACGGCCTGCATGATGCCGCGGCAGGAGTTATACATGACAAGGCCAAGACTGCCCGCAAAGTAGATGCGCACATAGAGCGCAGCCTGCTCGAAAACGTCTTCCGGAGTGCTCATCCAGCGGAGTATCGTCGGAGTGAAGCATACGCCGACGATTGTCAGCAGTATGCCCGCAACGATGTTGAAGGCGATGTTTGTGTGTACTGCAAGCTCCATCTTGTCGTGCTCGCGCGCGCCGTAGTAGCGCGATATCGCGACGCCCGCGCCCGCGGAGATGCCGGCGAAAAAGCTGACCAGCAGGAACACGAGCGTACCCGTGGAGCTGACGGCGGCGAGCGCGTCGTTGCCGAGCATGTTGCCGACTATCAGCGCGTCAGCCGTGTTGTACAGCTGCTGGAAAAGGTTGCCTATAAAGAGCGGCACCGCAAAGCGCACAAGCTTCCCCGCGATGGAGCCTTCCGTCATTCTGTCTTGTATGTGATCCATTGCTTACCTCTGATTTGGGATTCAAATATCGTGAATATTTATTCTAGCACCATTAAAAATAAAAATCAATACCATCAGGCAGGTAGGCAGATTTCTCCACGAGGAACGGCCAAAGACCGCGAAAAAAGCACAGGCTGAAAAGCCTGTGCCATAATTTTTATTCTTTCTGAAGGAACGGCAGCTCCATCATGGCCGCGAAGCCCTTCGGGTCGCGTATCTGATACTGCATGTGATTATACCCGTCGAACACGGGGAAATTGCCCGCGGGATAAGCCTGCATGACGGCGGCGCGGTACTTGAAGTGATCCTCTGCGCTGCCGAATTCAAAGAAGCAGCGCTTCTGCAGCTCCTTGGACAGCGGCGGGAAGGGCTTGTCCTCCAGACTGTCCGCCATCTGGCGGCGGATATTCCCATAGCTCAGCGCCTTGCCCGCCGCGACGAAGTACGGCTTTATCGCCTCGTCGCTGCACCACATTATCTTGCCGAGCGTCGCACCCTTCGACCAGTACAGGCTCTTGATAGCGAGGTACAGCATGGGCACCATGATGCGGCGCGTAGCTTTGCCGATCTGCGCGAACTGCCCGCCGTCGAAGAAAACGTGCCCGACCGGCAGCCGCGTCCGCGTCAGGAACGCCATGGCGAGGTCTGCACCGATGGACGACGCGACGACCATCTCGACGCGCTCCACGCCCTGCCCGCGCAGAAATTCCTCAATCTGCCGCACCTCGTCCGCTTTGTCAGCGTAGGTCTGACCGGCGCAGTACACCGTGGACGTCGGCATGACGCAGAAGAAGCGGCCGGCAAGCGCTGAGGCCACAGGCCCGCTGCTCTCGCCAGTCACGCCCATGGCGTGGAAGAACAGCACAGCGGGAGCGGATTTATCACCAAGTGTTTTGAACAGCGTAACATTACCTCCCAAAATAATGGTTAGATTTATTTAACCGACGGGAATTTTCCTGCTCATCGCTCTAATACCGCAGGAAAAACTCCGTACCGGCCAGTTTAAAATCTATTTAACTTTGTTTTACACTTGATTAAAGAGGGTGTTTTATGCTATCTTAATGTGAAATGGAAAGAAATGGAGGGAGATGCATATGCGCGAGTCCGGACAAAATGTCCGCGCCGGAAATCGGCCGAAATGGGTGACAGAGCTTATCGGCGTGCTTGCGGATATCCTGATAGCGGCAGTCATCCTCCTCGTGTTTGCATATATACACCATGGCCGCGCGTATCTGTTCGGCAAGCTTGAGGCGGATATGGCCTCCGCCGTGCCGGTCTCGAGCGTGGCGGATGCGCCTGTACGCGATGAGCAGCCGGTATGGCTGAACACTCATGACGAAAAATTCCTGACGAGCGGTGTCGAGCAGACGGACAGCTCGTACAGGAGCGAAAATATAAGCATAGAGCTGTCGCGGCACGAGGACAACTCGACCGGCCGGCTGGTGGTTTATTACGTCGCGGATATATACGTCCGCTCGCCGGAGTATATCCGCACGGCGATACCCGCAAGGGGCTATGAGCCGGTGCTGACCATGGCTGCAAAGCAGAACGCGATACTTGCGATAAACGGCGACTTCTCATTCGGCCGCATAAGAGGGCCAATAGTGCGCGACGGTATGTTCGTCAGGGACAAGAGCTTTGGTGACGTGCTGGTTCTGTATAATAACGGCGAGATGAAGACATTCGCGGCGGATGAATTCGCGGTGAGCGAGGAGGCGGCGAAGGGGATATGGAACGTGTGGTCATTCGGCCCCGCGCTGCTTGATGCGGACGGCGGGAGAAAGACGTCGTTTGACACGACCGTCGCCGAGGAGAACCCGCGAACAGCCATCGGCTATTACGAGCCGGGGCACTACTGCATCGTGATTGTCAACGGCCGCGGCACGGAAGGCTCCCGCGGGTACACCATGTCGCAGCTCTCCGCCCTGTTTGAGGAGCTGGGCTGCGCGGCGGCATACAATCTGGACGGAGGCCGCTCGTCCGTGATGGCGTGGGACTGCGGCAGCTCGCTTGTGAATTCGCCCGCCAGCGGCGGACGACCCGTGTGCGATATCATATACATACCAAAGGAGTGAAGCGGAGTATGCAGAAAGTTGCGCTTATTATCCGGCATGTGACGATCGGCCTTGCGATCGCCGTCGCGGTGGTTCTCATAATAGATATGTTTATAAATAACGCTATGTGTCTCACGGATCGCAGAGTGTTCAAGCTCATGTGCCTCGGGCTGTGCTTGATGGCGATAGTTACGGCAAAGCTGCCGCGTGAGTGAAACGGGCACAACAGAATATCAAACGGGCAGAGCCTCAAGGCTCTGCCTGTTTTACTATCATATCATATTGCGCACACCGGCGCGTCCAGCGGCTGGCCGATAAAGGAGGAAAGCGCCGCGGCAAAATCCGCGTCGATCTCTGATAGCCGCCCCTTGCCAGCGACGAGCGGGTCTATGCAGCGCTTCTTTGCCGGTATCACACGCCACGCGGCGTCGGGCACGGCCTCGTCGGGGCGGAGCATCCGATGCAGAGCGCGGTAGGCCGCCCACTCGGCGTGCAGCCCGTCGTCGGCTGTGATTCGGGCGATCACTTCGTCTTCAGTCCCGTACAGGTCGTCAAGTTTTATTACACTCTTTTCAACCGCGTGCCGTAGCAGCTCGGCCAGCCGCTGCATGGCGCAGCGATCCTCGTCTGACACGTATATGCGTGACATTTTCAGCGCGTCGCGCGCAAAGGCAGCGGCGATGTCCGCGCTTTGAAACGCAAGCTCCGGAACGCCGTCGGGCGCTGCGGCGACGTACAGCGCGTCGTAGTATTCCTGAAGCGCGGCGGGGGAGCATAGCGAGTAGCCCGCAAGATTGCCGATCGTGTATTCGAGCCGGTCGGCGGAGAGACGGGGGCTATCGTTGTCGGCGATGGGGTATAGGTGATAGTCCGTCACGGCGTTGGGCGCGACTCTGTATTTGCCGAGCAGTGCCGTGATCTCCGCGGACTGCGTTATCATCGCGGCGGTGCGGCCTTCGGTGTACTCCTGCCGCAGGTAGTCGCCGTGCAGAAAATCGACTGTGTGCGCGAAGGACGGCGTGGATATATCGTGAAACAGCGCCGCGAGCGCCTGCTCGATCGAGCCGGTAAAATGCCATGTGATGAGGCAGACGCCGACGCTGTGCCGGAAGCGGGAATATCGCGGCAGACCGCGAAAACGCGGAAACGAGGTGTATTCGCAGCCGCAGTTCATGCCCACGCCGCGCAGGCGCTGCATCTCCGGTACGGCGCAGAATTCGCCCAGCCATGCCGGAACTTCGCTGTGATAGCTTATCGCGTGCTGCTCTGTGTATGTGTTCATGCCTGACCTCCTGAAATCTGCTGACAATCATACCACAGCGCGCGGCACATTTCAACGCCCGCCGAAACCGTGTTTGCCCTTGTCAACCGATATTAAGATGCCCCCGACACTCACTCGATAGAGTGAGTGTCGGGGGCTGTCCGGAATCATGCTGCTTCGTACAAATCGTGTGCAACTATCACGCTTATTACACGAAACAGCTGATATTATAAGGTTTTACCCGTTTATCAATACATGCCGCCCTTCAAAACCGCAACTTTTTGAAGCAAAACGAATATAACGGAAAACGCAGATTTTCATAGAGTTATCAAGGCTTTGAACCCGTTTTTGACGCTTCCTTGATTTTGATGAAATTCACACATTTCTACGCAAATCTACGCCACTTGACAGGGAATTGGCGTAAGTTGTGGCGTAAGCCAACCAACTTCGCACAATGAAAATTACAGGCTGCTGGCGATCTGTTCAAAGGCTCTCTCGACGGAATCAAAGCTGCTGTGCGTGTAGACGTCCAGCGTCACGCTGGCGTTGGAATGTCCCATCAGATATTGCAGGCTTTTCACATCAAGTCCTGCCTGCTGAACGTTGGTGCAGAAGGTATGCCGCAGCACATGGGGCGTGATCCGAGGGACAGGCTTGCCGTATGCCTTTTCAAATCGCGCTTGCAGACCCCGCATATAGTTCTCCAAGTGCATCGCGACCTTCGGCATCCCGGACTTGTCCAGAAAGAGAAAACCGCTGTGACCGTCCACCAGCAATTCCACCTTCGGGGCGGTTCTGGCTTTCACCACCCGCATCAGCGCCATGTAAACCGCGTCCGTCATGGGGACGTTTCGGATGCCGCTTTTGGTTTTGGGCGGCGTGACGAAATAGGGCTTCTCCGCCGTCCGGCATAGCTGCCGCCGAACGTGAATACAGCGTCGGTCGAAGTCAATATCTGCCCGTGTCAGACCGTACAGCTCGCTCACACGCAAGCCGGTTCCCAGCAGAATCACAATGTCATCATAGTAATTCCCGCCGCAGTCCTGCACGAATTGCAGATACTTCTCCTGCTGCTCCTTGGTCAGCGCATCGCGTACATAGGCATCCTTCGGCACCACATCAGACAGCTTGAACTTGAACGGGTTCTTGCGGATGATGTCATCATCCACCGCCATTTCAAATGCCGGTCTGACAACGCTTTGCAGCACACCGATGGTGTTTTGCTTGATGCCGCTGTCGTGCAGAAACACGAACCAGCCCTTTGCGTCGGAGAGCTTTACGGTTTTGATCGGCTTCTGTCCGAATGGGTCGGCGTGAATCCGTTTGACCGCAGAGCCATAAGACCGCAGCGAATTTTGCTTCAAGCCCCGTTTTAGATTCATGTAGCGATCAACCAGCTCCGCCACGGTCATTTCTCCCGCAGCATAGTCGATGCCGTCCGCCATGTCGCGCCGCAGCTCGTCCTCTTTCTTCCGCAACTCTGTCAGGGATTTGGCGTAAATACAACGCCGTTTCTTGTGTATATCGGTATAACGATAGTCATAAGTGCCGTTTACTCTTTGGCTTTCGCCGTCCTTCAAAACACGACCTTTGCTATCTTTGCGCTTTTCAGACAATTCAGAAACTCCTTTCCGTGAAAAGCGCGATTATAGGGATTGATACAAGTATATCATACCGAATATGCGATTTCCACTGATATTGAACAGGAACAGACAACTTTTTCAAAGTGTCGCTGTGTCATAGATTTTCACATCACTTCTTCAAATAGAATACGCCTGCTCGATGAACTGATCGAACAGGCGGCGTTTAATCAGGCGCTTGTTGCCCACCCAGAGGACGAATTTGCACCGGTCCTCGTTGGTGATCTCGCGCAGTTTGTTGATACCAATGCCGGAGTAAGCCGCAGCTTCCTCCAAGCTCAGATTGCTCTTTTCCCAAATTGGGATTTCCTTCATAGGCAGTTTACCCTCCATACAAAAATAGCCAGACGGGCGAGGCGGCAACGAAGTCCGGCAACGGACTTCCAAAAACCTCGAAACATACCCGGTCTGACGGTTGATTTACGATTTATCTTTTCTTCTATTTTTCTGTTGTTCTGGTTGTCAAAGGTAGAAAAAGCCTGACAGGACAGGGATTCTCCCGGCAACCAGCCCGGCAACGAGATCACAACAGCCTTTGCAACCAGCCGTACTTTTCAGAACGGCATCTCGATCTGCTCTGTGATCTCTACAAAGCCGTCCGGGATTTTTGCGGCTGAGTTGCCGCTGCCGGTTGCAGCTCTTTCGCGCTCCCAGCCCTTTTGCCTGCCGTACCCTGCAAAGCTGCGGGGATTGGAGAAATACGTCCAGCCGGTCACGCACTGGTTCATAATCTCGTTGATCTCGCGGATCTCCCACTGCTTCGGCTCATCAAATGTGTGATTCAGTGCCTCCTTGTAAAGCTGCTTGGAACAGACAGTATCGCCCGTGTAGCTGTCCAGAAACGCCTGAATCATGCCCGCTTTCGTGTCCTCCGGCATGAAGTCCTTCTGATGCTCCTTGAGATAGCACACCATTTCCGGGCTGAATGTCAGCTTCCAGCCGCCTGCCCGGTAGATGGTCATCGCCTCCGCCCATACCTGCTGCAAATAGGCTCTGGATGCGGCTTCATCCTCCAAAATGTGAACCTCCGCCTGCTCCGGGCAGACCTGTACCGGCAAAAAGCGACGATTGCCGGAACGGTCGAGAGGCAGGAAGTCCATCGCGTTTGACGTGCCGCCGAACACGCATTGCCGCAATCGATCTGCCGGATGGGTTTCATACGGGATTTTGTAGACCTCCTTCTGACGGCTCAGAAACGACTTGATTTCCTCAATACTCTTGGCATTGGCGGTGGCGATCATTTCAGACATCTCGATGATCCAGTGCCCTTGCAGTTTGCGGTATACATTTTCATCGTCCAGCTTCCGCAGATCGTCGGAAAACCACTCATCCTTGCCTGCCAGTAGGCGAAAGAAGGTGGACTTTCCTGCGCCCTGACCGCCCACCAGACAGAGCATAACCTCAAATTTGCAGCCGGGATGAAATGCCCGATGAATCGCACCCAGCAGGAACAGCCGTAATGCCTGAAAGGTATACTCATCCGCTTCCGCGCCGAGAAAATGGTGCAAACAATAGCGGATGCGCTCCGTGCCGTCCCATGCAAGACTGTTCAGATAGTCCCGGACCGGGTGATAGCTGTTCTGATGGGCGGCAAGATCGGCGGCATCTATGATTTTCTTCTCACTTGTCAGGTCGTAATTCTCTTCCAGATACAGCCGGATGTACTTCATATCCGTGTCGGTCATGGAGGCGCTGGGGCTTCGGTCGTAGCCGATGGGCTTGACAACGTCGGTGCGGTCGGTCAGCAGATTGTATGCTATCGCACCGGCGAGCAGCGGATCGTGTTGAAACACCGTCAGGCAATTCTTGATACTGTTGCGGATGCCACCTTTTTCCGTGGTGTCCAGCATGGCTTTTACTTCTTCAATGCTCATCGGCGGTGCCATGCTGCCCGCCTGAATTTTGAGCTGCTGCCTCATCTGCGGCGGCAAGCTCTGCCATTCGCTGCTCAAGTTTCCTCACTTCCTCTCCATATTCGATCACAACGGATGCCCGCGCATGTATATCCCCGCCCAACAGCTCGTCCAGCAGATATGCAATCAACGAGAGCTTCTGTAATGCTTCTACAAAGTGCGGATGATAGCCGTCCTCCGGCGTTCGCGGGGCATGGTCCTCCTTCCAGCGGCATAACAGCCGGTAATAGTCCAACAGCACACGGAAACAGTAGCGTTCCATGTGCTGATAATTCTGTTCGTCCGTATTTTGTTGTCGCGGCTTGCTCATTTTGCCCGTGCCATCCTCATACGGAATAGCAAAATCCTGTGCCAGCAGAATTGCTGCCTCCTTGCTGCCAATCCCGCGAAGCCGGGAAACGAAGTCGATCACGTCCCCGGTGGCACCGCAGCCAAAGCAGTAATACCGGCGATCCAGCTTCATGCTGGGTGTACTGTCATCGTGAAACGGGCAGCGGCACATTCCGTTTCGTTCCACCCGGATGCCGTATCGCTCCGCAGCCTGCCGGGTGGTCACAGTCTGCTTGACAGCTTCAAAAATGCTCAATAGGCAATGACCTCCTTAGTGTTCAATTTCCTGCTTCTTCTGCCGCGTCGCGGCGTTCTGGCGCTCCTGCTCATGCTGCACTTCGTAGATGTTGTAATGAATCGTCCAGAGCTTTTTCGCGTCGGCATGGAGCGGCGAAAGCTCTGACTGAATCTCCTTGTATTCCTGCTCCAACTGTTCGCGCTCTCTGCACCATGCGGTGATAGGCAGCTTGCCATCCTTGAAATACGGTTTCAGCTTGCGTTCCGCCATATAAAATGTCCGCAGTTCGTCATCGTGTTCGGCTTTGTACTTCTGCCGGGATTTTTCAAAGCGGATGGATTTCAGCTTATCCGCAGCGGGCTTGCCGGATTTGTAGTAGTCCATCATGCGCAGCAGCCCGTCCAGTTCCTTGATACGGGCTTGCTTTGACGATGCCGACTTTTTCAGCGTGTCGATTTTGTCCTGCATGGCATGAAGCGTATTTTCCAGATCGTCCACGGTGTAAAGGTTTTTGGATTGTAAAAAGCTGAACGCCTCGGCGTAACGCTGCAAATTGGCGTTCTTCGCCTTATTGCTGTACGTGCCCTTGTTGCGATTGGCGCAATGCAGCGCCAGCAGATCGTTCAGCGTGGGCGGCTGGGGCTTGGCAAGCTCGGCTTTTACGTCCTTCAGCCAGTCGATCAGCGCGGTGATATTTTCCTTTGCCTCACGCAGCAGCGCATTGGTTTTCTGAATGAAACGGTTGAGATCGCCCTTGTCGGTACGGATACCCTTTGCCTCCATTGCACGGACGGTGGGACCTTCGTGCTGGGTGGGAATCTGCTCCACGCCCTGACGGGCAAAGCTGCGGTGGTCGATGCGGCAGTCAAAGCCTTTTTCAGCAAACTTGGCGTTGCAAAGGTCAGCCCATGCCTGCCGCCACGCTTCCAGCGTTTCGGGCTTGCCCCAGTCCGTTGTGGGAACGGCGTTGAGCACATAGTTGCCCGCCTCGTCCAGAACGCGCTCCCCATGCTCATCCAGCACATATTCCCGCCGCTGCTTGTTTCCCCACCTGCCATCCGGCTCAATGGGACGGATGGGACACATGACATGAAAATGCGGGTTGGAAATGCCGCCCTCCTCCTTATCGGGCGAATGAACGGCGAAGTCCACTATCATGCCACGGCTCACAAAATTGTTCAATAAAAATTGCCTTGCAAGGTCGATGTTCTCCTGCATGGAAAACTCGTTCTGCAAGGCAATATCAACGCTATAAGCAAGCTGGGCTTTCTTGCCACGTTCCACTTTCTCCACTTCATTCCATAGCGTTTCACGATCAGAAAGAGATGATGGGGCATGGGGTGGCAGCAGGATTTCCGAACAGATCACACCGCCCTTGCGGGTGTAGTCGCTGTCCTCACCGTAATACTCGCTGTGCAGCTTTTCTCCGGAACGATAGGCGGCAGCAGCCACGGCAGACTGTCCGGTGCTGTGTTTGATCTGGGTCACATGAAAATGATACAAAGCGATGGTCAGTCACCTCCAAACTCATTCTTATTGTGTTCGTTGACGGCCTCCATGAGTAGTCCCTTGACCTCCGGCAAGGCGAGGGCTTTCTCCGCAAAAGCATAGAACTCGGTTTCGGTTAAAACCTTTGCCAGCGGAGCAACGCTCTCCATGGCGGCCCCACGGGTGATAAGATGGTGCGCCCGCTTCCGACGGTCGCCTTTCCGGTAGTAACTGCGGCGGTTTTCAAGCTGCTGCTGTTTGTGTTGAAGCTGGGCAATCTGACGCTCTTTGACAGCGATCTCAGCTTGCAGTTCGGGGATGGTTTTCTGTTTTGCCATAATGAATGACCTCCTTTTAATGGGATGGATAGGATAGAAAAAGACCGCCTACATTTTCGGTAGACGGTCTGACTGACAGTATGGGATTTTCAGACTTTGCGGCGGGGACTGTCTGCTGAAAGCAGATTGTTCCCGCTGCAAAGTACGCAGGGATAGCCGCACAGCGGCGCAAGGGGTGCAGCCCCTTGTACGGAACGAAGTGACGCAAAACAGCCCGGACATTCAGGTGTCCGGGCTGTCTGCCTCGCAGAGCGCACATACTCCCATCAGGAGAGTATAGAAGTGCGCCCTTTGTTCCAAAGGGATTATTTTATGTCAACCGCTCCATTTATTTGTTCTCACTTAATCATTTCAACGCCTTCATTTGTTGGGTAGAATTGAAGCGCATCTTGGACTGTCATAAACGCTCCGGCATCATTCCAGCTATTTGTCATTCGTTTTTCCATTGCTGTCATTGCAGGATATTGGAGCCAGCTTCGTTGATGAGTGTAATTGACCCAACTGCTGATGATATAGCCATCCTGCATCTCCGCAATGGGATAAGCAACATAGCCACGATAATTTTCACCTTGCCTTGGCATAGAAAAAGCGGCAAAAACATCGGTACTTGTTTGCTCTCCCCAGAAAATGCTGTTGGATGTAAAAGTTTGATTGTCAAGAGAATAATAAGGGGCAGCGAAGGTTTCCCCACCCTTGTCATACAGCACACGTCCAGTTACTTCACCGTTAGAAGCCCATCCATCTGAAATATCTCGATATACGGGCCAAAGTTGAATCGACTCTGTGCCGTAAAATCCAGGATCGGTAGTCCAAAGGAAATGATGGAAAATCATCCATCTTTCTCGCTCGCCAGGTATTTGCACTCCAACGCCGGTAATGCGTAACTCTTTTACATCATAGACAGTCTTTTGCTCAATATGGCGTTTCTCTCCATTACTATACTCTGTAGTTACCGTTCTGCCGTCATTCACTGGTTCGTCCGTGATGTCAACGACAACCTGTAAAGCACCATCACAAGCTGCAATGTCTTCTGGCGTGAGATCGTTCAAAACATATTCTGGGAAGCCAAGTTCCGTGAGATGGCTCTTGATTACCTCTACTTCAGTATGTTCTGACGAATCCACTGTACTCCAGGCCATCGGATAACTGCCACCGAAAATATAGCCAAAAGCACAGCCGATGATAAGCACTGAAAGGAGAACGAGCACGATACATCTGTCTGTTACCTTAATAGATACGGTTTGAATTGAATACCCGGCTTCATCAAGTTCTTTTGAGAGCATATAGATATTACGGATAATGAAGATGTATCCAATAACCATTGCCCCAGCAATTACCAGTCCATTATACTGAATAACAGCCAGAACGCACATGAGTGCATACCAGATAATCAGTGCAACGGCACCTCCCGCTCGCGGAGGAAGATTTACTTTTCTCTGCACAGCTCTGAGTCCACGCCAGAGACAAAAGAACTCGACAAGCAGAAGCAAAAGGTTTGCAACGGTTAGCACCGATGTGACTTGGGGAGTAAAAATTGTGCTTTGGATAATGGTCGTATTTAGAATCAGCATCGGGAAAAAGTATGCCGCTCGGATTACTGTTATAATAAAGCAATTTCTAAACCATTTATTTTCACGCCATAGAGAACGAAACCCTAATAGTGACAGCACCATTCCAACGGCAGGAAGAATATAATTTAGGCACCAAAAGTTCAGCGTGATAGCGCAAAGTGCCATGCCAATGAGTACACGGCTCATTGCTTTTCTCCATGGTGTTACATCTTCAACAACATCATCAGGGGGAAAATCTAAAACGCTTTTTTCAAGCATTGTCTCAAAATCTCTTTCGTTCATGGATTCCCATTCATGATTACTCATGCACTTCACCTCCTAACATCTTGCGAAGCTGCTTTTTCAAGCGATACAGTTTTCCCTCGACCGATCTTTCAGTCATCCCCAGCTCGGAAGCAATTTGGGCTGTTGATTGTAAGTAATAATATTTTCTGTAAAACAGCATCCTGTCCTTGGGCGATAACTGGCGCAAAGCGTAATTAACCGCAGATTGCCGTTCTTTTTGTATAATCAGTTCTTCAGGACTTGGCTCCGGTGATGGTATATCGTCTGGAATTTCTTCAACGCTATTATGGCGGTGAGTATCCCTCGTATAGTTCAGCGCAGCATTTCTGGTAATCGCCGTCAACCACGTCTTCCAACTTCCTCGTTCTTGGTTGAACTGTTCTATTTTTTCCCAGACACGCATTGCTACTTCTGAAAGGCAGTCCTCTTGATCCTGTGGATTTTGCAAAATAGGCGCAATAATGTATCTCATCAGTGGCCCATAGTGCAACAATAAGGCGTCCATGCCTTTTTCATTTCTTTGAAGCAGCAATTCGATAATATCCTGTTCTTGCACAGCATCGCCTCCTTTCGGATTTGTTTTCTATTTAATTATACACGAGTTGACAAGAAAACCCACAGATATTTCAATAACTTTTATGGGACCAATTTGACCCATTTAAAAACTGATTGTTTGCTCGTTCTTTTGCAAACTGCCGCCGTTCCTCGCTATACGGCGCAGTCAGCCGAAAACTTAACCGCCCTTTCTCGATCTCAAAGGTCAGCCCGCCTTGCTCGTCATCGTCGGTCTGGCGGCAGCATTGCGGATGCTTCGCCGCAAATGCTGTCAGCCGCTTTTTGAGATCGGTGTTGTGGGTCTGTACCTCAATGATGCGGCTATGCTCATCAAAATAAATCACGGTTGTCTTTTGCTTTTTGGTAAGCCCTGTTCTCATAAAACCTCCTGCATAAAAAAAGCAGCAACTACCATTTCGGAAGTTGTTACCGCTTTTGCCACACGATGTCATACCCCAGCGCGTCCGCCAACTCTACCGCCTCGCCGTAGCGGAGCGAACCGCGCTTGAGCTTACCGGAGAGATTGGGGACGCTGCGGCTCCAGCCGTATTCATCGGAGAGGTAGTCCACCACCTCGGTCATGGTCATGCCGGTACGGACGATGTAGGACTTGATCTCGTTGCGATAGGTTTCGGATTTTCTCATATTCAAATGTTCCTCCTGTTTTTTTGGTGCGCTCTATGGTAAAATGGGTTTGTCAAACCGTGACACGCGTTCGCCATAGGGCACTGCTTTTTAATACACGGCTTTTCGCTGGAAATGCCGCCGATGATACGTTGGTCACAGGCGGCACCTTCCGCTTTTGCCGTTTGGTGTGTCTTTGCGTGAAACGGAGAAATGTCATTCTGAACGGCAAACACCGTTCGCTGTCGGATAGCGCTCTGTTCCGTGCAGATAACCGCGCAGAGCAGAAAACTATTTCGCCGTTTTCACTTGCTTTGATTTTTACGTTTGATTTTGCCGCTCTTTCCGAACGTCGTTCCTGCCCGGAGGATCGCTCCCGGCGTTTCGTTCTCCTTGGTGCGCTGGATGCGGCACTTCGCCAGAGGACATATCCCGTTCGGACGGTCATGCAATTTTCAAGGTTCAGGTGCGATTGCAAGACCATTTTAGCGAAAAATATAGCTCGCTCCCGTATATCCAAGAGGTCGGAAAACGCACTGAAAAACGCGAATTTCCACGCTTATGGACAAGACCGGAAAGGGCAGAAATTTGAAGGGAGGACGACGCTATGCAGCCAAAACTCACCATTCAGGAACGGCTCAAAGACCTGCGCGTGGAGCGCGGTCTGACGCTGGAGCAGCTTTCTGCGGAAACAGGCATTTCAAAGTCCGCGCTGGGAAAATACGAAGCCGACGATTTCAAGGACATCAGCCCGTTCAGCATGGTGGAACTAGCAAAGTTCTACGGCGTGTCCACCGATTACCTGTTGGGGCTGACAGAACAAAAAAATCACCCAAACACAGAACTGGACGCTCTGCATTTGGGTGATGATGCAATCGAAGTATTGAGAACGGGCAAGTTCAATCACCGGCTGTTGTCGGAGTTGATCTGCCACAAGGATTTCCAGCGTTTCATGTTGGACGCTGAGATTTACGTTGATCGGATCGCGGATATGCGGGTCAACGACATGAACGTCGTGCTTGAAGCCGTCCGGCAGATGGCATTGATGAAAAATGGCGGCGAAGAAAATGACTTGTACCTGCGGACGCTGGAAGTCGCGCAGATCAGAGAGGACGAGTATTTCGGAAGCCTGATTGCGGATGATCTGAAAGGTATCCTCCGTGACATTCGGAATGAACATCGCCCCGACACCATGACTGCGGATGAAACAACCCTTGTTGCAACCGTGCAGGAACAGCTACAGGAAGCTATGAACTTCGAGGGCAGCTCTGAAGAAAAGCAAGTCCGGTCATTCCTTGCCACATTCGGTATTGATTATGACAAGCTCACCAAAGAGCAATTCGTCTCACTGATTGAAATACTCAAGCTGTCCAAATACTTGAAAAGTCCAATCAACCAGCGTGGGAAAGCACGACCACAGTTGTCGCGCGGAAAGGGCAAAAAGAAACGCAAATAAGGAAAAATCGGCACCTGCTTTTGAGGCAGGTGCCGATTTCTGTTACCCTATAATGCGCTTGAATTTTTGGCGTAAGTGGCGTAAGTTTGGCGTAAATCCGCTTTTCCGCATTCAAAAAGTCAAGCAATTTCAAGGCTTTGCGGCGTCTCTTAGTACATGCCGCCCATGTCGGGAGCTGCGGGAACGGGAGGATTTTTCTCGGGAATGTCGGCTACGAGACTCTCGGTGGTCAGGACCATGGAGGCGACGGAGGCGGCGTTCTCAAGAGCGCTGCGGCAGACCTTGGTCGGGTCGACGATGCCGAGCTCGATCATGTCGCCGTACTTGTCATTTGCGGCGTCGAAGCCGTAATTGGCCTTGCGGCTGTTGTAAACGTTGTTGAGGATGACTGCGCCTTCCAGACCCGCGTTCGCGGCGATCTGCATGATAGGAGCCTTCAGCGCGCGGGCAACGATCGCGGCGCCGGTCTTCTCGTCACCGCTGAGGGTGGCGACCAGCTTGTCGGCTGCCTTGGAGGCCACGACATACGCGGTGCCGCCGCCGGCAACGATGCCTTCAGCGACTGCTGCGCGGGTAGCGTTCAGAGCGTCCTCGATGCGGAGCTTCTTCTCCTTCATCTCGGTCTCGGTGGCAGCGCCGACCTTGATGACGGCAACGCCGCCGGACAGCTTTGCCAGACGCTCCTGCAGCTTCTCCTTGTCATACTCGGAGGTGGAGACGCTTATCTGATGCTCAATCTGAGCGGTGCGAGCCTTGATGTCAGCGGAGGAGCCTGCGCCATCAACGATGGTGGTGTTCTCCTTGGTGACCTTGACCTGATGCGCCTGACCCAGAACGCTGAGGTCAGCATCCTTCAGCTCCATGCCGAGATCGCTGGAAACGACGGTGCCGCCGGTCAGGATCGCGATGTCCTGAAGCATTTCCTTGCGTCTGTCGCCGAAGCCGGGAGCCTTGACGCATACGCAGGTGAAGGTGCCGCGCAGCTTGTTGAGAACGATGGTGGCCAGAGCCTCGCCCTCGACGTCCTCGGCGATTATCAGCAGCTTGCGGCCTGCCTTGACGATCTGCTCGAGAAGGGGCAGGATCTCCTGAATGTTGGAGATCTTCTTATCGGTGATGAGGATGAGAGCGTCGTCAATGACGGCTTCCATCTTGTCCATATCAGTTGCCATGTAGGGGCTGAGGTAGCCGCGGTCAAACTGCATGCCTTCGACGACATCGCTGTAAGTCTCGGCGGTCTTGGATTCCTCGATGGTGATGACGCCGTTCTGGCTGACTTTCTCCATCGCGTCTGCGATCAGGTTGCCGATGTGCTCGTCGCCGGAGGAAATGGTGCCGACGCGGGCGATGTCATTGGAGCCGGAAACGGGCTGGGAGATGCCCTTGACGGCCTCGACAGCGGCTGCGGTGGCCTTCTGGATGCCCTTTCTCATGACCATGGGGTTTGCACCGGCTGCGAGGTTCTTCAGACCCTCGTTGATCATCGCCTGTGCGAGCACGGTCGCGCTGGTGGTGCCGTCGCCTGCGACGTCGTTGGTCTTGGTGGAGACTTCCTTGATGAGCTGTGCGCCCATGTTCTCAAACGGATCCTCAAGCTCGATCTCCTTCGCGATGGTCACGCCGTCGTTGGTGATCAGGGGAGCACCGAACTTCTTGTCAAGCACTACGTTGCGTCCCTTGGGGCCGAGGGTTATTTTAACGGTATCTGCAAGCTGGTTCACGCCATGCTCAATAGCCTTGCGTGCGTCTTCGCCGTAAATTATCTGTTTAGCCATGATATATAACCTCCATTAAGTTTTGGAATAGAAATGTTTCAGCGGAAAATTACTCGATTACAGCCAGAATGTCGCTCTGACGGACGATGGTGTACTCCTCGTCCTCAATCTTGACCTTGCTGCCGCTGTATTTGCCGACCAGAACGTTCTCGCCGGGCTTGACGATCATCTTGACCTCATTGCCATCGACCATTCCGCCGGGGCCAACTTCCACGACCTCATAAACTTCGGGCTTTTCCTGCGCGGATGCGGTGAGGAAAATACCGGAGGAGGTGCGCTCCTCAGCGGCGTTCTGCCGGAGGACGACTCTGTCTGCCAAAGGTTTGAGCTTCATGATATATACCTCCAAATATTTTAATACAAAATTCAACATCGTTAGCACTCAAAACACTGGAGTGCTAACGATGTATATAATAGCATATTTTTTTTATTTTGCAAGCCCCTTGACGCAAAATTCGGAGAGAAATTTATAAATTTTTTGTTACGAGTTTTGCCTACGAGGTCAAAGCTCAGCCCATGGCACCTGCGGTCTTCAGACTCTCATCAAAGAAATGCATGCCCGCCGGAACGATGAGCCGCGCGGCCTTGGGGAGCAGCCGAAGTTCCGCTTTTTTGGTGAAGATGGCCTCGCCGTCGATGTTGACGACATTGTCCTCGTCAAACTCTATCGTGATCCTGTCGGTGCGCAGATGCGTGACGAACTGGGGCAGCTCATCCGCGCGGCCTTTCGCGTACTTGCCGATGAGCGCGGCGAACTGGAGAATATTGAGCTTCTTGGCGACGAAGATGTCCATTATCCCGTCGTCGGGCATGGCGGTGAGGCTGGGATTGAAGCCTCCGCCGTAGAAGCGGCCGTTGCAGGCGCAGACAAGCGCGTGCTTCGCGTCTGCGACGAAATCGCCGCTCGTGATGCGCATATGGCGCGATATGCCGCGGAACATCTCGACCACCGCCGACACTACGTACGCTGCGGAGCCGCCGATAAGCGGAAACTTGCTGTAATTATGTACGTTCGTACCGATGCGCGCGTCGATGCCGACGGAACAGATGTTCGCACTGTAACGGCCGTTGCAGTGGATAATGTCGATCGGGTGCTCGAAGCCGTCCAGCAGAGCGCCCGCATCGCGATAGAGATCCATCTCGTCGCCGAACATGCGGCAGAAATCGTTGCCGGTGCCGGTGGGGAATGGGGCGACGGCAACGTTCTCGCAGCCGACCGCGCCGCTGATGCACTCGTTGAAGGTGCCGTCTCCGCCGCAGGCGTAGGCGCGGATGTGCTCGCCGGTCGATGCCTCGGACTTTATCTTTTCGGTCGCGTCCAGCGGCGCGCGTGTGACGTATATCTCATACTGCCCCTCGCGCGTGGAAAAGGCCTCTTCGACCTTGGCGCGAACCTCGCTTGTACTATCCTTGCCGCCGGCAGTGGGGTTGACGATGAACAGATGCTTCATATCTTTATCCTCATTCCTACATTACTGTCTTACTTGAAATACATGAAAAGGTCGCATTTTATCATGCCGTTGTATAGCTTGCGCTTTTTGTCCGCCTGCTTGCCGAAGCAGCGTTCAAACTCGGTGTGCGAGGAGAGCAGATAAAGCTGCCAGTTCTCGCTTGCGAGCCACGCCCTGCCGAAGCCGCGGTACAGCTCTTCGGCCTGCTGCTTTTCCATAATGCGCTCGCCGTAGGGCGGATTCGTCACGATGACGCCGCGCTCCGTTCTGCGGTCAAACTTTGTCGCGTCAGCAACCTCGAAGCGCACTGCGTCGTCAACTCCGGCGCGCCGCGCGTTCTCTCGCGCGATCTCGATCGCCTTCGGGTCAATGTCGGAGCCTACTATATTATAATCACCGTGGAATTCCTTGCTGCGCGCCTCGTCCCGCGCCTGCTGCCAGACCGAGCGGTCGAAGATGCTCCAGTTCATGGCGGTGAAATCGCGGTTCAGGCCGGGGGCGCGGTTCTTGGCGATCAACGCCGCCTCTATGGGGATGGTTCCGCTGCCGCAGAACGGATCGCAGAAATCGTCCCGCCCGCGGTAGCGCGAGAGCTTGACCATTGCGGCGGCCATCGTCTCCTTGAGCGGAGCCGCGTTATGAGCCGGACGGTAGCCTCGCTTGTGCAGTCCGTCGCCGGAGGTGTCGATGCAGAGGGAGACGTGATCCTTCATTATTGAAAACTGGATCTGATACAGCGCGCCCGTCTCGGCGAACCACTCTATGCCGTAAAAGCGCTTGAGCCGTTCCACGATCGCTTTCTTTATTATCTTCTGGCAGTCGGACACCGAAAAGAGCTTGGAGTTCAGGCTGTACCCCTTGACGGGGAACGCGCCGTCGCGCGGGATTATGCGCTCCCACGGCAGCGCCTTGGTGCGCTCAAACAGCTCGTAAAAGCTGAGTGCGGTGAAGCCGCCGACCTCGAGCAGTATGCGCTCGCCGATGCGGAGGTTGATATTGGCGCGGGCGAGCTCCTCGCCGCCGCCGGTAAAATATACCCTGCCGTTTTCTGCGCGCACGCCGGGGATGTCCAGCCGGCGCAGCTCGTCGCTTATCGGCCCCTCAAGGCCGAGCAGGCAGGGGACGCAGAAATTGTAATCCATGTGCTGTCCTCTTTAAACACTGTAAATATATTCAACCTATATTACTACAAAAATTTAAAGTTGTAAATGCCGGTGTTATATTCAATATAAAAAATTTATAAAAATTTTTGTGAACATTTTTGGAAAAACGTGCGGCAGCCGGAAGGCCAAAATTTCTGCGCTGAGTTTAGTGCAAAACTACCAAGTTTGTTCCGAATAACTGTCTGGAATCACCAAAACAGAATGATTGACTAAAAGTTAGCAAAAATCCCTATTGAAATTTATGCATATTTGCGTTATATTAACTATGGTTAACAGTTTGTACATATTTTTTGGCGGCTGTTATATGAACTATTTGCGGAGGCTTAGCATGACGGGAACGCGTACCGACTTCCTTGAAACGCTCAGGGATTCATACAGCGCCTATTATGACATCCACGAGAACGAGAGCTTCACGGAGCTGCCGCTCGTTTTCCGCGCGGACTACTCCTCCCGCAACGAGAAATACTGGCTGACGAAAAATATCAAGGTCTGGGGCAACGAGACAAACGAGCATGTGTACATGTTCGCGGCGGAGAGCTTTGACAAGGAGCTTGTTGACAACTGCATAGATTTCGCCCTTGCCGACGGGCTGCCCCGCGTGAAGCCACACAAGGAGCACCAGTATACGAACATTGCCGCCATATTCGTCGCGGAAAGCTTTGACCCCGCGACGGCGAAACATATTGCGAAGCGCTCGTTCAGCAAGAGCTATAAATTTTCCCTGCATGGCTACACCGAGCTTCTGACAGCCGCGGTAGAGCTGGGCACCGAGAGCACTCGGACAAACCCGGCAGGCCGCCCGTTGGAGGCGTACTTCAGGAAATTATTTGCGGCACGAAGATGAAATGCCGCGAGTAAATAAAACATTTTTTAAGGAGTGAAAAGTGTGAGCGCAATTCTTATTCTCATCATCGCACTCGCCCTGCTGGCATGTGGCTACATCTTCTACGGTAGCTTCCTGGCAAAGAAATGGGGCGTGGATCCCAATCGTGAAACCCCTGCACACACCAGCTATGACGGAAAGGACTTCGTTCCTGCCAACCCCGCCGTCCTGATGGGACATCATTTCTCTTCCATCGCCGGCGCCGGCCCCATTAACGGACCTATTCAGGCCGCTATCTTCGGCTGGGTTCCCGTTTTCCTGTGGATTGTCATCGGCGGTATCTTCTTCGGCGCAATGCATGACTTCGGTGCTCTGTTCGCCTCTATCCGTCACAACGGCGGCTCCATCGGCGAGGTCATCAAGGACAGCATGGGCGTCAAGGCACAGAGACTGTTCACCATCTTCGCACTGCTCGTTCTTATTCTCGTTATCGCTTCCTTCACCGCAGTTGTCGCCGGTACCTTCGTCTCCGTTGCGAAGGATGGTGAGCCCGCAATTCCTCTGTTCACCGTCGGTCGTGCTAACGTCAGCGGCAACGCTTCTACCGCAACTACCTCTCTGCTCTTTATCGTTATCGCCTTTATCTTCGGCTTCTTCGTCTACCGCAAGAACTGCAAGATAGGCCCCGCTACCATCGTCGGTATCATCGGCATCATTGCCATCGTTATCGCAGGTCTGAACTTCGGTATCAACTGCAGCCGTACCTTCTGGGTCCTCTTCATCGCAGTTTACGTCATGCTCGCTTCTCTGCTTCCTGTCTGGATGCTGCTCCAGCCGCGTGACTACCTCAGCTCCTTCCTGCTCTACGGCATGATGATCATTGCTATCATCGGTATTCTATTCTCCGGCGCTCACGTTGATCTGCCCGCCTTCGCAGGCTGGGGCGGCCTCAACGGCAACGCAAGCCTCTTCCCGACCCTGTTCATCACCGTCGCCTGCGGCGCTGTCTCCGGCTTCCACTCTCTCATCGGTTCCGGTACCACCTCCAAGCAGCTCGACTCTGAGAAGGACGCAAAGGTCATCGGCTACGGCGCAATGATCGTCGAGTCCGCTCTGGCAGTCATCGCCCTTATCGCAATCGGTGTTGTCTTCAAGGAGACCAACATTGGCGGCGGCGAGAAGTTCCTCCTCACCGCACCTCCCACCATCTTCGCCGGCGGCGTTGCCACCATGGTCGCCACCACCTTCGGCGGCGTTGCAGACTTCTCCAACCCTGTCTACGACACCACCTACACCCTGCTGACTCTTGCGGTCTCCGTCTTCGCACTGACCTCTCTTGACTCCGGTACTCGTCTGGCTCGCTACATGTTTGCTGAGCTCTTCGTTCCCGAAGGAAAGACCCGCGAGGAGCTCACCGGCGCTCGCAAGTTCTTCTCCAACCCGTTCGTCTCCACTCTTATCATGGTCGTTATCGGCTGCGGCATGGGCTTCATGGGCCTCAACCAGATCTGGGGCGTGTTCGGCGCTGCCAACCAGCTCCTCGCCGGTATCGCAATGCTGGCTGTTGCCTCCTGGCTCGGTCAGGTCGGTAAGAGCAACAAGATGTTCTTTGTCCCGATGGTATTCATGCTTGCCGCGACCGGCACTTCCCTGACCATGACCATCATCGCAAAGATCAAGCTCATCGCCGGTCTGGTTGCAGACAAGACCGCTGCATGGGGCGACTGGTTCCAGATGATTTGGTCCGTCGGCCTCATCGTTCTGGCTGTCATCCTCGTCGTCGAGGGCGTTCAGGTTCTTGCAAAGCCCAAGGCCAAGAAAGCTTGATTTGGGTTTCAGGAATAGTCTAATACCAACAATACATAGCATAAAAAAGCCGCCCATACGGGCGGCTTTTTTGCTGCGCGTGGGTTCAGACGAATATAATAGAGCAAGCCGTCCATATGGACGGCTTGCTCGTATCAATATTCTTATCTGACAATGCCCTTGATGAACGCCGGACGCTCGACCGGAGCGGTGCTGAATTTATAGCAACCGCGCAGAAGCTCCGCCGCCTCCTGCGCTTTCTCCATGCTGGAGGCGTGTATCGTGCCGAGGCTTTCGCCCTCTTCGACATGGTCGCCAAGCTTCTTTGCCAGCACGACGCCGACCGAAAGATCGATCGTGCTCTCCTTGGTGGCACGGCCGCCGCCGAGATGCATGCTCACAAGGCCGACTTCTTCGGCGTTGATATGGCTGACATAGCCCGCCTCGGTGCTCGGCACTTCAAGCTTTACCTTCGCGTCGGGCAGCATCGACGGCTCATATACTGCGTCCGCGTCGCCGCCCTGAGCCTCAACAAGATCTGCCAGCTTCTGCAGCGCCTTGCCGCTGCGGATGGTCTCCATAAGCTCCGCGCGCGCCTCGTCGTCATTCTTGGCAAAGCCTGCGGAGACGAGCATACAGCTGCCGAGCGTCAGGCACAGCTCAAGCAGGTCGCCCTGTGTTTCACCGGAGAGGACGGAGATGGCCTCCTTGACCTCGACGGCGTTGCCGACCGCGCAGCCGAGCGGCTGGTCCATGTCGGTGATGACTGCGGCGGTCTTGCGTCCGGCCATGTTGCCGATGCGGGTGAGGTTGCGGGCAAGCTCGCGCGCCTGCTCCTCGGTCTTCATGAACGCGCCGCCGCCGCACTTGACGTCCAGCACGATGACGTCCGCGCCCGCGGCCAGCTTTTTGGACATGATGCTGCTGACGATGAGCGGTATGCTCGGCACGGTGCCGGTCACGTCGCGCAGGGCGTAGAGCTTCTTGTCTGCGGGGTCAATGTCCGCGGTCGGACTTGTGATGGCGATGCCGACGCGGTTGACGTTTTCAATGAAGCGTTCGTCCAAGATGCCCGTGTCATAGCCAGGGAAGCTCTCAAGCTTGTCGATGGTGCCGCCGGTGTGTCCCAGTCCGCGCCCGGACATTTTGGCGATCTTCAGCCCGCAGGCCGCGACCATCGGGCAGAGGATAAGGCTCGTCTTATCGCCGACACCGCCTGTGGAATGCTTGTCGGCCTTCACGCCCTTGATGGCGCTGAGGTCGAGCACCTCGCCGGAGTGCATCATGGACATCGTGAGATTCAGCGTCTCCTCGTCGTCCATGCCGCGCAGAAGGATGGCCATACACATTGCGGACATCTGGTAGTCTGGTATCTCGCCCTTGGTGTAGCCCTGCACCATGAAGTCGATCTCCTCGGCGCTGAGCTTGCCGCCGTCGCGCTTGGCGGCGATGAGGTCTGTCATTAGCATATGTATATCTCCTTTTGGGATGTTTTTTGCTTTTTGGAAATTTTATTATACACTGTTATCGCCGTTTTTACAAGACGGCGCGGGGAAAATCACGTATTCCTGCCCGCCGATATTTCGTGAGCAGTGGGAGGGGCGGCGCAGCTTTGCGGGCAGCGCGATATATCTCCGCCCGTTTATCTCTGCGACAAGCTCCGTTCCGACGTCACCGCGCCATATAACATCGGATGCATCATGGGACGGCGCCGGCTCAGGCTCCCGCGCGGGCGCGCCCGACGGCCGCTGCTCCGCCAGCTCTGCGCGCTCAATCTGGGCGGGGAAGCGGCACAGCTCCCGCCGGCTCAGGCGGCGATCCAATACCAGCCTGCCGCCGCGCGGCTCCATCAGCCCCAAGCTCTCGCAGCGTCCGCAGCCGGAGAGCCACAGACGCAAAAGCCCCGCCGCCTGCGGCGCTTCGGCGTGAAAGCGCAGATACGCCCCTTCAGGCGTGACGGTCAGCTTTCCGACGGGGTGAATGGCGTAGATCATGGTTTGCTCCTTTGAAGAAATAGAAATCGGCTTCGTGCATATTTATATGCACGAAGCCGATGCTTATTCATCAAAAAACGCTTTAACCCTGAAGCCCGAAGCTGACCGCGATGGCGCTGTCTACCGCGCTCATCGTGTTCTCGTCCAGCCGCCCCATCCGCTCGCGCAGACGCGATTTGTCTATGGTGCGTATCTGTTCGAGCAGAATGACGCTGTCCCGACTCAGACCGACGCTCTGCCCCTGAAGCTGTATGTGCGTCGGCAGGCGCGCTTTACCCATCTGACTCGTTATCGCTGCGGCAATAACGGTCGGGCTGTGGCGGTTTCCGGTGTCGTTCTGCACGATGAGCACCGGACGCATCCCGCCCTGCTCACTGCCGACCACCGGACTAAGGTCAGCGTAATAAATATCTCCTCGTTTTACCATGGGTCTCACTCTCCGGGTAATAAAGTCGCCCAATACATCTTATGTACGGCTGACTCTATTGTCCCCGCGCGAGCGAGATTTTATACTCAGAGCCCCTGAATGAGGATGATGAGTATCAGTATCGGTAGGATCCACTGGAAGTAGGGCTTCAGCTTCGGGGACAGCTTCAGACCCTTTCCGCGATTGGCCTCGGCGAGGTATTTGTCAAAGCCCCAGCCCCATTTGGTCACGCAGAACAGCAGATACACCAGAGAGCCAATGGGGAGAAGAAGGCTGCTGACGATGAAGTCCTCGCTGTCGAGGATATCGCGTCCGCCGATGAGGTGCACATTGCTCCAGATGTTGTAGCCGAACACGCAGGGCAGGCTCAGCACGAGCAGAAGAATACCGTTTATGACGGAGGCTTTCGTCCGGCTCCAGCCGAAGGTGTCCATGCAGATGGCAATGATGTTTTCAAACACCGCAAGCACCGTGGACAGGCTTGCGAAGATCATGAACAGGAAGAACAGCGCACCCCAGAAACGGCCGCCGGCCATGTTGACGAACACGTTCGGCAGGGTCTGGAATATCAGGGACGGGCCGTTGTCGGTCTGGATGCCGAAGGAGAAGCAGGCGGGGAAGATGATCGTGCCTGCCATGAGCGCGACGAAGGTGTCCAGCGCGCAGATGCGCACGGCCTCGCCCGGCAGGGTCTGATCCTGCGGCATGTAGCTGCCGAAGATCTCCATCGCGGCGATGCCGAGGCTCAGCGTGAAGAAGGACTGGTTCATGGCGGCGGTGATTATCGAGCCGAGGCCGACCTTGCGTATCGAATCTATAGAGGGCAGCAGATAGAATTTCATGCCATCGGCGGCGCCGGGCAGAGTGAGACTGTGTATCGCGAGCACCATGATGAGCGCCAGCAGTGCGAGCATCATGATCTTGCTCACGCGTTCAAGACCCTTTTGCAGGCCGAACGAGCAGACCAGAGAGCCGACAATCACGACAAGCTCCGTCCATATCACCATCTCGCCGGGATTTGACAGCATCGTGCCGAATTCGGCGGTGACGGAGGCGGTGTCCATACCGGCGTGGAAGCTGCCGGTCAGGAATTTGCCGAAATAATCTATCATCCAGCCGGTGACGGTGGTGTAGTACATCATCAGCACTACGCAGCCGATCAGGCAGAACCAGCCGTGAATGTGCCACTTGCGGCCCTTGCCCTCAAGATTTTTGTACGCCAGCACCGCGCTGCTTTTGCCCGCGCGGCCTACCGCAAGCTCCATCGTGAGCACCGGCACGCCCATTATGAGCAGGCAGATGAGATAGATCAGGACGAAAAAGCCGCCGCCGTTCTGACCCGTCACATACGGGAAGCGCCAGACATTGCCGATTCCGATAGCGCAGCCCGCGCTGACAAGCAGAAAGCCTAGGCGGGAGCGAAACGATTCACGCTGCATGGAAATTACCTAACCTTTAAAAATAAAAATTTGCGCCGAAGCGCGCAGGACTTATTGTAACCGATGCGGAATGGAATTTCAAGTGCATATTTAACCAAAACATAGTGATTACGACAAAAAACTCCGGAGACGGATGTCCCCGGAGTTTTCAGACAATATGGCCGAAAATCGGCCGGTTTATAAAAACGAAGTTTAGTACGAAATTATCAGACTGTCGATGCGGTTGAAATCGCTGTCGTCGATGACGTAGACATTGTCCTCACCCTTCACGACCTGCACGGAGATGGTTTGCGGGTCGAGGTAGCCAATAGAGTCGATGCGGGCGGAGACCATGTCGATGATCGCCTGCGCCCAGACGACTTCATATTCATCGTCGGTCATGTTGACAAACTCACCGGCGTCGGCGCGCTCCTGCATATCCGCCAAGAAAGCTTCGGAGTCCTCATCGTTAACTTTCTGGAAGATGTCGATGGGGTAAACCGTCAGCTGCACAAGATAAGTGTCGCCATTGCTACTCTGCGAGCCTACTTCATACTTGCTGTGGGTGTATATCTGACGGTACAGGTCGATGATCTGCTGGCGTATCTCGTCGCCGCAGATATCCAGATCAATGTCGAACGTGTTGGCGAAATACTCCGCCTCAACCTCCAGACCGCCCTCATACTCCTGATCGGCCTGCTCCTTGTCAAGTCCTACCCTTGTCAGGTAGTCGTCGGTGTACTGGTTCAGGTAGATGAGGTCAAGATTGTTCTTGACCAGCTCCGTGGCGGAGAAGCTGCCGCATCCGGACAGCAGCCCCATGCACAGCACTGCCGCCAGCACTATTGCTATAACTTTTGTCTTCTTCATGTTTTTTCCTCCTTTTTATATGTTCAGGCCGTCAAGCCCGATCCATTCCCATAATCTGCGTGCCCTTGCTCAGTTTGCAGTCGCCGATGAGGCCGGAACTGCCGGCGCTTCCTTCGCACGGTGCGCCATCAGATCGGTGCACACCACGGCGATAAGGCACAGCGTCAGACCGGCTGCAAAGGCGAGCGTACCGTCCGCCGGGCAATGATTATGCCACAGAACTCCGCACACCAGCGCCGCGACTGCCGATACACCGGCGATGATCGCCGCCGCTCCGCTGCTGCGCACAAACTGCCAGAGCAGCAGCGAAATGAGCGCCAGCACGACCGTTACAGTCAGTGCGGCGGTCAGAACGTCCGCCCACCACGCCTCGTCGTTCGCCGAGTCTATCTGCGAGGCGAAGTATTCCTCCGCGGCGTCGCAAAGCTCCGCGTATGTAGCCGTGCTGCCGGAGAGCTTCTTCACGTTCTCGTCGGACATCAGCAGCTTCATTCCGGCCTCAAGCCGCTCCTTATCGTCTGAATATTTATCCAGAGCTGCCAGATCCTCCTGAAGCTGTTCGCGCGCCGCGGCAAGCTGGTTCCGCCCTGCCGCGAGCTGTGCACCGGCGGCGTCGAGACGGGAGTAGCCCGCGTCAAGCTCCGCCTTACCGGCTGCAAGCTGCTGTTCGCCGTCGGCTATCTGCTTTTCACCGTCTTCCAGCGCGGCCTTGCCGGCCGCAAGCTGCTTTTCCGCCTCGGCGAGACGCGCATAGCCCGCGTCAAGCTCCGCCTTGCCGGCCGCAAGCTCCGCTTCGGCGGCCTCTATCTGAGCCTTGCCCTCGGCGAGCTGCTGCTGCCCGGCCTGATATTCCGTGATTATTCCGGACAGTGAATAGCCCGTACCGGCGACCTGGGTATCGAGCGCGATGCGCGCCGCATCAAGCCGCGGCTTGATGAGCAGCGCCTTGACCGTGTCGCCCTCGGCGACGGCCGCGTCATACTCGGCCTGGAGACGCTGATAATCGTTATACAGCGGAAGAATTGCGTTATATATCGGCGTGATGGCGTTCAGCTTCGCTTCGCCCTCGGCGTACTGCTGCTTGGCGGCCTCAAGCTGTGCCGCGCCCGCGTCATAGCGCGCCTGACCGGCTTCGAGCTGGGCTTTGCCTGCGTTATACTCCGCAAGTCCAGCCTCGTATTCGGCTTTGCCGCTCTCGTATCTCGACTTCGCGTCGTCAAGCTGTGCCTTGCCCGCGTCATATTGCGCCTGACCGGCCTCAAGCTGTGCCTTACCGGCGTTATACTGCGCCTCACCGCTTGCAAGCTGATCGCTGCCGACGGTGTCGGTCACAAGGCTTTCGGCGAAGCTGTACCGCAGATCGTCGTATCGGGTCTGATCCATGCTCAGCTTCTCGGCAAGCTGGCGCAGCTCACGCGTCTGCTTCAGAAGCTGCTTATTCTCGCTCACGGAGCTGCTCTGCCATGAGTCGACCGCCGCGCGGCACATCGGAGCCGCGACGAGCGCGAACACACAGGCCGCAGCGAGCAGCACGTTGAACGCCAGTCTCGCGGTGCGGCGCGGATCCTTGACGTGCAGCCCGCGCAGCTTCACGGTAGTCGCCTGCACGAAGCCGTCCCCCAGCAGGAGAAGCTGCGGCAGGACGAAGTTTACGAGCACGATGGTGATTATCGTGCCGATGCCGACATAATGCCCGATGCCCGCGATGACGACCTGCGACACGCGATCGCCGATGACGAGTCCGGCGATGACCATCATCGTGCCGGAGGTGATGACCGTCGGGAACGAGAAATTCAGCGTGTCGATTATCGCATCGCGCTTGGGCATCTTCCCGCGCAGCTCGTTATAGCGCGAGGAGATGACGATGGCGTAGTCGATGTTCGCGCCCATCTGTATCGCGCTGACGATGAGGTAGCACATGAAGAACACGTAGTTGCCGCGCAGGACGGGGATAGAGAAGTTTATCCAGATGCTGCCCTGAATGACCAGGATCAGCAGCAGCGGCATTCCGAGCGAACGGAAGGTAAAGAGCAATATCAGCATGACGAGCCCCAGCGACATCAGGCTCACGACCATGTTGTCGCTGACAAAGGTGTCGTTGAAGTCGCTTGCCGCCACGGCGTTGCCGGTGAAGTACACGCTGCCCTCGGGGTAATACTGCGAAGCGATGAGCCGTGCGCGCTGGAGGAAATCAAAGGTGTCGTCGCCCTGCATCGGCAGATCGACGTACAGCAGGAAACGGCTGTAATCCTCACTTTGCAGCTGCACGGTTGCTACCTGAAGCTGAGAGTAAAGATCCTCGATCAGCGCTATCTGCTCCTCGCCGAGCGGCATGGGACTGTCATAACGCATATCGTACAGGAAGAGGAACAGATCGACCAGCGGCACTTTGTAGCCGGTCAGATCGTCGCTCGCGTCTCGGTACTCGTCCTGACTTGCCGCGTAGTACGCGAAGAGCGCCTGACTTGTTATGGTGTCCACGCCCGCAATGCCGGAAAATTCGGCGTAATCCACCAAGTCGCCGAGCTTATAGCCGTCTATCGCGTCGATATTCGCGATGCCGAGGGCGTAATTCACCTCCGGGCAGGCCTCAAGCTCCGAGATGAGCTCGGCCTCTTTTTCATAGCTGCCGGACGGAACGATAACGACCATAAGGTTATTTTCACCGAAGCGCTCATGTATGGCGTTCGCGGCGATGTCCTGCTCGTTCTGGCGCTTGGTGTGGACAAGATCCATGGAGTAAGCATAATTGCAGCTGCCGAATGTGAAATATGCTCCGACGACGAGCAGCACGAACAGCGGCGGGATTATAAATCTCGTGGCATATGCGAACTTGCCCGCAAAGTTGATCTTCGGCACGAAGTTCTTGTGCTTCGTTTTATCCATGAGCTTGCCGCAGCACATGAGCAGCGCCGGCATCAGCAGGAACACTGACAGCAGGCTGCACACGATGGACTTGATTAGTGTCACGCCCATGTCAAAGCCGAGACGGAATTTCATAAAGGTCATCGCCGTAAGTCCGGCGATGGTGGTCAGGCTGCTGGCGGAAATTTCGGGGATGGACATCGTGAGCGCGTCGATGGCCGCCTGACGTATCGGTTTTGTCTTGTGTTCTTCTTTATATCGGTTGCAGTATATTATCGCGTAGTCCACACTCAGGGCGAGCTGAAGGACGATGGCGACGGAGTTTGAAACGAAGGATATCTTCCCCATCAGGAAGTTAGTGCCCATGTTGATGATGGCCGCGGCGAGGAAGGTGCCGAGCAGGACAAGGACTTCGGCGTAGGTGCTCGACGTGAATATCAGCACCGCCACAACGACCAGCGCGACGATGACGACGACGCCCTTCATCTCGTTGACGATTATCTCGGTGAGATTGCTGAAGGCGTCGGAGTACATATAATATTTATGACCGGCGAACAGCGGGCGGACGCTCTCCATCGCCGCGGTGCACTCCTCGCTTTCGGCGAGGCCGTTGAAGGTGACGGAATAGAGCGCTGCCGCATCCTTATAGTGAGCCTCAGTGAGGTCAAAGTTCACGAGAACGACCCCGTCGTGGGCGACGAGCGCGTCGTATATTTCCATGGCCTCCTCGCGGTTCACATCCTGCACCATGATATCCGCCGTGCCGTAGGTGACGAACTCTCGGTTCATTATCTGGAGACCCTGCTTGGCTTCAGAGCTGTCCGGCAGATAGGCCTTTATATCGTTCTCGATCTGTATCCACTGCACCGAGAACGCCGAAAAAACTATTGCCGCGACGAAGAGGATTATGAACACCCAGCGCAGCTTTACGATAAGCTCCGCGACGCGATGCATAAAGGAATTCCCTTTCATTGCCATGTCGTAGCTCCTTTATTGAGATTGCGGGAAACATGCCCGCATGAATTGCAAAAAAGGCTTATAAATTATAGCATATAAACGGCTTTTTCAGCAATGGTTATTTGCGTAAAATTTGTCTATTTTCCCGCCTTGAAATTCCTGTCGGATTATACGATAATATAGGGCATAAAAGGTCATAAAAGCTATATCCGCCGCGCGGCAGGGAAGCGTACATCCGGTGCCGTCCGCCGCAGGCGATGCGTTTTCAGAAAGGCAGGAATTTCAATGAATAAACCGACAAGAGTCGCGCTGGTCACGAGCGGCGGCGACTGTCAGGGACTCAACGCCGCAATGCGCGGTGTTGCAAAATCCCTATTTGAGCATGTCGAAGACCTTGAGATATACGGTATGTACGACGGCTATCGCGGCCTTATAGAGCGGGATTACAAATTCATGGAGCCGAAGGACTTCTCCGGCATCCTTACCGAGGGCGGCACGATACTCGGCACCTCCCGCCAGCGCTATATCCCCGGAAAAGACATCGTTGACGAGGACGGCAACAGCCTCATCCCCGCTATGCTCGACACCTATAACCGCCTCAACCTCGACTGCCTGGTCATCATGGGCGGCAACGGGACGCAGAAGAGCGCAAAGCTCCTGATGGATGCCGGAATGAACGTCATCACTCTCCCGAAGACTATTGACAACGATATCTACGGCACGGACACCACCTTCGGCTTCCAGAGCGCCGTTGACATCGCCACGAATGTTATCGACTACATACACTCCACCGCAAGCTCCCACGGGCGCATTTTCGTCGTGGAGCTGATGGGGCGCGACGCCGGATGGCTGACATTGCAGGCCGGCATCGGCAGCGGCGCGGACGTTATTCTCATTCCGGAGATACCGTATGATATCAACAAGGTTGCGGAGCTTATCGAGAAGCGCAGGAAAAAAGGCCGCAGCTTCTCCATCGTTGCCTGCGCCGAGGGCGCGGTTGCTAAGACCGACGCGGTGCTGGACGAGGAGACGAAGCGCCATATACGCGAGAATTCCAGCTATCCCACCGTGTCCTACGAGATCGCCGCGAAGCTCGAAGCCCTCACCGGACAGGAGACCCGCGTGACCGTGCCGGGGCACTATCAGCGCGGCGGCCCTCCCTGCCCGTACGACCGCGTCCTAGCAACGCAGTTCGGCGCGGCGGCGGCGGAGCTTATCATCAATAAGCAGTATGGCCGCATGGTCGCGATACAGGGCGGAAACATCTGTTCCATCCCGCTGGAGGAGGCGGCCAGCCGCACAAAGTTCCTCCCCGTGGATCATCCGCTGATAAAGGTCGCGCGCGACATCGGCATCTCCTTCGGCGACTGAAGCCGGAATATATAGATATGCCCCCTTCGTATGATATGTCATACGGAGGGGGGCATATTTTTTCGCGTTATTCGCGCACAGTGCCTATCTGGCACAGAACGGCGCCGGCTGCCGCTGCGGCAAATCCGACGAGCAGCGTTATCTTGACGCTGGTCATATCATAAAGCATCCCGCCGACGAAGCTTGCGAATATCGAGCCGAGGCTGGTCATACCGGCGATGAGCGCCTGCCCCTTTGCGCAGTCCGCCGGGGCGATATACAGGTTGACGTATCTGACGCTTGCGGGGATCAGAAGCGCAAAGGACAGCGATTGCAGTGCACACGCGCCGTACAGCCCGAGCATATTCGGCGCGAGCACGAAGGCCGCGGCCTTGACCGCGAACATTATTCCCGCGAAGCGCACGGTTGTGGGGCACTTGACGCGGCGCGTCAGCCGGTCGTACAGGAACATTATCGGAATTTCCGTTGCCGCCATAAAGGCGTTGAGCCAGCCCATGCTCGTCTCGTTCCCGCCGACACTGCGCACGACGTTTATCATAAAATTCGTCACCGTGTTGTGCCCGAAGAACAGCAGCGCGACGCCGAGCAGCAGACCGCAGAACCGAGGGTTATACCGCAGAAAGGCGATGAGCGAGCGGCTGTCCTCACTCTTTGCACCGTTCTCCGGAAGCGCGTCGGAATTGCCGCCGCGGCGCAGGCGGAGCTGGATGGCGAGCAGCGCGGCGCAGCGGAACAGGCAGAGCACCAGTCCCGCGACGGGGAGAGCCGACGCGCCGAAGCTGCCCGCGAGCATGCCGAGCACGGCGGATATGGCGGCGAACGCCAGCGAGCCAATGCCGCGGGCTAGACCATAGTTTATGTGTATGCCGCGCAGCTCCATGAGGTTATACAGCTGCGTGTTGACCGGATTTATGCAGACCTCAATCGCTATATATAGTGTGTATATCACGGCGACAGCTGTGCCGTGCCCGGGTATCAGCGCGAAGGCAGCAAGCAGCACAAGCTCGAAAAGCTGCAATGCCCAGAGCGCGTGGTATACCGTGAGGCGCTTCGAGCTGTCAAGCCGCTCGGCGAGCATAGGCGAGAGAATGAAGCCGCAGATGTTGCCGGCGGCCATTATTCCGCCAAGCTCCGCGTTCGAACAGCCGCGCGCCTGAAGCATCACAGCGCCGAAGCTGAACGCTACGCAGAAGCCCATCCAGTATCCGGCCTGTACGAACGCGTATTTTATGTTTAGTTCTCTTGATGATGTTTCCATAGCAGCGCTCCGTTCCAGAGACTATGATTATATCATCATCGATGGGGAATGTAAATGAGGTACTGCGATGCGCCAATGCCCAGTCTTTGCCGCATCGCGCAGCCCCTTCTAGGGGAAAGGGGCTGCCGGAGGGGAGACGCTGGCAGAGGGGAAAAGAAAGTATGCACCGAACAAACAAAGAATGGGACGGAAGATGCCGTCCCATTCTTTACATACAATATGTAAATGATAATATGTAAATTACATTATGTTAATCTAACGTCGATCACGGCCTGCGGGATTTGCCGAATCCGCCGCCCATGTTGCCGCCCATGCCGCCGAAACCTCCGGCGGGGACGTTCGACGCGGAGCCCATATGCGCTTCACTCTGGGTGAAGCTCTGGGACGCGCTGCCGTAGCTGAGGGTATATTCGCTGCCCTCCGAAAGCTCCGGACAGCTCACGACGATGCAGGAATAGTAGTCCGCGGGGGTGTAGCTGAGCAGCACATTTCCGCTTGCGTCGGTGAGCCTGATCTCGCCGCTGCCGTTGAGGCTTATCATCGCGGAGCACTGGCTGCTGTCGCTGAAATTCTGGCTCATGCCGCCCATGTCGCAGGCCACGACGATGCCGCCGCTGATCGTGCCGCTGCCGTTATAGTCCAGGGCGCCGTCGCCGCCATTGCGCGGGCCGGAGATATAGACCTCGCCGCCGCTGATGACCAGATCACCGTTGGAGTCTATGCCGTCGCCCTGCGCGTTGATGCGCACCGTGCCGCCGCTGATCGTGACGAGACAGCTGCTGTCCGCGGCGAACGGATCGTCTCCGCCGCCGAAGCCGCCTCCCATTCCTCCGGGCATGTTGGTCGGGGCTTCGGGCATGTCAGCCGGAGCTTCGGGCGCGCTTCCGGACGCGGTGCCTGTATCCCCGCTGCCGTCTGGCTTCTCGGGAGGAGTGCCGCCGTCGGGGCGCTGCATACCTGCGCAGCTCATGTCGGGCGCGCTGTCCCCGTCGGGCTTTTCGGGCGGATCGCCGCTCATATCGGTGACACCGCCGGCAGACTCTGCGGGAGTGCCGTCAGTGCCATCATGGGCACTGTCGCTGCTGCCGTTCGCGGCGTTGATACCGTCGTCGGAGGAGGTGATGTCGATCATGCCGCCGCTGATATCGACGGTGACGCCCTCAAGCCCATCATAGCACAGTAAGATGGTGATACTGCCGCCGCTGACGCTCAGCGCGGCGTCGCTGTGGACTCCGTCGTCCGCGGCGCTGAGCTCCATGCTGCCCGCGAGAAAATCAAAGTCGCTCGAGCAGTGACATGCGTCGTTGCCGGAGGAGAGATCAAAGCTACCGCCCGCAATATAGATGAAGCCCTTGTCACTGTCGTCATTGTCGGAGTCGAGACAGTTTTTGCCCGCGGTGACGACAAAGCTGCCGTCCGCGATACGGATGCTGTCCTTGCCGGATATGCCGTGGTTCGCGGCCTGTATCATGTAGCTGCCGCCGGTGAACACAAGGTCGTCCTTGCTGACGATGCCGTGCCCCTTTGCGCTGCTGACGCTGAGCGAGCCGCTGCCGTTGAAGCTTATGTCACAGCGGGCGAATATCGCGGCGTCAACGTTCGCGTAGTCGTCCTCGGCGGAATCGCCCGCCGCGCTGATGCCGTTTTCGCTGCCGTCCGTGAGCGTGACGAACACCTTGTCGGCGCTTATCACGTACAGCGCCGCCGCGCTCTGGCTCGCGATGTGCGCACCGTTGAGAATAAGGTGCAGTTTCGCGTCCTCAGGCGCGTTTATTATGACGCTGCCGTCGGACAGCGTACCGCTGAGCACGTAGTCCCCGGCCTCGGTGAGAGTGATGTCACCGGTCTGCGCGTCGAGATCAATGTACTGCGCGGCGGCCTCGTCGTAGTCCGTGCTGCTGTCGCGTTTGGTGAACATGCTGGAGTCGACAGCGGCGGTTTCAACGGAAGCCTGAAGCTCCGTCGCCGTCGGGGATGGGGTTTCCGCAATGGTTTCATTGCTGCCGCAGGCGCTGAGGGAGAACAGCATTGCTGCGGATACTGCGATGGAAAGTGCTTTTTTCATGGTAAATCCCTCCTGATGCTCGGATGATATCATCCGGGCTTCGGGAGGGATAGCGGTTTTTATGAAAATTTATCGGATATTTTTTGAATGCCGCTCACTCGGTGAAGTGAATGTGGTTGTTTATGTGATCCTGGCAGAAGCAGTGATATCCGGCGCACTTCGAGCAGTAGCGGAACTCAAGATCGGGATAGTCGGTGTCTGTGCGGCCGCACACGGCGCACTTATGGGTGTAGAGCTTGTCGCGCTGCTCCTGACGTATGCGCCGCGATTCGCGCCGGAAGTTTACGGTGTTCGCGCTGGGCTTGTGTATTTTCGCCGCATGAAACAGATCGCCGCCGCAGAATATCATAAAGTTCAGCAGCGCCACGACGGGGAGCATGTTGAGAGGAAAGCTGGTGGTGAAGATATTTATAAGGAAGAACGCGGCGTTGACGTAGGCGAGCCACTTTATCTTGACCGGGATGATGAAGAACAGCAGTATGGTCATGTCCGGGTAGAGCGTCGCGAAGGAGAAGAACATCGAGAAATAGATGTATGTCGCCGTGATGTTCAGGCTAACGCCGGAGACAAAGTAGACGATGAAGGCGAATATCTCGGAGAGAATGACGCCGGAGAAGAAAAATATCGTGAACTGCGGCGTACCCCAGTAGCGCTCCAGCGTGTTGCCGATGAGATAATAAAAATAGAAAGCGAACAGGGCGAGAAAATCAAAGCTGACGGGGTAGAATATGAAGCTGATGAGCCGCCAGACCTGCCCGTGCAGAATGGCGGCAGGGGAGAACGACAGGTAGTTCATCAGAACGGGATTGACAAGACTCAGCAGCCAGAATACGACGTTTCCGCCGACGATGTATTTCATCAGGTTCGGGATGCCGAAGTTCGGGTGCTTATTGCAGAAGCGATAGACATAGTCCATGGGCTTTTTCATATAGAGTTCCTCCTTGGGAATGCAGGTCGTTTCGCGCGCAGGGTGTGCGCCATGTGAAGAGTATATATAAATATACCCTTATTTTAAGCTCAAGTCTATGAAAATTTTGTTAAAGGCGAAAAATTATCTTTATGTTTCGGTAACATTGTGTTATTATGAGACTTGTCATATTATGTTTACCGGAGATTTTTCTGATGATAGATAACAACGAGATAAAAAATGAGCTTATTGAAGGCCGCAACGCCGTTATCGAGGCGCTGCGCGCAGGCCGCGCGATAGACAAAATATTCATCGCCCGCGGCGACGTGGACAAGACGCTGGGACACATCGCGTCCAAGGCGCGCGAGAAGGGCATAGTCGTCGTGGAGAGCGACCGACGCAAGCTCGACTTTATGAGCCAGACCAAGGCGCATCAGGGCGTCATCGCCGTGTGCGCCGTGCGCGACTACTGCTCGATCGAGGATATTCTGGCGCTCGCGGCAGAGCGCGGAGAGCCGCCGTTCGTCATCGTGTGCGACGAGATAAGCGACCCGCACAACCTCGGCGCGATAATCCGTACCGCGGAATGCGTCGGCGCGCACGGCGTCGTGATACCGAAGCGCCGCTCCGCGGGGCTGACCGCGATAGTTGACAAGGCGAGCGCCGGTGCGGCGGAGCATATGCTCATCGCCCGCGTCGCGAACCTGCCCGCCGCGATAAAGACGCTCAAGGACAACGGACTCTGGATATACGGCACCGCCGCCGGAGGTCAGAACGGCCTCTGGACGACCGATTTCACCGGCGCGCTCGCGCTTGTGATCGGCTCCGAGGGCGACGGGATGGGGCGACTTGTGGCTGAGAGCTGCGATTTTATCGTGAGCCTGCCGATGAAGGGGCAGGTCAGCTCCCTCAACGCCAGCGCCGCCGCCGCGATAACCATGTACGAGATACTCAGACAGCGCATGGGCTGAACCGCGGCGAAACTTCACCGACATTTTTCTCCACAGTCGGGGGTTTACATATACAGTAAGGGATAGATTTGATGGATAACTGGAACGAAGAGATAGATCTCGAAGCCATACTCCGCGAATACGGCGGCGAGCAGGACGTGACGTTTCCCGAACCGGAAGCGGACGCCGCGGAGGCTGCCGAACCGAAATTCGAGTTCCCGCACGAGATAGGTGAGCGCGGGGAACCGGACTTTGACGCGTTCAATCTCTCATTCGACACGGAACCGGAGGACGACGTGCGCGTCTATTCTCCGAGCCCCGCGGCAGACGCGGGGGACGAGGATGACGTAAGGATATACTGTCCCGGCAGCGGCGCGAAGAGCTTCGCGGCCAGCGCCGATACGGACGCGGAGGAGATAGAGTTTGACCCGCGCTTCAATCTCGGCGGCAAAAAGAAGGACACGGAGCTGTCGTTCAACGGGAAAAGCGTTGACCTGAGCGCCGACTACGACTATGCGCCGCCCCTGCCGCATGACGCGGACTTCGTCTCCGCCTATGCGGGAGCCGACTCCGCGGAGGAGCCGGAGGAGGAAGCGCCGCGCGGATTTTTCCGCAGACTCGTGGATAAGCTCGATCAGGCTTCGCTGGGCAAGCCGCGTATAAAGCGCCGCCGCCGCACGGACGACGCATTTGCCGCTGCCGCGACGGCATACGACCTTTCGGAGGATCAGTATGAGCGCCGCGCCAGCGCCTATGAGGCGGCGGAATCGGAACAGGAATACGAGGACGATGCGTACGAGCCGGAGGAGCCCGCGTACGAGGCGGTGTATCAGCCGCAATACGGCGAGGCTGACGAAGCCGCGGACGAATACGAGGACAACGCCCCAGCGGAGACGGACTATGCCCCGCCCGAGGAGACGCCCTGGCAGGAGCCGGAGTTCGACTTTGCGAAGTACGACGAGCCGCAGCCCGAACCGGAGTCGACCCAGCCGCCCGAGGAGCGGTCGCCCTATGAGTTTGACAGCTTCAACGCGTTTGACCCCGCCGGTGCGCACCGCACGGATGACGACGGGTACGCCGAGGGCTTCGTGGACTACGATCTGGGCGACGATTATGCCGAAAAGATCGACTATGAACGTCCGGAGTCGGAGTTCAGGGAGAAGGAGGACTTCTTCCCGTCAAGCTTCAAGGAATACATATTCTCCGTCATAACCACGCTGCTTTACCGCCTGCGCGGCGGCAGGGGCAGCTCGCTGACGATGGAGGACGAGCCGGAGGAGCTTGGGGCGGAGGTCAGCCCGCTCAACGCGTCAAAATATTATGCCAGCTTTACGAATTCATTGCGGCTGCGCCTGCGAGTGAGTCTTATAATGCTGGTCGTGATGATATGGATAACCGTGGGACTGCCCGTCCCCGGCATGCTGAAGGATTATAAGTGCGCGTCCGCGGCGCTGCTCGCAATGCAGCTTACCGTGTCGCTGCTCGCGCTGGACGTCGTGACGACGGGAATAATGAATCTCGTACGCGGCAAGCCCGGCGCGGAGACGCTGGCGGTGTTCTCCTGCTTCCTTACGGGGGCGGATGCGCTGGTAGTCTCGCTCGGCAATATCTCAAGCCCGCACGTCTCGCTCTGCTGCATCTCCACGCTCTCGCTCATCGGCGCGCTCGCAAGCTCGCTGATAAGCTGCCGCGGGATGCGCAAGGCGCTGCGCGTACCGGCGATAGGCCGCCGCGCGTACACCGTGACCGGTGAGATGGACGTCAAGGCGCATGAGATAACGCTGCTCAAGTCGCTGCGCCCGTTCTCCGGCTTCGTCCACAGGACGGAAGAGGCCGCGCCCGACGAGGAGATATTCCAGAAGGCGGCGCTGCCGCTGATGTTCGCGGCGCTGCTGCTGGCGATAATCGTCGCCGCGGTCAAGAAGAGCTTCGGCGACCTGATATTTATCTATTCGGCAATCTTCGCCCCCGGAGTGCCCATTGCGGCGCTGCTGTGCTTTGCGCTGCCGTTCCTGCTCGGCTCGCTGCGCATCTTCTCCAGCGGCGCGGCGATAGCGGGCTGGTCCGGGCTGAGCGACATCGGCCGCAGCAAGAACCTCATCGTTACCGACCGCGACCTCTTTCCTGAGGGCAGCGTTGAGCTTGAAAATGTGCGCATCTTTGCCGACGGTGATCCGGAGCGCATAATCTCCTTCGCGGGGAGCATGATATGCGCGGCGGGATGCAGTGTCAGCGAAGTGTTCGGCAAGCTGATGGAGGATAACGGCTATACCACATGCAGGATAGATAACTTTGAGTATCTCTCCGGCGGCGGTATGAAGGGCATCATCGACGGCAGCGTCGTCATCTGCGGCAGCACGGAGCTGATGCGGCTCATGAACGTGCGCGTGCCGTACAGGCTCGTCGGCAAGACATCGGTGCTGCTGGCCATAGACGGCGTGCTCTACGGCATCTTCAACGTCAAGTACACCCCGCTGCCTCAGGTGCGGCAGGCGCTGATAAATCTCATCCGCTCCGACCGACACCCGATATTTGCGATACGCGACTTCAATATCAACCCCGAAATGCTGGCGAAGACCTTTGATATCGCGACCGACGGCTACGATTTCCCGCCGTACGTGGAGCGGTTCAAGATATCCGCCGCGGCGCCGGGGGAGGACAGCAAGATCGCGGCGGTCGTATGCCGCGAGGGGCTCGGGCCGCTCACGCATGTGGCCGAGACGGGACGGAAAATGTACCTTGCCGTGCGCGCAAATCTGGCGGTGACGCTGGCGTCGTCGCTGCTTGGTCTGCTGCTGGTGTTCATAAAGCTTATCTCCACCGGAACGGTAAGCCCCGTGTTCCTGCTGGTGTATATGCTGCTCAGCGCCGTGCCGGTCGCCGTGATAAGCGTGGCGGAGGGCTGAGAGCACCACGTTTGTGCCATTTTTCTTAATTTTAATATTGCCAAGGCTAAAGCCTTAGTGTATAATAAATTGATTGCTGATTAAATTTTGCAATTAAAATTTGCATCTTAATATATTCTGACAGAGAGGAAGCAACACATGAGCTACGAAACCAAGAACATCCGCAATATTGCCCTGCTGGGTCATGGCAATAACGGCAAAACCAGTCTGGCCGAGAGTATGCTGTACGTCACCGGCGCTATCGACCGTCTCGGCAAGGTCTCCGACGGCAACACCGTATGCGACTACGACGCAGAGGAAATCGCCCGCCAGATAACCATCGCCACCTCCATTGCTCCCGTCAGCTACGACGGCTGCAAGATCAACGTATTGGACTGCCCCGGCTTCTTTGACTTTGTCGGCGACGCGCTGTGCGCGCTGCGCGCGGTCGAGGCCGGTATGATAGTCACCTCCGCGAAGGACACGGGCGAGAGCATTCCCGTCGGTGCACAGAGCTGCTGGAACTACCTCAAGGCAGCTTCCCTGCCCGTCATGTTCACCATCTCCAAGTGCAACGAAGAGCACGGCGACTACTTCAAGGCTCTTGAGACACTGAAGGGCAAGTACGGCTCCATCGTCTGCCCTGTCACCATCCCCACCTCCGACGGTACCGGCGTTATCGACCTCGTCCACAACGTTGCCTACATTACCAAGGGCAGCAAGACCGAGAAGGGCGCAGTCCCCGCGGCAGATGCCGACCATGTTGAGGAGCTTCGCGCAGAGCTTATGGAAGCCGCCGCAGGCGCTACCGAGGAGCTCATGGAGAAGTTTTTCGAGACCATGGAGCTTGAAGAGGCTGACATCGTCGAGGGGCTGAAGGCCGGTATGAAGGATCGTTCCGTCGTTCCCGTCTTCGCAAGCGATGCAATGACCAACGTCGGCACCGTTGCAATGCTCCAGGGCATCGCCGACTACTGCCACGCACCCGTCGAGAAGAACGACGGCGTGACTGGCTTCGTATTCAAGACCGTTTCTGATAAGTTCGGCAAGTTCAGCTTTGTGAAGGTCGTCTCCGGCAAGATCACCGCCGGCATGTCCCTCTACAATCTCCGCGCTTCCTCCAACGACAAGCTCGGCCGTATGTACACCATGTGCGGCAAGAAGAGCACCGAAGTCACCGAAGCCTGCTGCGGCGATATCGTCGCCATCGGCAAGATGGATTGGAAGACCGGCGACACCGTGACCGACAACAAGAACGGCACCGAGCTGCCCGCGATCGAAATCCCCGAACCCTGCTACTCCATGGCTATCTCCCCCAAGACCAAGGGTCAGGACGACAAGGTCGCCGCGGGTCTTGCAAAGCTCAACGAGGAGGACATCTCCTTCACTCTCGTCAACAACGCCGAGACTCACCAGATGGTCGTTTCCGGCGCAGGCGATATCCAGATCGGCGTTCTCTGCTCCAAGCTCAAGAACCTCTACAATGTCGAGACCGAGCTCAAGCCCGCCCGCGTCGCATACCGCGAGAAGATCAAGGGCAAGGTCGAGGCACACGGCCGTCACAAGAAGCAGTCCGGCGGTTCCGGCCAGTTCGGTGACGTTTGGATCCGCTTCGAGCCGCAGGATGAGCAGGACGACATGATCTTCGCCGAGGAAGTCTTCGGCGGCTCCGTCCCCAAAAACTTCTTCCCCTCCGTCGAAAAGGGCCTGCGCAACGCGGTCGTCAAGGGCGTTCTCGCCGGATACCCGCTGGTCGGCCTGAAGGCTACTCTGTACGATGGCTCCTACCATCCCGTTGACTCCAACGATATGGCCTTCCAGACTGCCGCCCGCCTTGCATATCAGGACGGTATCCCCAAGGCCAAGCCCACCATCCTTGAGCCTATCGGCCAGCTCTTCGTCACCATTCCTGACGAGTACCAGGGCGCCATCATCGGCGACATCAACTCCAAGCGCCGCGGCACCATGATGGGCTCCATGCCCGCTGAGGACGGCATGACTACCATCGAGGCCGAGGTTCCCCTCGCCGAGATGACCTCATACACCATCGACCTGCGTTCCATGACTCAGGGTGCCGGTTCCTTCACCTGCAAGTTCGTCCGCTACGAGGAAGCTCCCGGCAACGTGCAGCAGAAGGTCATCGAAGAGGCAAAGGCTCTGGCAGAGCAGGAGTAAGCTTTTAATTTCAAAAATGATCCGGCGGACTGGCAACAGTCCGCCGAGTTTTTAGAGGCAGTTTTTTGACCGATGCGGCAGGGCCGCATGGAGGATTTTTATGATGGGCAAACTTACCGGACTGAAGGATACGCTTTGGGCGATCGGCATAGGAATATGCCTCGTCGCGGTGCTCTTTGGGCTGATCTTCGCCATGGCGCACGGCTACGGCGGCAGCAGCGAGAAGCCGGGAGTCGATCTCGGCGCGGCGACTAACATCAAGGACGAGGGCACTGCACAGCAGGCGCCGCTCGCGCCGGGCGAGCTGAACGAACTGAAGGAGACAAAGAATGCCGGACAGGACTATCTCGCAAGCCTGACCTTCATCTGCGACAGCACCATGATCGGGATGCGCGACTACGGAATGCTCTCCGGCGGCAGCGCGAATACGCAGGTCTGGGGCAGCACCGCGGGCACCATACCCATCGAGAGCCTTTCGTCCTGCGTCATCAAATATCCGGCCGACGGCTCTGAGATATCCGCAGCAACTGCGGCGATGATAGCCCAGCCGAAGCTGCTCGTGCTGTGCGTCGGCAATGACGGGCTGGCCTTCGCATCGGAGGAAGCGTTCCGCGCGGCGTACAAGGGACTGATCGATTCCATCCGCTCCGCAAGTCCGGACACGAAGATAATTGTCTGCTCGCTCCTGCCCGTGACCGAGAATTACACCGGCGCGGACGGACTTACGAACGTGGCCATCGCGCAGGCGACAACGTGGCTCAAGCAGGTCTGCACCGAGGCAAGCGTCTATTACGCGGATATCTCCTCCGCCCTGACGCTGAACGGCTCACTCGCATCGGAGTATTCGACCGGCGACGGACACGCGCTCAGCAGCGCCGGATGCAGCAAGGTTCTCGAATACCTCAGCACTCACGCCGTGGGCTGACAAAAGCTGATAATAAACAAATCATCCGTATGGTTATCATACGGATGATTTGTTTTGTGTCAGGACAAATATAGAGGCAAATATAGTGGAGACTTGATTATTTAACGCTGAACAGGATGTCACCGTAGGAGGGGTACGGCCAGTACTCGGCGGAGGTGTGGGTCTCAAGCTCGTCTACGACGATGCGCAGCTCGTTCATTGCGGAGAACACAACGTCCTTGTAATACTTTGCCTGTTCGAGCGTACCCTCGACATCCTTCACGCCCATGACCGCGTACTCAAGCTCGCGGGTCTTCTTGACAGCGGCGGCAGTCAGTGCGCTGATGCGCGCGGCAAGATCGGTCTCGAAGCTGCAGTCGATGTCGGCGCTGAGCGCTTTCTTCGCAAGTGCGGTGTCGGTCAGCTCCTTGGAGTATGCGCTGACAGCGGGGAGGATATCCTTCCAGACCATGTCGAGCATCGTCTGCGCCTCGATGTGCAGCACCTTGCAGTAGCCATCAAGCTTTATCTCGTAGCGGGCGTGCAGCTCGGTGGGGGAGTAGACGCGGTGGCGGGTGAACAGCTCAACGTTCTTGTCGGCGAGGTAGTAGGGGACGCAGTCGGGCGTGGAGCGCAGGTTCAGCAGTCCGCGGCTCTCGGCCTCGTGGATCCAGGACTCATCGTAGCCGTTGCCGTTGAAGATGATGCGCTTGTGCTTTGCGATGACGGACTTTATCAGATCGTGCAGGTCAGCCTCAAAGTCGGTGGACTTCTCCAGAATGTCCGCGTACTGACGCAGCGACTCGGCAACGGCGGTGTTGATGACGACGTTCGCACCGGAGATGGACGCGGAGGAGCCGAGCATACGGAACTCAAACTTGTTGCCGGTGAAGGCGAACGGGGAGGTGCGGTTGCGGTCGGTGGTGTCCTTCGGGAACTTCGGCAGGACGTGAACGCCGACCTTGATGAGCTCCTTCTCCTTACTGCCGTAGGGAATGTCGTGCTCGATGGCGGTGAGAATGTCTTCAAGCTCGGTGCCGACGAACATGCTGACGATGGCCGGAGGCGCTTCGTTCGCGCCGAGACGGTGATCGTTTGCAGCGGAGGTGACGGAGATGCGGAGCATGTCCTGATAATCATCGACGGCCTGAATGACTGCGCAGAGGAACAGCAGGAACTGTGCATTCTCGTACGGCGTCTCGCCCGGCTCGAGCAGGTTCACGCCGGTATTGGTGACGAGCGACCAGTTGTTGTGCTTGCCGCTGCCGTTGACGCCCGCGAAGGGCTTCTCATGCAGGAGGCAGACCATGTCGTACTTCTTTGCTATCTTCTGCATCAGCTCCATGGTGAGCTGGTTGTGGTCGGCGGAAATGTTGGTGGTGGTGAAGAAGGGCGCCAGCTCGTGCTGTGCGGGGGCAACCTCGTTGTGCTCGGTCTTGGCCATGATGCCGAGCTTCCACAGCTCCTCGTTCAGCTCCTTCATAAATGCGGAGACGCGGGGCTTTATCGTACCGAAGTAGTGATCTTCAAGCTCCTGACCCTTGGGCGGCTTCGCGCCGAAGAGGGTGCGGCCGGTGTACATCAGGTCTTTGCGCTTCTCGTAAACGCTCTTGTCGATGAGGAAATATTCCTGTTCGGGGCCGACGGTGGTGCGGATGGAGGTGACGTCGTCGTTGCCGAAGAGCTTGATGACGCGCATGCCCTGACGGTTGATGGCCTCCATGGAACGCAGCAGCGGAGTTTTTTTATCCAGCGCCTCGCCGCCGTAGGAGCAGAACGCGGTCGGGATGCAGAGTACGTTGTCTTTTATAAATGCGTAAGAGGTGGGGTCCCATGCGGTGTAGCCGCGAGCCTCAAAGGTGGCGCGCAGGCCGCCGGAGGGGAAGCTGGAGGCGTCAGGCTCACCCTGTATAAGCTCCTTGCCCGAAAATTCCATGATGACCTTGCCGCCTTCCACGGGGGAGATGAAGCTGTCGTGCTTCTCGGCGGTGATGCCGGTCATGGGCTGGAACCAATGGGTGAAATGGGTGGCGCCCTTTTCGATAGCCCAGTCCTTCATGGCGTTTGCGACTACGGTCGCGGCGGAGCTGTCAAGACGCTTGCCGTCCTGAATGGAACGCTGCACCTGCTTGAATACGTCCTTGGGGAGCCGTGCGCGCATAACGGAGTCGTTGAAAACCATGGAGCCAAAAAGTTCGGTGACAGTGTTCATGTTCATACCTCTCATATCTTTGAAAAAATAGCGGCAAAGACACCATGCCAATGCACGACGTCTTTGCCGTTTCAATATGTGCGGATTATATTCCAAGCCGCCTCATTTGTCAATGGGGCGGCCTGTAAAAAATCCATAATCTCAACAGAAAATTTTTGTACACTATTTTTATTCTTCGTAGGTGCGGATGATGCCCTCGGCCACATCGCGGCGGGGCAGACAGGAGTCCATCGCGGTCTTTTCGATGTAGCGGTGCGCGTCGCCCTCGCTCATGCCGAGGTGCGAGATGAGCAGGAGCTTCGCACGGGCGACTATCCTGCTGTCGTCCAGCCGCTGCTGGAGCGAGCTGGTCTTATCGCGCAGCGTACGCAGCCGCTCCGCGGATGCGAGCAGCGCGGGCAGAACAGCTGCAAGCTCATCCGGATGCGCGGTCATAACTCCGGCGCGGATGCAGCGGCGTGGAAGTGCGGTGTCGTCCGTCAGCAGGAGTATCGCCGAGGAGGAGCGCTCCGCAGCGTCGATCGCGGCAGCGGCGGAAGCGCCGCCGGATATCACCACGGCGTCGGGTTTCTGCGCCGCGACTATCGCGGGTATGTCCTGCGACGCGGACGCGCGCAGGACGGCGGAGATGCAGCCGCCTAGGGCGCGGGACTTTATCGCGTCCACCAGCTCATCGCAGCAGTCGACCGCCAGCAGGCGGTATTTTGCCGTTTCCTGTGCCTTCACTGCATCACCTCCGCAAACCTTTTTGTATAATACTATATTCGGGATTTATTCGCCGTAGCCCATGGGATTCTTCGTCTGCCACGCCCATGTATCGCGGCACATGTCGTCGAGATTATACTGCGCCTTCCAGCCGAGCAGCTCCGCGCTCTTGTCGGGGCTTGCGTAGACGGTTGCAAGATCGCCGGGGCGGCGCGCGGTTATCTCGTAGGGAATCTTCTTGCCGGTCACGCGCTCAAAGGCGTGCACCATGTCCAGCACACTGTAACCGATGCCGGTGCCGAGATTGAACACGTTCTCGCCCTTGTGGGTCTGCATGTAGTCTATCGCGGCGACGTGACCGCGCGCGAGGTCAACAACGTGAATATAATCGCGCACGCCGGTGCCGTCGGGCGTGTCATAGTCGTCACCGAAAACGTTCAGATGGTCGCGGCGGCCGATGGCGACCTGCGAGATATAGGGCATGAGGTTGTTCGGAATGCCGCGCGGATCCTCGCCGATGAGGCCGCTGCTGTGCGCGCCGATGGGGTTGAAGTAGCGCAGCAGGGCGATGGACCAGTCGGGGATGGCCTTGCCGGTGTCGCGCAGGATCTGCTCGCACATGTATTTCGTCCAGCCGTAGGGATTGGTGCACATGCCGGTGTGCGAATTCTCGCGCAGGGGCATGGTGTTGTCGCCGGAATACACTGTGGCGGAGGAGGAGAAAACGATGTTCTTCACGCCGTGATCGCGCATCGTCTCGCAGAGAACGACGGTTGAATACAAATTGTTATCATAGTATTCGAGCGGCATGGCAACGGATTCGCCGACGGCCTTGAGCCCCGCAAAGTGGATGACGCAGTCAATGTCGTGCTTTGAGAATATGCGCTCCATCGCGTCGCGGTCGCGGACGTCGTTCTGATAGAAGTCGAGTGATTTGCCGGTTATCTGCTCCACGCGCTCAAGAGATTTCGCGCTGGAGTTGACCAGATTGTCGATAACGACAACGCCATAGCCCTTTTCAAGCAGCTCCACGCAGGTGTGGCTGCCGATGTACCCGGCGCCGCCGGTGACGAGAACGTTCATAATGTTACCTCCGTTTGATTTGATTTTCGCGGCGCTGCGCCGCATGTCAGAAGCTCATTCCCAGAGCTTTTCGGGATAGATGCCGACCTTGCGCATCGCGGCGATGGAGCCGACGACGCTGGGCATATCCTCTTTGTAGGTGATGCCGTGCCAAGTCTCGTGGCAGGGGAGAACGCGTATGGTGCCGCGCCCTTCCTTGATGAGCGCGTTTGCGACGAAGGGCAGGAAATACTCGCACTTGAGCGGGTTCACGGGCAGATTCTCGTCCAGCCATGCGGGGAAGTGCTCTTTGAGCTCCTGCATCATCGTCTGCTTGAAGCCCCAGAAATTCATCGACACGGGGAGACTGCCGGAGAGCGGGATGAAGTGCTCGCCGTCCTCGGTGTAGGCCGCGTCGTCGCCGCGCTTTTCGATGTGCAGCCGCTCGACAACGTCGGTCAGCAGGCCGTTTTCGACCTGACATATGCCGCGCGCGACGTGGCCGTGCTCGGTGACGGTGTTGCGCAGCTGATAGGCGACCATGCACTGTTCGCGGTCGTTCGTGTCGTTCTTCAGAAAATCGTAGAGCGCGGAGAACGCGCCGGGGCCGTAGAAATCGTCCGCATTTATGACGGCGAACGGCCCTTCGACAGTACCCGCGCAGCAGAGCACGGCGTGCGCGGTGCCCCACGGCTTGACGCGTCCTTCGGGGACGCTGTATCCCTCGGGCAGGCAGTCGAGCTGCTGGTAGACATACTGCACGTCGAAAACCTTCTCCATGCGCTTGCCGACGCTGGCCTTGAAATCGTCCTCGATCTCATGCTTGATGATGAAGCACACCTTGCGGAAACCGGCACGGTATGCGTCGAACATCGAGTAGTCGATGATGGCGTGACCCATCTCGTCCACGGCGGTTATCTGCTTGAGCCCGCCGAAGCGGCTGCCCATTCCGGCGGCGAGGATCACAAGTGTAGGTTCCATTAAAAACACCTCTGAGTATAATATTCGCGGCGGGGGCGTTATTTTGACGCCTCGCGGCAGTAATAGTTGAAGTTGCGCTCGCGCTCAAGCGTGGTGGGATCCATATGGCCGGGGTAGACCTCATAGTCGCCGGGGAGGGCGCAGAGCCTGCGCAGCGACTGCATCTCGTCCTTTGCGCTGCCGCCGGGGAGATCGACGCGGCCGCAGGAGCCTTTGAACAGCGTGTCGCCGGTGAAAAGCGCTTCGCCGCAGACAAGGCTCACGCCGCCGGGCGTGTGTCCCGGGGTGGCGATGACCTGAAAATGCAGCGCGTCCACGTCCACGCAGTCGCCGTCGTCATAGAAATTGCAGCCCTCGGGCGGCGCGTAGCGGTACGGGTCGTTCTCGGTGGGCTTGCGGGTGTCGCGCCTGTTCATCCAGACCGGCGCGCCGGTCTCTTCCGCGATGGCGGCGACCGCGCCCGTGTGGTCATAGTGGCCGTGGGTCAGCAGAATGGCCTTGCAGCTGAGGCGGTTGTCCTCAAGATAGTCCATGATGGTGTTGCTCTCGTCGCCGGGGTCGATGACGGCGCAGCCGAGCGTATTTTCGTCGGTGACGATATAGCAGTTCGTCTCAAGATGGCCGACGGGGATGGTCTTGATAAGCATGGTTCAAAGCTCCTTAGTGTCAAGAATTATGGTTACGGGGCCGTCGTTGACGGATTCGACGAGCATATCCGCCCCGAATTCGCCGGTGCCGACGGAAAAGCCGCGCTCGCGGCAGAGGGAGATGACTTTCTCGTAGAGTGGGATCGCCTTCTCCGGGCGGGCGGCCTTCGAGAAGCCCGGACGGCGCGATTTGCAGTCGGCAAACAGCGTGAACTGGCTGATTATCAGCAGATTCGGGCAGCCCGCGGCTTCGGGATTGAGGTTCATTTTCCCGTTTTCATCCTCGAATACGCGCAGCCCGCATATCTTGTCGGCAATTTTCACGGCTTCGGCCTCGCCGTCGTCCTCGTGGACGCCGAGCAGGACGAGGAAGCCCTGACCGATGCTGCTTTTTATTTCTCCGCCGATCTCGACCGAGGCCGAGCGCACGCGGGTAACAACTGCTCTCATGTGATGACTCCTTATGATGTGGTAAATGCGGCGACTCCGTTACTTCCCGTTTCTCGTTACGGACGAGACGCCGGGGATGGAGGCAAGCCTGCTCATTATATATTTCAGATCCGCGAGACAGCGCACCTCAAGCGATACGTTTACGAGCGCCTGCCCCGCGCCGATGTCGCGCGCGGAAAGCGTGCGCACCTTCGCGTTTATCGAATTGAGGACGGTTGCGATGTCCATGACGAGCCCCGAACGATCCTTCGACGCGATGGCGAGCGAGGTGACGTAGCTGTCGGTAATATTATGCGCCCACGAGACGTTTATCCACCGCGCGAACTCCTCCGGATGCGCAAGGCTGCGCTGGTAATTCTCGCAGTCGCGGCGGTGTATCGACACGCCCTGACCGCGGGTGATGAAGCCGACAATATCGTCCCCCGGCACGGGGGTGCAGCAGCGGGAGAACTTGACAAGACAGTTGTCTATGCCCTGCACGAGGATGCCGTGGATAGCCTTGCCTTCCTTGGCTGCTTTCTGTTCGCGGCGCTCCGCCGCCTCGGCAACCTTGTCGAGTGCGGTTTTCTTGTCGGTCTTGCTGCTGCGGGCGAGCTCGTCGCGCAGGCGGTTCGCCACGCGCGTCGCGGTCACGCCGCCGTAGCCTATCGCGGCGTAGAGATCGTCGACGTTGTTGAACGACAGGCGCTTCATGATGGGAGATATTATCTCCGCATCCAGCGCGTCGTCCACGCTGACGCCCGCGTGCTTCAGCTCGTCCTCAAGCGCCTCGCGGCCGCGGATAACGTTCTCCTCGCGGCGCTCCTTCTTGAACCACTGCTTTATCTTCGTGCGCGCGGAGCCACTCTTTGCGACGTTCAGCCAGTCGCGGCTGGGGCCGGGCGCGGACTTCGATGTGCGTATCTCGACGATGTCGCCGTTCTGGAGCACATAGTCGTAGGTCACGATGCGGCCGTTGACGCTCGCACCGACCATGTGATTGCCGACGTCGGAGTGTATGCTGTACGCAAAATCTATCGGGGTAGCGCCGGCGGGGAGGTTTATAACGTCGCCCTTCGGGGAAAAGACGAACACCTCGTCGGCGAACATGTCTATCTTGAGGTTATGGAAAAAGTCCTGCGCGTCGGACTCCTGCTGGCTCTCCAGCAGTCTGCGCACCCACGCGAACTTGTCCTCATCACCGGCGCGGACAGCCGTGCTGCTGTCGCCCATCTTGTATTTCCAGTGCGCCGCGATGCCGTATTCGGCGGTGTGGTGCATGTCCCAGGTGCGTATCTGCACCTCGAATGGGATACCCTCGGAGCCGATGACAGTCGTGTGCACGCTCTGGTACATGTTCGGCTTCGGGGTGGATATATAGTCCTTGAAGCGGCCGGGCACGGGCTTGAACATATCGTGGATGACGCCGAGAACATTGTAGCAGTCGGGTATCGTGTCCACAATGACGCGGAAAGCGCAGAGGTCGAAGATGCCGGTGATGTCGAGATTCTGCGCGTACATCTTGCGGTAGATGCTGTATACGTGCTTGATGCGGCAGAATATCGTGGCGTTGATGCCCTCGGAGTCGAGCCGCTTCTGCATCTTTTCCTCGACGCTGGACATGAACGCTTCCAGCTCCGGCATGCGCTCCTCAAGGGTCTTGGTTATCTCGTTGTAGCCGGTCGGGTCGAGGTACTGGAGCGAGAGGTCTTCAAGCTCCCATTTCGCGCGCTGCATACCAAGGCGGTGCGCGATGGGAGCGTATATCTCCATCGTTTCAAGCGATTTTATGCGCTGCTTTTCGGGGGACTGATAGGCCATTGTGCGCATATTGTGCAGGCGGTCGGCAATCTTGATGAGAATAACGCGGATGTCCTTGGCCATGGCCATGAGCATCTTGCGCAGGTTCTCCATCTGCTCGTCCTCTTTGCTGGTGTACTGCACGCGGGTCAGCTTGGTGACGCCCTCTACGATGTCTGCCACTGCAGTGCCGAACTGGCGGGCGATGTCGGCGTGGGTGAGGTTAGTGTCCTCGATAACGTCATGCAGCAGCGCCGCGATGATCGAGTCCTCGTCCAGCCCCATATCGATCGAGATATCCGCCGCCGCGACGCAGTGCGTTACGTACGGCGAGCCGTCCTTGCGCAGCTGACCGGAGTGCGCGACGCGCGCCATCTCGTAGGCCGCCCTTATGCGCCCGAGATCCATCGGATGTCCGCAGTTTTTGATCTTCTCCTCAAGCTCGGCGTACATCTTGTCCGGATCCAGAGGGGAGTGCTCCTCGCGTTTTATATAGGGTCTGTCAGAGTCCTGTATGGGCATTTTTGTCCTCCATGCGGTCATCCCGCACAAATAGTTATCATAAATCTCCTCACGCGGAGGGAGCGCCGCTCAGGCGCGGGGCCTGACGGCGTTTGGTTCTTATATGCTTCTCAGCAGGCGGATCAGCCGAGAGCCTTCAAGGTCGGCCTTGCCTGTGATCGTCTGCGGCACGGCGCCGAATATGCCGCCGCTGCTTCCGGGGGACAGCAGTCCTACCTCGAGAAGAACCATCAGGCAGATGCAGAAGCGCTCCGGCTCCATGCCGTGCGGCGTCTGGGCGATTATGCCCGCCGCATCGTCCGCAGCGGTGAAGCCGCGGTGCTGTATGCCGCGCCATATGCGGACAAAGTCCGCTCTGTCGGGGCAGAATGGCGCGGCGGCGTAGAGCGGCTGCTCGTCTCCTGCGAGTATCGCGGCGCAAAGCTCCGCACCGTCGTGCGGCCGCGCTTCGCTCACGACGAACTGCACCGAAACATGGCCGCGGAATTCGTTTATCTGCGGCGTGAACGCCAGATCCACAAGCTCACCCTCACGCAGACCAAGCTCGGCCGCGGTGTGGGAGAAGAATATCGCCTCGAAGAGCTCCTTACGGAGCCGCACGCGCATACGCAGATGGCGGCCTCCGCCGACGGCGTCCGCAGATTCAAGCTCCGCGCCGAAAACGCAGAGCGTCGGGCGCGGGTTCGCGTTGCCGTACGGTTCGAGCTGGTCGAGCGAGCGCACGCTGTCAATGCTCAGCATGGCGGGGTCGCTGATGAGCAGGTCGCAGTGAACCTCCGGCTCGGCGGCGGGGCGGTTCTCACGGTAATACTCGGCGAGCGCGGCGCGGAAAGCGCCCACCTCACCGCGGCTGATGTTCAGCCCTGCGGCCAGCGCGTGACCGCCGAAACCGGTGAGATGCTTTGCGCAGGCGGACAGCGCTTCAAAGAGATTGAAGCCGCCGTAGCTGCGGCAGGAGCCTTTGCCGTTTTCGCCGTTGAGGCAGATCATTATGGCGGGCAGCGAATACTGCTCGGCAAGCCGCGAAGCGGCGATGCCGATGACGCCCTGATGCCAGTGGTCGCTGGCGAGGACGATGGGCACGTCGGGAGTTTTGCCGGCGAGGATGGCGTTGGCTTCCTCCCAGATGCCGGTCTCTATGCTCTGACGCCTGCGGTTAAGCTCGCACAGCTCCGCGGCGAGCGCGTTTGCGGCGTCAGTGTCCTGCGTCATGAGCAGCTTTGCCGCCGTCATTGCCTGGCCGAGGCGGCCTGCGGCGTTGAGCCGCGGGGCTATCGAGAAGCCGATAGTTGTTGCGGTCAGCTTCTTCGCGTCCACCGACGCTTCGCGCAGCATGGCCGCGATGCCCGGACGGGGCGAAGACGCAAGTCTGGCAAGGCCGCGGCGGACGAGATAACGGTTTTCGTCAACGAGCGGCATCACGTCCGCCACCGTGCCGATGGCGACGAGATCGACGTAGCGCTCAAGCATGGCGGCGCTGTCGCCCTCGCAGGCGCAGACAAGCTTCAGCGCAACGCCGACTCCGGCAAGCTCCTTGTTCGGGTATTCGTCCCCGTCCTGCTTGCAGTCTACCACGGCGGATGCGGCGGGCAGCGCGCCGGAGGGGCACTCGTGATGGTCGGTTATGAGCATGTCCATGCCGAGCGAGGCGGCATACTCGGTCTCCGCGGCGGCGGTGATGCCGCAGTCCACGGTGATGACGAGCGTCACGCCCTGCGCGTGCAGCGTGTCGAGCGCGCCGTTATTGACGCCGTAGCCCTCGCCGTTGCGGTCGGGGATGTAGGGGATGCATTTCAAGCCCTTACCGCGCAGATAATCGGTGACGACGCAGGTGGAGGTGATGCCGTCCACGTCATAGTCGCCGTAGACCGCGACGGTCTCCCCGCTGCTTATCGCCCTGTGCACGCGCTCGACCGCGGCGGGCATGCCCTTCATCAGCATCGGGTCGTGCAGGCAGCTCTCGCTGCCGCGGATGAGCCGCGCGGCCTCGTCCGCGGTCATTATGCCGCGCAGGCTGAGTACCGCTGCGAGCAGGGGAGTATAGCCCGCTGCAAGCAGCTCCGGCGGGATCACGGGCCTGGAGTATGGGATTTTCCAAATCTTCGATTTCATAATCTGTTCTTCGTATTTCTATCTTACATATATTTTTACTTATTCTAACATAATATCAAAAACGGAGCCGCAATTCAATAGGAAGCGGCGAAAAAAGTGAAGATATGGGGCGGCTGCGGGCGAATCGCGGCGTGACGGCACAGAGACCGCCCACTGCGGGCACGGCAGCGGCGCGATTATCCTTTCGTCGAAATTATAACAGGGGCAAAGCCATGCTCTGCCCCTGACTGATTGATATTTCACCCGTTATTTTCTGCGCTCATACAGGCTCGTGATCGTGCCGCCGCTGCTGGCGGAGGTCACAACATAGTTCAGCGCCTCATCCGGCTGATCGCACAGGACGAACATATCAAGGCAATTCAGCCCCATAAAGCCCTTTTTCGCGCAGTTTTCTATCACAAGCTCCAGCGCGCAGTAATAATCCAGCGTGTTCAGCAGCGCGATCGGCTTGCACAGCTTGTCGAGCTGGCGCTGGGCCAGCGTGTCGAAAAACTCATCGAGCGTGCCGAGGCCGCCGGGAAGGATGATGAATCCGTCGCTCTGCTCCTGCATTATGCGCTTGCGTTCGGAGACGGTGTCGGTATATATAAGCTCCGTGCAGCCCTGAAAGGTGACGTCCGGCAGGTCGTATTCGCGCGGCATCACGCCGACGACCCTGCCGCCGCATGCCGCCGCACCGTGCGCCGCCGCGCCCATCAGCCCGTTCCGGCTCCCGCCGAACACCAGAGTGTGGCCGTGCTCCGCGATCAGAGCGCCAAGCTCCTCTGCGGCTTCGTAATAATCTCGGTCAAGCTCTTTGCCCGACGCGCCGAATACGCATATTTTCATGCCTTTTCCTCGCTTTCCGGTTCTCACACCGATGCCTGCATTATATAATTATTATAAGGGAATATTGTGAATATGTCAACGTTGTCAGGTTGTTTATGGACTTTTCGGATATCTTTATACATATTTATCAGGTTTGGGAATGGAGTCTTAACGGGCTGTGACACTATAATCAATGCATGAGCCAGCGGGGAACCGCTGAAATGTTACTGGGAAAAATTTGTAAGGGAGGAATAATTTTGGTAACATTCATAATTGGCCTTGTGGTGCTTGTTGTCGGCGCATATCTGTACGGCAAGCTGTGTGAAAAGGTGTTCGGTCCGGACGACCGCAAGACACCGGCGTACACAAAGCAGGACGGCGTGGACTACGTGCCGATGAATGGCTGGAAGAACAGCCTCATAAATCTGCTCAACATCGCGGGCACAGGTCCGATCCTCGGCCCCATTCAGGGTATTCTCTTCGGCCCCATCGCATTCATCACAATCCCCATCGGCAACATCATCGGCGGCGCGATGCATGATTACTTCTCCGGCATGATCTGTCTGCGCGACGGCGGCAGCCAGATGCCGGACATGATCAAAAAGTATACCAACAAGGGCGTTTACTGGATATACAACGTGTTTGTGTGCGTACTGCTGCTGCTCGTCGGCGCAGTGTTCATCTACACCCCGGGCGACATCGCCGCAAAGCAGGTATTCGGCTTCTCCGGCGAGGCTACCGCAGTCTCCACTTGGGTCATCTACGGCGTCATCTTCGTCTACTACCTCGTTGCGACCGTGTTTCCCATCGACGCGATAATCGGCCGTATCTATCCGGTGTTCGGCGCGATACTGCTGTTCTCCGCAGTCGGCGTGTTCATCGGCATCTTTGCCAAGGGCTACCCGCTCGTTGAACTGTGGAACAGCACCTGGGCATACGGCGGAGTCAACTATTCCGAGTATTTCGCGGGCGGGCATTTCCTGCCGGTGTTCTTCGTCACCGTCGCCTGCGGCATCCTCTCCGGCTTCCACTCCACTCAGACTGCCATCATCTCCCGCACCATGAAGAGCGAGCGTCAGGGCCGCAACACCTTCTATAACATGATGGTGCTTGAGGGCTTCATAGCAATGGTCTGGGCGGCAGGCGCAATGGGCGTCTACAACCTCGGCCTTCAGGAGGCGAACGCGCAGCTCGCTACCAGCACCGTCGGCATCGTCTGCAAAGATATCCTCGGCAACGTCGGCGGCATAATCGCCCTGCTCGGCGTCATCGTCCTGCCCATCACCTCCGGCGACACCGCTCTGCGTGCTCTGCGCCTGACCGTGTCCGACACGCTGCACATTGATCAGAGCACGAACGGCAAGCGCCTCGGCCTGTCGGCCATCATCTTCCTGCTCGTCGCGGGTATCCTCGTCTGGGCAAAGTTCGACGTCAACGGCTTCAACACCCTCTGGCGCTACTTCGCGTGGTCGAACCAGACTCTCGCGCTGTTCGCACTGGCATCCGTGACTGTGTGGATGTTTGAAAACGGCAAAGGCAAGTGGTCGTGGATGCCGATGATCCCGGGCGTATTCTACGCGTTTATCACCTGCACCTTCATCGCAAACGCGAAGATCGGCTTCAACATCCCGTGGACTGCCGCCTACATAATCGGCGTGGGCTTTGCCGTTGCCTACGGCGTGATCGTCGTCTGGTACGGTAAAAAGCGCAGCACCGCAACGCTGAAAGCGTAACCGTGCTGCAAAAGCGGAATATTTAGTTTCAAGACCTCCGGCAAAGCCGGAGGTCTTGTGATATGCGGAGCGGAGAATTTTTTTGGCTCCCTCATCAGAGGGAGCCAAGGGGTATTAGCCTGTCATATCCCGAAAAGCCGGCGGCCGTTTTCGAGGGAGATCTTCGCGGCGTCCTCGGCGCTTATGCCCTTGACCTCGGCGATTTTCGCGGCGATATATTGCAGATTGCGCGAATCGTTGCGCTTACCGCGCATCGGCACGGGGCTGAGATACGGGCTGTCCGTCTCGATGAGTATGCGGTCGAGCGGGCAGATCTCAAGCGTTTCTATGTTTTTGCGCGCATTCTTGTAAGTTATCGGCCCGTCGAAGCCGAGATACCAGCCGCGCTTCAGAAGCTCCTTTGCCATCTCCGCGCTGCCGGAATAGCAGTGGAACACGCCGCGCAGCTCGGGATACCGGCCGACGATCTCGAACGTATCCGCGTGAGCCTCGCGGTCGTGGATGATGACGGGCTTGTCAAGCTCCAACGACAGCTCAAGCTGCTTTGCAAACAGCTCCTTCTGCTCCTCGCGGCGGCTCGCGTCCCAATAATAATCAAGCCCAATCTCGCCTATCGCGGCGCATTTTTCGTGCGCGGCAAGCTCGCGGATGACCGCGAAATCGCCCTCGGCGGCGCCTGCAAGCTCCTCCGGATGGATGCCGACGGCGGCATAGACAAAGGAGTATTCCTCCGCAAGCGCTATTGCGGCGCGGCTGCTTTTCACGTCGCAGCCCGGGTCGATGATAAGCCCGACGCCGGAAGCATAAAGCTCCGGCAGGAGCGCGCCGAGGTCGGCGTCAAAAGCGGAGTCGTCATAGTGGGCATGAGTGTCAAAATACATGGCTTTCTCCTGAAGTTATATAATGAGGTCATTATATAAAAAAATCGCTTGGATTGCAAATGCAATCCAAGCGATATGTGAGCCTTTTATTTTATCTCCAGTCTGCGGCTGGCGGGGATCAGGGCGGCCTTCTTCGGCATGGTCAGCTTCAGCACACCGTCGCTGTACTCGGCATCGATCTTGTCTACCTCGACGGCGGACACATCAAAGCTTCTGGTGTAAGAACCGTAGTAACGCTCACGCTTTACGTAGTTCTTCTTGCCCTTCTCGGCCTTTTCTTCAGCCTTTTCATCATCCTTGCTGTCGTAGCTGTGCTCAGCGGAGATAGTCAGAACGTCGTTTTCAACGTCCAGCTTGATGTCCTCTTTCTTGAAGCCGGGCAGCTCGGCCTCAAGCTCGTAGCTGTCGCCGGTGTCGATAACGTCGGTACGGAAGCTTCCCATTACGGAACTGCCGCCGAAGACGCTGCGCTCAAACTCTTCAAGGTCACGGAACGGATCATAAGTAGCAACACGATTAGCTCTGCGTTCAAAAGGAATCAGTTCAAACATAATATATATACCTCCATATTTTATTAACACTTTTAACTTCGGGTGAAACATTTATCTCTTTCGTTTCATCCTGTATATAAGATACTGCACAAATGTTAACAAATATAGCGATAAATATGAATAAATTATTAACATTAGCACTCCGACGAGAAGAGCGCTAATTGTTTCTGCCGAGCAGAGAGAACAGGCCGAAGCATATCAGATCGGCGATAACGACGCTTGCGCCGGTCGGCGTCTCCCAGAAATACGAGGCCAGCACGCCGAGAATGAAGCACACAACGGATATCGCTGCCGAGCACAGCACGACTGCGCGGAAGCTTTTGCACACGCGCATCGCGGACAGGGCGGGGAAGATTATCAGGCTGGAGATGAGCAGCGCGCCCATCATACGCATTCCGAGCACGACCGTGACCGCGGTCAGCACAGCGATGAGCGTGTTGTAAGCGTCGGTGCGCACGCCGGTTGCGCGGCTGAAGGTCTCGTCAAAGGTGACGGCGAAGATGCGCGGGTACAGCAGTGTAAAGGCCAGCAGCACAGCGATGGAAAGTATCACGCTCAGTACCGCGTCGCCACGGCTGAGGGACAGCACGCTGCCGAACATGTAGCTCGACACCTCGGTGTTCATGCCGGTAGTGACGGAGATGACGACGACGCCGATGGCCAACGCACTGCTGGATATCATGGCTATGGCCGCGTCGCCCTTTATCTTCGAGTTTTGACTCAGCCGCAGGAGCAGCACTGCCGCGAGAACGACGACCGGCACCGCAACGGCGAGCGGAGCAAGCCCCAGCGCCGACGCGATTGCGAGCGCGCCGAAGCCGACGTGGCTAAGTCCGTCGCCAATCATCGAATAGCGCTTGAGCACCAGCGACACGCCGAGCAGCGCCGCGCAAAGACTCACGAGCACGCCGACGATGAGCGCGCGCTGCATGAAGTGGTAAGACAGCATATTTATTATCTCGCTCATACTCGGTTACCTCCCAGAAAGCGCCGCGCGAGGTCGCTCTCCCTGTATTCGGCTGCGGTGCCGAAGAAAAGCTGGCGGTGGCCGAGATGGAGAATGTGCGTGGCGTAGCGCACGGCTTCGTGGATGTCGTGCGAGACCATGATGACGGAAATGCCGTCGCAGAGGTTCACAAGCTTGATGAGATTATACATCTCACCTGCGGCGATGGGGTCAAGCCCCGTCACCGGCTCGTCGAGCAGCAGGAGCTTTTTCGTCGCGCACAGCGCGCGGGCGAGAAGGACTCGCTGCTGCTGGCCGCCGGACAGCGCGTGATAGCTCGTGTCGGCAAGCTCTTCGATGCCCATACGCTCCATGTTCATCTGCACGCGCTCGCGGTCGGTTTTGTTATAAAACAGCCGCCCGCCGAGGGAGTTGAGGCAGCCGGACAGCACGACCTCGCGCACGCTCGCGGGGAAATCGCGCTGGACCTGCGTCTGCTGCGGCAGATAGCCGATCTCCGTTTCGCGCAGCCCGTCGCCGAGGATAAGCTCGCCCGACGCGGGGGCTTTAAGGCCGAGAAGCCCTTTTATAAGCGTCGATTTGCCGGAGCCGTTCTCGCCGACGACGCACAGATAATCCCCAGCGCTCAGGGAAAAATTCACGCCCTCAAGGACTGTCTTGCCATCATAGGCAAAGCTCATGTCCCTGCATGTAAGTATGGCCATCAGCCAAGCGCCTCCTTTACCGTTTCAAGATTTCCGCGCATAAGTTCAAGATAGGTCACGCCGCCGCGCAGCTGCTCGGCAGTGACGTTATGGCAGGAGTTGAACAGCAGCTTCTCGCAGCCGGTGTCCTCGCAGACGATGTCCGCCATCTTCTGGTTTGAAAATTCGATGTACAGCACTGCGGGCGCCTGCTCCTCGCGGACGCGGTCTATGAGAAACGCGACCGTGCGCGCCGAAGGCTCGGCGTCGTCCGCGCAGCCGGGGAAGGCGGCGAAGTAGTCAAGCCCGTATTCCTCGACAAAGTAGCGCACGGGGAAGCGGTCGGCGAATATCAGCGTGTGCCGCTTCGCGTTCGCAATTACGCCGCGGAAATCCGCGTCCAGCTCCTGAAGCTCCGCGCAGTAATCGACGCAGCGCGCCGTGTAATCGGATGCGTGAGCGGGATCGGCATCGCAGAGCGCGGCGGAGATCGCGCGGCAGATGAGCTGTGCGTTGACGGGGGAGGTCCAGACATGCTCGTCGTACTCCTCGTCCTCGTGCTCATCATGGTCGTGGTCATGGTGCTCGTGCACCTGCATACCGTCCTTGACCTCCTCGGTCAGCGCGTCCACGCAGTCGAGCATCACAACGGTGGGTATCTCCTTGCCCATGCCGCCCAGGATCTCGTCCAGCCACGCTTCGGATTCGCCGCCATTGCAGACGAGCAGATCGCAGTTTTGTATGCGGATGATGTCCTGCGGCGTCGGCTCATAGCTGTGCGCCTCGGAGCCGGGCGGGATGAGCAGGGTCACGTTCCCGTCGTCCCCCGCGATCTGGCGGGCAAAGTCGTAGGCCGGGAACACCGTGGCCACGATTTTGACCCCGCCGTCCGTCTCCGGCGCCTGCGCCTGCTGCCCGCAGGCGCACAGCGCGAGGCACAGGGTACATATTAAAATAAGAGCGAAAAATTTTTTCATGCATTCCTCCGGACAGGTGCTCTTGCCCACCGCGCGGTCAAGACCGGCGCGGGCTCACGCAAACGATCCCGCACAGGTTTTAGTGCGGGATCGTTTTGGTATCAGCAATGATATACCACGGGCGGCTCTGTAAAGGAGTAGAGCGTCGCGGTGACGTTGCGGAGGTACCAGACCTCGGTGTTGCCGTCGTCCGGAGAGTAGAGCGCTTTCAGGTTCGGGTACGCCTCCAGCATGCTCACGCGCGCCTCGCGGTCGTCATCCTCGGCGGCGGTCGCCTCCACGCGCATCCACTTGCCGTCCTTCATCGCGCATATCTCAAGCTTCGGGTTCTTGTGCAGCTGGCGCGAAACGGACTTCGATTTGCCGGTCTGGATGTAGAGCCGGCCGTTATATATGTTCACGGTCCCGAACGGGCGCACACGCGGCTGCCCGTCGTCACAGGTGGCGAGGAAGTAATCCCCGCAGGCCTTCAGAAACTCATATATTTCTTCCATGTCATTAAACCTTTCATGCAATAATATAGATCTGCCCAAGTTTATATAATATATTAACCTTTGTCCGGCAGAATTACAAGCCGTTTTTATTGACTTTTTTGTAAACACGCGATATGATGATAAAACTTATCACAATAATCGAGGTCATGCCATAATGAGTTTTGTTGGACTGTTCCTCATCGCCGTCGGCCTTAGCATGGACGCCTTTGCCGTGTCCATATGCAAGGGTCTGAGCGTCAAAAAGCTCAGCCCGAAGCATGCGCTGCTGGTCGGCGTTTATTTCGGCGGATTTCAGTTTCTCATGCCAGTCATCGGCTATCTGCTCGGCTTCCGGTTCGAGCATCTCATCACGAACATTGACCATTGGATAGCTTTCGTGCTGCTGGCCTTCATCGGCGGCAACATGATAAAGGAGTCCTTCGGCAAGTCCGAGGAGCTCAACGACGATTTTGGCTTCAAGACCATGTTCCTCATGGCGGTCGCGACGAGCATAGACGCGCTGGCCGTCGGCATAACCTTTGCTTTCCTGAACGTCAGCATCATCCCCGCCGCGAGCCTGATCGGCGTGACCACTTTCATAATCGCCGCGGTGGGCATATACATCGGCAACGTCTTCGGAGCAAAATATAAGTCAAAGGCGGAGCTTGCGGGCGGCATAATCCTCGTCCTCATCGGCGTGAAGATCCTGCTTGAGCACCTCGGCATAGTGAATTTCTGAATATGTATAAAGCCCTGCCGGTTTCCTCCGGCAGGATTTTTTGCGCTAATTCTTAAGAATTCACCGCACAGTTACAAATTCTGCCTAAAAATATACAAATTTGATACAAGTTCGTGTATAATTAAATAAGCTCTGAACACAGCGAACACGACAGGGAGTGAGAGCATGATACGAATCCTCATCGTGGAGGACGAAAAGCCGATATCCGAGCTTATGCGCCTGAGCCTTACGAAGGCCGGCTACAGCTGCCACTGCGCCTATGACGGCGCGCAGGCGGCGGACATACTTGAAAAGGAAATATTCGACCTGGTGCTGCTTGACGTGATGCTGCCGAAATACAGCGGCTTCGAGCTGATGGAGTACATCCGCCCGAGCGGCACGCCCGTTATATTCATCACCGCGCGCAACTCCGTGGATGACCGCGTGAAGGGGCTGCGCATGGGCGCGGAGGACTATATAGTCAAGCCCTTCGAGGTCATAGAGCTGCTGGCGCGGGTCGAGGTCGTACTGCGCCGCTGCCAGAAGACCGGCGAGCATATCACCTGCGGCGACCTCGAGATAGACCTGCGCTCCATGCAGGTGCACCGCAACGGCGAGGCCATCGACCTGACCAAGACCGAGTGGGATCTGATGCTGCTGTTCGTGCGCAACCGCGGCGCGGCGCTCTACCGCGACACGATATATGAGCGCGTCTGGGGCGGGGAATACCCCGTCGGCAGCCGCGTGGTCGATCTGCACATCCAGCGCCTGCGCCGGAAGATCGGCTGGGAGGACAAGCTCCGCACCGTCAACCGCGTCGGCTACCGGCTGGAGCCGTAGAAAATTTTGCTTCATGGAGAGCGCCTGTGAAATTTCGTCTGAAAATCACGATATGCATGATCTGGCTCCTGACGCTGGCCTTCGGCATCGGCGGGAGTATGCTCATTGCGCTCAATTTTTCAAACGCGTTTGAGCGGGAGAAGGCCACGGCGCTCTCCTCGCATCAGATGCTTCTGAGCGCGCTGCAGATCGTCGACGAGGCGGGCGCAGACCCCGAGCACAAGGAGCTTGCCTCCACGCTCGAACAGCTCAACGGGCAGGAGTGGACAGGCTTTGCGATGCTGAGCCTGTGCGGGCCGGACGGCGAGATAATATATTTCTCCGGCGAGCGCAACATCAACACCATCGTCCAGCTCACGCCGGACGACGGGATGAGCCGCATGACCGTTATCCGCGGCGACGACGGCGGGAGATATATCCGCTTGACCTCGGCCTTCAAATCCGGTCAGGACACGCTGGTTCTCGACCAGTGCAGCAGCGTCAGCGACGTGTACACTGCGCGCGGCGAGCAGCTGAGGATATACCGGCGCGTGTTCGCGGCGGTCGTAGTGCTGGGCGGCGGGCTGAGCTGGCTGCTGGCGTATTGGCTGACCCGACCGCTGACCGCGCTGTCGAGCGCATCGCGTCGTTTCGCCGCGGGCGATCTCGAATACCGCGAGGCCGTCCGTTCGACGGATGAGCTCGGCACGCTGACTGCGGACTTCAACGTCATGGCCGATAAGCTCGCCGCGAACATCCATGAGCTGCAGGACGCCGCCGCGCGGCAGGAGAGCTTCATGGGCAGCTTCGCGCACGAGATGAAAAACCCGATGACATCGATCATCGGCTACGCGGAGCTTATCCGCTCCCAGCTGCTCACTCCGGAGGAGGAGCAGGACGCGGCGAACTATATTTTTTCCGAGGGCAAGCGGCTGGAGAGCCTGTCGTTCAAGCTGCTGGACATTCTGGTGCTCAAGAAAAAGACCGCCGAGCTTCAGCCGTGCAGTCCGGCGCAGCTTGTCGGCGGCACGGTGGAGCACCTGCGGCGCGTGTACGCGGAGAAGAACATCGTGCTGCAGTGCCGCTGCGAGGAAGGAATGTGCATGCTGGAGCCTGATCTGGTGAAGTCCCTGCTAGTGAATCTGCTTGATAACGCGCGCAAGGCCATGGACGGCGGCGGAAATATCTATGTCGTGTCCGAGATGCTGCCCGACGGCTGCCGCATCCGCGTGCTCGATACCGGCCGCGGCATCCCGCAGGAGGAGATCGCGCACATCACGGAGGCGTTCTACCGCGTGGACAAATCGCGTTCCCGCGCGCAGGGTGGCGTCGGCCTCGGCCTGTCGCTGTGCAGCGAGATAGTGCAGCTGCATAACGGCACGATGTCCTTTGCAAGCCGCGTCGGCAACGGCACCTGCGTTACGGTCGAGCTGAAAGGGGGAGCGGTGTGAAAAGAGTCAGAAGACCTTTCGCCGCGCTTCTGGATCGGCGATACTTCCCGGCGCTGCTGATAGTCCTCGCGCTCGCAGTGGGAATGCTCCTGCCGCAGGCGGTACTCGCGGTGCAGGGCGTGCATCTTGAAAAAACGGACACCCTGCTGCCGACCGGCATTTCCGTCGGCCGACAGAGCAGCGAGACGGCGAAGCTCGACATCCTGACGCGGTTTTACAATGCCATGGAGAACGGCAGCGGCGATGAGATCGAGCTGAGCAGAGGGCGGTACATGACCGCGGAGCAGGTTCTGGAGCGGGTCACGGAGCTGAAAACCATCGCGGACGCCGCGGGGCTGCCGTTTGAGATGCCGCCCGACAATATCCAGAGCACTTCGGGGCTGCAATCCGAGATACAGCCGGACGATGTCCAGCGCATCGCCATACCGGTGCTGGTCGTTTTCAACGACGACTCCAGCATGACCTCGTCGATAGTATGGGTCGCACAGCTGTATTGGGAAAAGAACGAGCTAAACTTCGTCGTCGACGACGAGACGGGCATGATACTATCGGCCTACTTCTACTTATACAATAACGACGCATTAGCCAACGGGCGGTCGGACGAGACGGCTCCCGCCGGTGCAGATGAGACGGCGCGGCGCCTCGGAGAGGCGCTCTGCAGAAGCTACGGCTTCGAGAATGTCACCGTCGAGGCCGAGATCGGCAGCCTCAGAGACGAAACCGGACTGCTCATTGCCGAGACCGATTACAACGCGGAATATTTTGCCGAGTGCAATATACGCTTTGCACTCAACGGCGAAACCAAATGCAGAATGAGCCTGTCCTTCGAGGGGCAGAACTGGCACTTCGGGGTGTATGTAAACTATAGTATCGGTTGACAAGGGCAAACACGGTTCTGACGGGCGGAAATGCGCCCATACTTTTTCAAAGCCCTTGACAATACGGCAGTATTCTCCGCGGCCTTCTCATCGTCTGACCACATTTCTGCTCCGTCAAAACTGCTGCGCACCTGACAGAGATGGATTTTCGAGTGATTTTTGCTTTTTGAGGCGCAGACGGGCTGCCGCAGCTCTATAATTCAAATCAAAGCCCAACAAAGTGGGTTTGATTTGAGAAGAAAGAAGGAGATTGCAGAGTGCAGCTTTTGCCGCAAGGCGGAAGCGGAGCGGTGCAAGCTTCTTCTGAAGCGGCGAAAAGAGCAGAAAGCGCCGGAAAGACACACTGTCAGGCGTGTCCGTCCCTGTTAACCGATACTATACAAAAAAGATACATTAAATTGACCGGAACTATGCACACGCGGGATATCATGGGCACATCACAGTGAAAGGAAGCCATGATATGGAAGCATGTGACGCTATTTATTATCCTATGAAAAACAAGAAATCAAATACTGCGCTGAAAATGAGAAAACGCCGCAGGCTCGGCGCGTTTATATTCGTCGTAGTACTGCTGGCGCTGGCCGTCGTCGCAGTGCGGATATACAATATGAATAAGCCCAGCCGCGACGCGGAGCTGCTGACGCTCGTGAACCCGTGGAACACCATCCCCGACGGCTACGAGCCGCAGCTGTGCACGCTGTCGGACGGGCAGCAGATAGACCGCCGCTGCTACGATGATCTGATGCGGATGCTCGACGACTGCCGCGCGGCGGGAAACTCGCCATACATATGCTCCGCCTACCGCACATGGGACAAGCAGCAGGCACTGTTCGACAACAAGATACAGCGGCTTGAAAATGAGGGCATGGACGCCGATACCGCGCGGGTCGAGGCGGCGAAGGTCGTCGCCGTGCCGGGGACGAGCGAGCACCAGCTTGGCCTTGCGCTCGATATAATCGACACCGGCTATACGAACCTTGACGAGGGGCAGGAGGACACCGCCACGCAGCAGTGGCTCATGGCGCACTGTTGGGACTACGGCTTCATCCTGCGCTACCCCAACGGCACGACGGACATCACCGGCATCATCTATGAGCCGTGGCACTACCGATATGTGGGCCGCACCGCCGCCGCGCAGATACACGAGCTTGGCGTGACCTTTGAGGAATACATCGACATGTTTTATAAGTAAAAAGTCAAGACCTCCGGCTTTGCCGGAGGTCTTGACTTATGCATCCATTACCGGATTTTCATGTATCATTATGTGTTTTATTTCCTGATCCCGCTTCTCGACGGCGTTGTGTACGCTTTCGGCGATGGCGTGCGCGTCGAAAAGACTTATCGAGCCGTCAACGCCGATCTCGGCGTCGATATATATCTTGCTGCCGAATCTGCGCGTCTGCAGCTTATCAACGCGCCGCACGCCGTCCTGCTCCGCAATGAAGCTCCGCAGCGAAGCCTCGTATTCCGGACTGCATGCCGTGTCGAGCATCTTGTCGATGGAGTCCTTGAGAATGTCGTACGCCACCTTGAGGATGCACAGGCATATCGCCACGCAGGCGACAGGCTCCATGACCGGAACGCCGAGCATCGCGCCGCCGATGCCGATGAGCGAGCCGACGGATGAGAGCGCGTCGGAGCGGTGATGCCATGCGTCGGCCATGAACGCGGAGGAGTTCAGCTTCTTCGCGTAGTACCGAGTGTACCAGAACATGACCTCCTTCGAGACTATCGACACGACCGCCGCCGCAAGCGCTATCGCCGACGGCACGGCGAGCTGCTCGTAGTGACCGGCGGCTATCTGCTTCACGCCGTTGAGACCGATGCCGAAGCCGGTCACCAGCAGTATCATGCCGAGTATCATCGACGCGACGCATTCGAGCCGGTCGTGCCCGTAGGGGTGATCCTGATCCGGCGCTTTTTTCGAGATGCGCACGCCTATGTAGGCCACAAGCGTCGCAAACACGTCAGACAGAGAGTGTACGGCGTCGGACACCATGGCTCCGGAGTGCCCCGCGATACCGGCGTACAGCTTGAATACGACAAGTGCGATATTGCCCGCAATGCCGACGGTGGACAGGCGGTTGATGATTTTGGTTTCGTTCATTGAAATTGCTCCCTTCAGTGTTTTGGTGCTGACCGGGGGAGTACGTGCAAAAAAAGCAGTCTCCCAGGGCATATTGTTGTCCCGCAAAGACTGCTGATGCAGATCCTGCTGCCGCTCTTCGACGACCCGGCTTCCGCGGACTGGCTGTCCGCCGCCTGCTCAGTGTATTAAGTTTGCCACACGCAACTTTTTTGCTTGTGCCATTACCTCGGTATAATACCACGCTCCGCGCGCGAAGTCAAGAAGGGTTCACGGTAAATTCAAAATTTTACTGTTGCCCGTGCCTGCGCGGTGTAGTATTATAAACGCATGAATAAGACTGCCGATAAAAAACGTCCGCCGCTGAGCACGCTGTACAGGCTCAGCCCTGCCGGACATATAATTGCTGCCGTCAGCGCGGCGCTGATTCTGCTGCACCTGCTGACGCGGGATGACCACGCGCTGATGGTCTGGGCGTCGGAGCGCCTTGTGCGGCCTGTGCACCGCGCGCTCGCGGTGCTGAACGATCATCTGCCCCTTTCCGTCGCGGGGCTGCTTATCGGGCTGGCTGTGATCGCGGTTTTGATTTACATAATATATACGATCATCAAGCTGATACGCTGCGGCGGGCGGCTGAAGAGGCTGTACGCGGCGGTGATAAATCTGCTTGCGGCGGGGCTTGCGGTGTATGCGGGCTTCTGCATGCTCTGGGGAGTATATTATTACGGCGACGATTTTATGACACGCAGCGGCCTGAAAAACGATAATATCAGCGTGGAACAGCTTGAGACCGTGACGGAATATTTTGCCGCGCTCGTGAACGAATACTCCTCGCAGGTGCCGCGCGACGCGGACGGAAACTATGTTGCCGACCGTGACGCGATACTCCGCCGCTCAAACGAGGTGTATGCCAATGTCGAGGAGACTCTGCCCTGCCTCAGCGGCCCTGCCGTTCGGGCGAAGGGCGTGTATTTCTCGCGCGTTATGAGCTATACTGACTTTACGGGCTTCTTCTTCCCGTTTACGGCGGAGGCGAATGTAAATACCGACTTCCCGCCCGCGCTGTTCGCTTCTACCGTGGCGCACGAGCTGGCGCATCAGCGCGGCGTTGCGAAGGAGCAGGAGGCGAATTTCGCCGCGGTGCTTGCAAGCCTTGAATATGGCGACGCGGAGTACTGCTACTCGGCCTGTGTGCTGGCCTATACGCACCTCGGCAACGCCCTGTATTCGGCGGACTACGACGCGTGGAAGAGCATCTATCTCACGCTGAATGAGGACGTTCGGCGCGATTTTGCCGCAAATCGGGAATATTGGGCGCAGTTTGAGACGCCGGTGCAGAAGGTGTCGAACACGGTATATGAGGGATTTTTGTATAGCTATGACCAGACTATGGGGCTGAAAAGCTACGGCGCCTGTGTCGACCTTCTGGTGAATTACTATTACGAGCAGGCTGCTCTTGGGAATTGAATTTTTGTAAGGAGTCGAGAATTATGTCTGTTTTCGGTGTGGCTGCCGGTATCGCAGCCCTTATAAGTCTGCTTGCGCTGTTGGTAAAGTATCCGCTCCGCAAGCTCGGCATGCATAAACTGAACGCATTCTTCATGAAGCTGCACGAAGCCGCAAGCGGTTTGTTCTTCGTGGCCGCCGTTGCGCATATGATAAGCGGTCTGCGTGAGGCGCGTAAAAACCCGATTGCCGCTTTGACCGGCCTTGCCGCGTTTGTGATAAGCACGGTTCTGATCGCAGCCTGCCACATGACCAAGGATGCACAGAAGAAAATGCGATGGCACCGGATATATTCCCTGTTCCTGACTCTGACCGTAGCAGGTCATGTGACTGCCGCGGCGGCTTTGAAGAAAAATTGAAGAAAAGCGCAATTTGTGCTTGACAAATCGGATATTTCGGTTATAATAGCTCTTGCGTTTAGCGGGATTGTGTAAAGGTAGCACAGCGGACTCTGACTCCGTATGTGAGGGTTCGAATCCTTCTCCCGCTGCCAAGAAAAAAGTCTCTTTTGTCACAGGACAAAAGAGGCTTTTTTCGATAATATCCGTTCCTTGGCCGTTCCTTACGGAACGGGTGATCATTATAAAAAACTTCAGGAGAAATAAGCATGTGCACAGCTGCAAGTTATAAAACAAAGGATTTTTATTTCGGCCGTACGCTGGATTATGAATTCTCGTACGGGGACGAGATCGTTGTCCTGCCGCGCGAATATCCGCTGCGCTTCCGCCACTGCGGCGCGCTCGACCGGCACTACGCGATCATCGGTATGGCCTACGTCGCCGGCAGCGACCCGCTGTTCTATGATGGAATAAACGAGAAGGGACTCGGCATGGCGGGGCTGAACTTCGTCGGCAACGCGCACTATTTCAAGCCTGTGCAGGGCTTCGACAACGTCGCGCAGTTCGAGTTCATCCCGTGGATACTCAGCCGCTGCGCCACAGTGCGCGAGGCGCGCGGGCTGCTCTCGCGCATCAACCTGACGGACGAGGCGTACAGCCCCCAGCTTCCGCCCGCGCAGCTGCACTGGATAATTGCCGACCGCGACGAGGCCATAACGGTGGAGTCCATGAGCGGCGGGCTGAAAATTTATGATAACCCCGTCGGCGTACTGACGAACAACCCGCCGTTTGACCGGCAGATGCTCGCACTGAGCAATTATATGAGCCTCAGTCCGAAGCAGCCGGAGAACCGCTGGGGCATCCCGCTTGAGACCTACAGCCGCGGCATGGGTGCGCTGGGGCTGCCCGGCGATCTGTCCTCGCAGTCGCGCTTTGTTCGAGTTGCGTATACGAAGATGAATTCAAAGTCCGGCGACTCCGAGGAGGAGAGCGTCAGCCAGTTTTTCCACATTCTCGGCTCCGTCGATCAGCAGCGCGGCTGCTGCGAGGTCGCGGACGGCAAGTATGAGATAACCATATATACCTCGTGCTGCAACGCCAGCCGCGGGATATACTATTACACCACCTATGACAATCACCAGATATGCGCGGTCGATATGCACCGTGAGAATCTGGACGGAAGCGAGCTTTCGCGCTATGCGCTGCTGAAAAAGGAAAGGATATTTTATCAGAACTGATATGGACACTGAGAACATTGCCATCCGCACCGCCCGCCCCGAGGACGCGGCGCGCCTGCTGGGGATATACGCGTACTATGTTGAGAGTACGGCGATAACATTTGAGTATACCGTCCCGACCGTTGATGAGTTCAGGAGCCGCATCGATCACACGCTCGAACGCTATCCCTACCTCGTGATAGAACGGAACGGGGTAATACAGGGCTATGCCTACGCGGGCGTGTTCAAGGAGCGCGCCGCCTACGACTGGGCGTGCGAGATGTCGGTGTATATCGACCACGCGGCGGAGCACTGCGGCCTTGGCGGGCGGATATATGCGGCGCTGGAAGAGGAGCTGCGCCGGATGGGCGTAACGAATCTGTACGCCTGCATAGCCTATCCTGTGCAGGAGGACGAGTATCTCACCCGAAACAGCGCAGAATTTCACGCGCACCTCGGCTATGTCACGGTGGGCGAGTTCCACACATGCGCATATAAATTCGGCCGCTGGTACGATATGATCTGGATGGAGAAGCTCATTGCCGAGCATAATGCCGATCAGCCCGCGGTAAAGCGCTTCGGCGAATGACCGCGATAATAAGAAAAAATCAACCACCCGCAGCATGGCGGGTGGTTGAACTGTTTATTTGCGATTCAGAACTTGCCGTGCGAGCTTGAGAAACCGCCGGAGTTGACGGTGGTTCCACCGTCGCCGCTGTTATTGTGATCGTCGTCGGGCACGTTCTGCGTGCGGGTCACGGTGGTGTGCGTGTAGATATCGTTCTGCCGCGTGAGCCGGATGCCGTCAGGGCGAATGTACATATTCGCGTTGCCGCTGCTCACGGCGGTTTTCATGCTGCGCTTCATGCACAGGCACACGATCAGCGCGATGAGCGCCGGAATGCCGAGGATGATCAGCCAGCCGAACGGGGGAACCGTGTGCGTCAGCCGCCAGAAGAAGCCGGGGCGGTAGTCATAGTCGTAGCCGTAATCATAATCGCTGTCGTCGCCGCTGTCGTCCGGACTTTCGTCCCAGATGTCCACGGGCTGACCGTCGGCGGCGCGGCGCATGAATTCTGCGCAGCCGTCTATGTAGTCGGCAAAGCCCTGATACCAGTCGTCATTGCGGAAATCATCCAGAAAATATTCCGCGAGCGCGTCCTTGCCGTAGTCGGTGAAGGCGGTGTTCGCAAAATCGCCGTGGGCTACCAGACCGTAATCGCGCTCTGCCATGCTGAGGATGAGAAGAATGCCGCAGTTGCCGTCTCCGAGGCCTAGGTCGTAGCTGCTAAACAGCTCCTCTCCGAAATCGTCCACATAGTAGGCGTCGGAATAATCCGTGAAGTCCTCGACCGTGACGATGTACACGCCGCAGCCGTACTGCTCGGAAACCGCGGCGGCGCGCTCCTCAAGCGCGGAAATGTCGGAATCGTATAAAATACCGGCATCATCGGTGACATAGCTGAGCTGCGCGTCCGCAAACGCGGGAATTGACAGGCAGACTATGAGCAGCAGAACGGCGAGGACGGAAGATAAGAATTTTTTCATGTCCTCTCCTCCTTACACAAACAGCAGCATCATCACGCCCGCGAGCGGCACGAAGATGCCCGCGAACCACGCCCAGAACCTGCCCATTGACACCGGCAGATCGCCGGTCAGCTTGCCGGTCTGGCCGTTCATCGAGAAAAGATAGTCCTTGCCGTTCCACTTCGTGTGCAGCATCCAGACCGGCATCATCGCGTATTTGACGCGGCGGCTGTGCAGCCGGACATCGGCAGAGGTGGGAACGCAGCTGTCGTAGCCGAGTACGGTGCTTGAGATCGCCTGTATGCAGCTCTCGCGGCATCGCACGTCCGCGCGGCCTGCGCTCTCCTCGGCGCTGACATCGTACCTGTCGGCCAGATAGCCGGGGAGGTAGGCGGTCGAGAAGGGGCGCAGCTCGCCGTAGTCGTACGGCTCGATGGAGTCCATGTATTCGTCTGGCATCTTCATCGAGGCGTCCACCGGAACACGCTCGAAGCTGACGCTTCCGCTGCGCTCAACGTGGAAATGCCGAGTCTCTGTGACGAGGAATTTTCCCTCCTGGTAGCTCGATGAGCTGGTCGCCTCAAATTCCGCGTCCACGTCGCCCTCACCGTCGTACAGCCAGAAGGGGACGTAAACGCCCTGAACCTCTTCAAGGTGATTCTGCTCAGAAAAGGCGCGCGGGAGGAGCGGTTTTTTCTTATAGTGCCGCTTGAGCGCGTCGATAGCCGCGTCCTTGCCGAGCTTGAAGGGGATGATGTAGTCCGGCTTGAGCGTGCCGCTGAACTGCGTGGGCACGACAGTCGGGTTCCCGCAGTAGGGGCAGCTCGTCGCGGCGGTCGTCGCATCGCAGATAAGTTCTGCACCGCAGGAGGGGCAGGAGTAGGCGCGCATGTTTTCGACCTCGTCGCCCCAGCCGGAGTCCGAGGGCTTTGCCTCGACTGCGGCTTTCTCTTTCTCCGCGTACAGCGCCTCAATCTCGGCGGCGGTGTACTTGCTGCCGCAGTAGTCGCACTCGAGCATGCCGCTCTCGCCGACATAGTGCAGCGGCCCCGTACAGGCCGGGCACTGATAATTTGTTACCTGTGTGGCCATGGCATAGCTCCTTTTGGCGTATTACTCAGCCGATACTATCACCGTCGTTGAACGGGTCGCCGCATTCGGGGCAGAACTTCGGCGGATTCGCCGGATCGGCGGGAGTCCAGCCGCATTTATTGCATTTGTATCTGATAACTGCCGCGGGGCGCTTCGCGCCGCACTCGGAGCAGAATTTGCCGGTGTTCACCGCGCCGCATGCGCAGCGCCAGCTGCCGGACTGCACCGGCTCCGGCTTCTTTGCGCCGCACTCAGGGCAGAACTTGCCCGTCGCCGTTGCGCCGCAGGCGCATTTCCATGTGCTGCCGGATGGCGCCTGCTGGGGTCGCTGTGCGCCCATCTGATAGAGATTTTGCGGGTTGAAGCCGCCGGCGTTCTGCGCCATGTTCATGCCCATGAAGCCGACCGCTGCGCCGCCGGTGTTTTTCGCCGCGTCCTGCATCGCGTTCGCCTGCGCCCGCGCGAGGTTTGCCGCCGCCATGCCGGGGTTCACGTACGCCTTCGCCTGCTGCATCTCCTTGAGCATCTGCTCGTCTTCCTCGCTGGCCTTCACGCTCGACACGCCGAAGGAGACTATCTCAAGCCCGCGCAGGTCGCGCCACTTGTTCGACAGCACGTCGTTGAGAGCTTCCGCCATCTCGTATGTATGGCCGGGCAGGCTGCTGTACCGGATACCCATGTCGGATATCTTGGCGAACGCGGGCTGAAGCGCGGTGAGAAGCTCGGTCTTGAGCTGGCTGTCGAGCCGGTCACGTGTGAACGCGTCCGACACGTTGCCGCAGACGTTGGTATAGAAAAGTATCGGGTTTGAGATGCGGTAGCTGTATTCGCCGAAGCAGCGGATGGAGATGTCAATGTCGATACCGGCGCCCTGATCCACCACGCGGAACGGGACGGGGGAGGGCGTACCGTACTTGTTACCAATCAGCTCTTTGGTGTTGAAGTAATAGACGCGCTGATCCTTCGGGGCTTCGCCGCCGAAAGTGAAGCGCTTGCCGATGTTCTTGAAAGTGGCGAGGATAGCGTCGCCGAGCTTGCCGGAGAAGATGGAAGGCTCCGTCGAGGTGTCGTATACGAACTCGCCGGGTTCTGCGCAGAGCTCGACTATCTTGCCCTGCTCGACAATCATCATGCACTGCCCGTCGGCCACTGCGATAATGGAGCCGTTGGAGATGATGTTGTCGCTGCCGCGGTTGGAGGAACGGCCGGAGACGCGCTTGTATCCGCGCGCGGCCAGAACGTTTTCAGGCAGGGAGTCGCAGTAGAAGTATTCCTTCCACTGATCGGCCATTACGCCGCCTGCCGCGCCGGTTACTGCTTTAATAAGTCCCATGTTTGTTCCCCTTTTCTATATTCTATATTCTATTCTCAAAATTTTATTCTATCGCAACGAGCCGCGCGTTATCGACGCCGGGGACGGAGGCGACGGCCTCCACCAACTCGTCGGTGCCCGCGTTCATCTCGCTCACGTCAAGACCGATCGTGACGCTGGCCTTGCCATGTATCGGCATGTTCTGGTTTATCGTGAGCACGCTGCCGCCTTTTTCGGATATGCGGGTGAGCAGGGTGCTGAGGACGCCGGGCTCATGGTCGAGCAGCATCGAGAGCACGGCCTTGCGCCCACTGTCAAGCTCCGTCGGCTCAAGGATATAGTCCTTGTATTTATAATACGTGCTGCGCGAGATGCCCGCCAGCTTCACTGCGTGACTCACGTCCTTTTCTTTCCCGTTTTCAAGCATACGCCGCACGGCGAGCACTTTTTCATAATAGTCGGGAAGTATATCCTTATGTATAAGAAGATAATTTTCAAGCATGATCATATTCTCCTGTATTTTTCAGTATATATATGATACACTGTCCGTGATAATTATACAAGCGCTTTTAACGCGCGGACACATATTTTAACAAAAATTAAGAGGTGGCAGTATGAAAAATTACCGCATTGCGGTGCTTGGCTCGACGGGAGTGGTCGGGCGTGAGATGATCCGGCTGATAGAGGCAGGCGGGATACCGGCGGAGCTTGTACCGCTGGGCAGCGCGCGCAGCGCGGGAAGCACGATAGAATTCCACGGTGAGCCTGTGACCGTGCGCGAGGCGACGGGGAACAGCTTCTTCGGCGCGGATTTTGTTTTGGGCGCGGCGAAGAACGCGGTCGCGCGGCTTTTCGCGCCTGCGATAGCCGAGAGCGGCGCAGTGTTTATCGACAACAGCTCCGCGTTCCGCCTTATGGACGACGTGCCCCTCGTTGTACCGGAGATAAACGGTGCGGACGCGTTTTCGCATCACGGCATAATCGCAAACCCGAACTGCTCCACGATAATCGCGCTCATGGCAGCCGCCCCGCTCAACCGGCTGTCGAGGATAGAGACGATGACCGCGTGCACCTATCAGGCGGTCTCCGGCGCGGGACAGGAGGGACTGACGGAGCTGATGCGCCAGACGGCGGACGTTGCGGCGGGCAGAAGCCTGGAGAGCCATGTGTTCCCCGCGCAGATCGCGTGCAACGTCATCCCGTTTATCGGCGCGGAGCAGCCGAACGGCTATACCGACGAGGAGATGAAGATGCAGAACGAGGGGCGGCGCATCCTGCACAATCCGGAGCTGCGGGTGAACTGCACCTGCGTGCGCGTGCCTGTGCTGCGCTCGCACTCGATAGCGCTGACGCTGCGCACCGAGCGAAAAATCACGCCGCGGGAGGCGGCGGACGCGATAGAAGCGTTTCCCGGCTGCCGCGTCGCGCACGATATCTCCGGCCGCAGCTATCCGACGCCAGTGGACGTCAGCGGACAGGACACGGTGTGGGTCGGGCGCATCCGCGAGGATCTGACTGACGAGCGCGGCCTGACGCTGTGGTGCTGCGGGGATCAAATACTCCGCGGCGCGGCGCTGAACGCGGTGAAAATAATGCGGCTGTTTATGTGACGGCGAAGCTCCGGCACGGACGTTCCATAGTTTGTGGAGCATCCGTGCCGGATTTTCTGTTAGCCCTTGCCAATGCGGGCGGATGCTGTTAAAATGAAACTAATTATCTCGGAAAATTTGAATGAACGGAGAGAAGAGAATGGAAGAAGATATCATACAGCGAAAGAAAAACCTTATAATGTTCCCGCTCGGCACAATTGGCCGCGACATGGTGTATAACCTTGTCACCAGCTATCTGCTCACCTATGTGCTGTTCACCCGCGCGCTCACCGCGGCGCAGCTTGCGGCAATAAGCGCGATAATGGTCGGCGCACGCGTGTTCGACGCGCTCAATGACCCCATCATGGGCAACATCATCGAGCGCACCCGCACCCGCTGGGGCAAATTCAAGCCGTGGCTCGTGATAGGTATCGTCACAACGTCGGTGGTCGTGTACCTGTTTTTCAATACGAAGCTTCAGGGCTGGAGCTTCGTATGGTTCTTCGGCGTGATGTACTTCATGTACAGCATCACCTACACCATGCATGATATCTCCTATTGGGGCATGGTTCCCGCGCTCAGCTCCGATGCGAACGCCCGCAACCAGTTCACCTCCCGTGCGACGCTGTTTGCCGGCATCGGCGGCGCGCTCGCCGGAATGCTCATCCCGATATTCACGACCGGCAAGAACGCGATCGGCGGCAGCACGGCGACCGCCTACGGCGTGGTCGCGCTCGCAATTGCGATCCTCGCTCCGGCGTTTCTGTGCTTCACAATCTTCGGCGTGCGCGAGCGCAGGGACGATCTGCGCGAGGCCGCGCCTCCCATCAGCCTCAAAAAGATATTCAGCACCTTCACGCATAACGACCAGCTCATGTGGATTGCGCTGATATTCCTTATCCAGCAGATAGGCAACGGCATCGTTGTCGGCGGTCTCGGCTCGACGTACATATACTTCGACTTCGGCTATGAGGGCGGGCTGTATTCGCTGTTCTCGACGGTCGGCCTTGCGGCGACGGGCTTCCTGATGATCTTCTACCCCGCGATATCGCGCCGCATAAAGCGCAAAAAGCTCATGGGACTGATGATGATAATCTCGACCGTGGGCTACGTGCTCATGCTCGCGCCGGGGCTTGTGATGAGCGCCGGAACCGTGAAATTCATCTTCATCACCGGCGGCTACATGCTCGCAAACTTCGGGCAGTACTGCTATTACCTGATAATGATGATCTCCATCATCAACACCGTCGAATATAACGAACTGCTCACCGGCAACCGCGACGAGGCGATAATCGCCTCCCTGCGCCCGTTTACGACGAAGCTTGCCTCGGCGCTGACCGTCGCGATAACCTCCGCAAGCTATCTTATCTTCGGCGTCACGGGCTTTACGAATAAGATATCCGCGCTGGAGCAGAGCTGCTCGCTCGGCGCCATCACCGAGGCGGATAAGCTCAGCCAGATCGACGCGGTGCTCGCGGGCGTCCAGCATGGGCAGACGGCGGGACTGCTGCTGTGCATGACGGTGCTGCCATGCGCGCTGATGTTTGTTTCCTATCTGCTGTACATCAAGAAGTACCGGCTTGACGAGGAAGAGTATGAGCGCATCTGCGTTGAGCTTCAGGTGCGGGAGGCGCAGCAATGAGCCTGACCCGCCTTGCCCTGAAATTCGCCGTGCCCGCGGTGAAGCTGGAGGCGTATCGGCGGTATCTCTTCATCGGCCCGCATCCGGACGATATCGAGATCGGCGCGGGGGCGACGGCGGCGAAGCTTGCCGCCGAGGGCAAGGACGTCGCGTTCCTGATATGCACCGACGGGCGCTACGGCGACGGGGCGACCGCGCTCCGCGGAGACGAGCTTGCCGAAGAGCGCAGGCGCGAGGCAATTGCGTCGGCGAAGATGCTCGGCGTGACGGATGTGCGCTTCATCGGCCTGTGCGACGGCGCGGGCTATGACGTTGACGAGCTGCTTCGCGGCATCGCGCGTACCGTGGGGGAATTCAAGCCCGACGTGATATTCGCGCCCGACCAGGATGTCGACAGCGAGTGCCATGCCGACCACCTGAACGTGGGGCGCTGCGCGCGGCAGATAGCCTGCTTCGCGCCGTACGGCGGGATAATGGCGGGCTACGAGGCGGAGAGTGCGCCGGTGAAGGTGCTGGCGTATTATATGACCGCGCGGCCCAATACATATGTAGCGAGCGGGGGATATATCCGCCGCCAGCTCGACGCGGTGTTCTCCTGCCATAAGACGCAGTTCCCGGACGGTTCCGCTGACGCGAAGGCGATAGCGCTGTATCTGAAGATACGCGCGGCGGACTTCGGCCTGCGCAGTCTGAAGGGAAAAGCCGAGGGCTTCCGCGCCCTGAGCAGCCTTCAGATGCACTGTATGCCCGAGGCCGGATTATAAAAAGCATATAAAAACACCGGAGACGCGATGTCTCCGGTCAGCTTGTCAAAAAAAGTCCTGTGAGGACTTTTTTTGACAAGCTTCATCCGCCGAGCATTTTGATATTATCAAAATGCTGCTTTGCTCCAAAAGTCGTTGATGTATCAAGACTTTTGGACGGCGGTTTATTGTATTTGAGGCGGGCCTTGCCCCCTCAAGCTCCCCCGCTGCTCTCTTATCCGCGCCCTGCTGCACATGTTCTTTGACAGACTGAAACACCGGAGACGCGATGTCTCCGGTGTTTTTGATGTTATTGTGTATTTTTTTACTTGGCTTCTACGGTTTCCTTCTCGTCGGCTTCGGCAGCCGCGGCGGCGGCCTTTGCGGCCTCCTCTTCCTCAAGCACACGGTAGGCAACTTTGCCGACCAGCGTCTTGGGCAGATCGTCGCGGAACTCGATCTCCTTGGGCATCGCGTACTTTGCGATGTGCTTGGAGGCGTACTCCATTATCTGGCGGCGGGTATCCTCGTCTGCCGGAACGCCTGGCTTGAGCACAAGGAACACCTTGACCCGCTGCATACGGTAGGGATCGGGCACGCCGATGACGCAGCTCATATGCACAAGCTCATTAGCGTCGAAGATGTTCTCAAGCTGCGCGGGGTAGATGTTGTAGCCGGAGGAGATAATCATTCTCTTGCTGCGGCCCTTGAAGTAGATGAAACCGTCGCTGTCCATGACGCCGAGGTCGCCGGTGTAGACCCAGGTCAGGCCGTCGTCGTGATGGCGGAGCGTCTGCGCGGTCTCGTCGGGGTGATTGATGTACTCCTTCATGACGGTGGGGCCGGCGAGCAGAATCTCGCCCTCTTCGCCATAGGGAAGCTCCCTGTCGGTGCCCGGCTCGACGATCTTGATATAAGTATCCGGGAACGGCAGACCGATGCTGCCCTCCTTGAACATGTGCGACGGGGTCAGGCAGCAGGCGGTGACGGTCTCGGTCGTGCCGTAGCCCTCGCGCACCTGAACGGTGGACTTGTGGTCGTACAGGAACTTGTCAAACTTCTTCTTCAGCTCCACGGACAGCGAGTCGCCGCCGGAGAACACGCCCTTGAGGCAGCTGAGGTCGGCCTTGCCCATGCTGGGCAGACGCAGCAGCGCTTCGTACAGCGTCGGGACGCCGGCGATGAAGTTGCAGCGGTACTTGGTGATGAGCTTGGAATAGCTCTGCGCGGTGAAGCGCGGGACAAGGATGCAGCGGCCGCCCTGCGAGAGCATCGAGTGAATGCACACGCCGAGACCGAAGCCGTGGAACAGCGGCATCGCGGAGAGCATCTTGTCGCCAGGGCGGAACATCGGGTTCGTGGCGATTATCTGCTGGCCGAGCGCGTTGAAGTTGAGGTTGGTGAGCAGGATGCCCTTGGTGGTGCCGGTGGTGCCGCCGGAATAGAGGATAGCGGCGGGATCGTTCGCGCCGCGCTTTACGCGATAGTTCCAGAAGCAGGCCTTGCCGAGATGCATGAACTCGTCCCACATGATGACGGGCGCATCGGCGGGTATCTTCTTTATCTTTCTGCCTTCGGTGAGCATGTATCCGGCCTTCATCGGGCGGGACAGCGCGTCCTTGATGCGGGCGATGACGATGTTGACGGCGCAGGTGTTCTGGCGGATGGCCTCGATCTTGTGATAGAACTGGTCGAGCGTCACAACGGTAACGCTTTCGGACTCGTTGATGTAGAACTCGAGCTCCTTTTCGCTGGAGAGCGGGTGCACCATGTTGGCGACGGCACCGGCGAGGTTCACGGCGTAGAACATGTATATCGCCTGCGGGCAGTTAGGCATGGCGATGGTGACCTTGTCGCCCTCGCGTACACCGATGGTGCGCAGACTGCGCGCGCATTTTTCGATGTTGGTGACCATTTCGCGGTAGGTCGTGGAGCGCCCCATGAAGTCAAAGGCGATGTTGTTAGGGTACTCGTCGGCTATCTTCTCGACGGCCTCGAACATGGAGCCCTGGAAATATTCAAGATGCGACGGCACGTCGCCGAGGTTTTTTATCCAAGGGGTCTTGGCGGTGATTTCCAAAATAATTGCCTCCTGTCTTTAGTATTCCACCTCAGTGGAGAAGGGCTGTTCAAGCAGCTCCGGATTTTCGAGCAGCTTTCTCAGCAGACGCACGGTTCCGGAGTAATAGAAGCCGTCGCCGATGCGCTCGTCCAAAGTCAGGCCGAGGTCGAGCACGGGATGCACGGTGCAGCTGCCGTCCTCGTGCCATTCCGGAGCAAGATGCTTCTTGCCGATGACACCGAAGAAGGAGTTGGTGCCCCAGTTGTTGAGGTGGTGATATCCTGCGTCAAGGCCGATGGAGCCGAGATTCGTCAGGAATATGGATGCGTAGTTGGGATCGGTGCGGATGAGGTCATAGGGAACCTTGCCCTTGCGGTCGAGCTTGAAGAGAATCTTCACGACGAGGCGCAGCAGCCAGCTCGGCAGACGCATGAGCTTCTGCATGAAAGCGTTGGAGTTGTCCTCAACGTCGGTGCGGCGGCACTGGTAGATCTCCTCAAGGATGGATGCGTGCAGGGTGTCGATAGTGTCGTCTCCGGTGTAGCGCTTGTAGGCAAGACCCTCGGAGGAGCTGTCCTCAAAGCGCTTCTTGACGACGAAGGCTACGGAGATGTGGTCGCGCTGATATATGCGGTTGCCGGAGATGAAGCGGTTCATGCGCGGGCGCAGCACGAAGCACTTGACGCATGCGGCGAGTATAACGTGGAAGTAGCTGTATTTATCCTTTTCAAGCCCTGCGTTTTTCTTTGCAAGAAAAGCGTCCATCGGGCGCAGGTCAATCGACTGTTCTATAAACGCCTCGTTGTCGGCGCGATTGGGGAAGAGATATGCCATAAACGAGTTCATTGCGGGGACTTCGTCGCGCAGCCAATAGCCGTCAAAACGGTCGCCGCGCTTTTTCTCTCTGGTTTCCAATGTAAATCCCACCTTTCCGCGTAACAGTATAAAGCCTGACCGGAAAAAACGCAACAAAAATTTAAAGTAAATTTAGGGTAAAATCTTAATTCTGTGTAAAAGACACAGCTACGCGCATACGGGGACTCCCGCCAGCCGTGAAAAATGCCCGCCGTACTCATCGTACGGCGGGCATTTTATGTGAGGTTCCGGTTCACCACTTATTTTCAACTTTCTCGGCGAAGCCGGGGAAGTCCCTGACCTCGATGACTCTGCCGTCATCGAGCACGGCCTTGCCGGTGAAGCGGCCGAATACCTGATGCTGGTCGGACTTTATCAGCTTCACGTCGGTACAGGCGGCGCGGTCAAGCACCGGAACGAAGTCCATCTCGAAGCGCCCGTCATCGGACGTAAACGTCCACGGGGACATGAAATCCTTCTCCCCGCCGGGAATGTTGAATTTCACGGCGCTGATCTTGTGCGCCTTACCGTCATAGAACAGCATGTTCTCGCTCGCGGCGGAGGTGTCGCCGAAGCCGTAGCCGATATTCCAGCCGAATGGTACGCCGTCCACCTGATACGACGCGCTGCCCCAGTACCACGTGTTGTGGTACGTCCAGACACCGCGCCCCCAGTCGAGCACCGCGAAGCTGTCCGACGGGTCAAAGACATAGGTTTTCCCGTCGTACACGACCTCGCCCTTGGCGCGCATGCAGTTTATCTTCTGATTATAGTAGAAGTGGCCGGGCTTATCAAACGGCGTGCAGATCACCATGCTCTCTTCCGGCTCGTCGAACAGCTCCACGCGCGCGTATATAGATCCCGCGGGGCCGAATTTTTTCATCTGCGCGATGAGCGTACGGTGTCCGCTGCCGTCGTTTTTAAAAGTGATGCTGTGCCCGCTGCCGGCGTGGTGCACGTCGCCGACGGCGGAGGTCTCCGGCATGCGGAGCTTGCCGAGCGGCATGAAGCTCATCGGGCTTGTGGTTATCTCCCAGCCGTTTTCAAAGTCGAGCAGGGAGATGGAGTCAAGCCCCATGTAGCCGTTGTCGTCCACGGTGAGCGCGAGGGCGAAGCGGCCGTTGTTGACAAGGTAATAGTCCCATTCCTTGATGCGCATTTTGCCCGCCTTGATGTCGGCGCGGCGGTATACCGGCAGCAGCTTTTTGGCGTAGCCGGGCTCGGTGAGGTTTCCTTCGGAGTCAAGCAGGGGGATGGCGCGGGTGATCTCGTGCTGCATATTCTAAACTCCCTTCCGCGTCCGGATATCGCTCCCAGCAAAGTGGAGCCAGAGAAATTCGCCCTCAAGGCGGGAGCCTATCTGCGGACTGTATCGTTTTGCAAGCTCCTCCTCGGAGCAGTTGGTGCTGATTATCATTTTCCGCCGGTTGACAAGGCGGGTGTTTATGAGGGTGTAGAGCGCGCTGACGGACATCGGCGTGACCATCTCCGTGCCGAGATCGTCGAGTATCATCAGGTCGCAGTCGAGCATGCGCCGCACGCGCGCGGAGGCGGCGTCCGCCTCGTCGGGATCGCGGGAAAACTTCTGCTTCTCGAAGGCTTCCAGCGCGGAGACGGCGGAATCGTAGCAGACGGAGCAGCCCTTCTCCGCCACGACGCGCGCTATGCACGCCGAGAGGAAGGTTTTGCCCAGCCCGGGGCCGCCCTGAAACAGCAGATTCGAGGAGACGTTCGGGAAGTTGTCGGCAAATTTGCGTCCGGCGTCGCGCACTATGCGCATCGCGTCGCGCGGGATAACTCCGCTGCGCGGGTCTAGCCGGTCGCTGTACAGGTTCAGGTCGAAGCGCTCGAAGCACTCGCTACCGTTTTGCATCAGCACGCCCAGCTCCTTCGTCAGCTCGCGGTTATAGAGCTTGTCGAGGCAGTGGCACACGCCGCCGTTCAGAACGCCGGTGTCGCGGCAGTCGGGGCAGGAGTAGATGTCGTTCAGATATTCCACGGTGTACCCGTTTTCGACCAGCAGCTCCGCGCGGCGCATCTGGCAGTCCAGATTCTCGCGCTCAAGCGCGGCGAGCTTCTCCTTCATGTCCGCCGGACGGGAGACGGTTATGCGCACAAGCTCCGTCATCTGCTCGCGCATTTCGCCGTCCAGCCGCTGTATCTCCGGTACGCGGGCGTACACCTCGGCCTGCCTGCGGTACTGCTCGGCCTGATTTTCGCTTTTGATGTCCTGAAGCCGCAGACGCGCTCTGGCCAGCAGCTTGCCGTCATATGCCATGTGTTGCACTTCCTTATAAGAAAATGGGGATGATCATATCTTTTCCAGTACGGACTGAAGCTCGTCCATGTCTATCGCCTTGCCCTGCGCGGCGGACTGCTGCGGGCGGCGGCGCGGATCGCCGGATTCTATCTCTGCGGCGGAGTGCAGCCCCTTCTCATGCCACGACTGCATGATTTTGTTCATGTAGCTCCATTTCAGCGCGCCGGTGTTCGTGACCGTGCGGTCGTAGCCGATGGCGAGCGCGTCCTCATCAAAGCCCATGTCGAGCCACGCGGAGATGTACTTCGTCTCCGTCGGCGTAAGCTCGCGGCCGTGGATGCCGAGCGCCGCCTTCGCGCGGCCGAGCGCGTCGCGCCGCTCGCGCTGACGGCGTATGTATTCCTCGGCCTGATCGAGCGTCAGTATCTCCTGATGCACCCAGTTGTAGGCCTCCTTCTCGATGCTGCGCATCGAGGGACGGCGCGTGTGCTCCGGAGTGGACTGCTCGCGGCAGCGCGCGACGCAGTAGTTTATGAGCATCATTATAACCTCCGGCGGCAGCGCCAGATAGTCGTATATCCCGAAGAGCGTTTTCATCTCGACGCTTGAGAGCGTATGCCCCAGCGCGCTTTGCGCCTCGGCAACGACGACGGCAAATTCCCCGTTCTCCTTGCTGCGGCGCACGATATCCTCCGAGCGGTACTGCGGTATCTCGTCCGGCGGGGGGAGCTTTTCCGCCCTCGCAGCTGTGCTCTGAGCGGGCGGGGCGGCATTCGCAGGTTCGGCGCCGTCCGGCATCAGCCCCATGCGCTGGAGCTTTTCCGCTGCGGCGCTTATCTCACTCATCGTGCGGCAGAGGTCGCGCGCGGCGGCGTCAAGGTCGTGCCCGCCGCGCCGCGCCATGTAGATATACAGCAGCGCGACGTCCCCGTCGTGCGCGGAAATGAGCTTGTCCGCAATGGCGGAGGATATTGAATTTGAGCGATCCTGACCTGACATAGGGCTTTATCTCCGGCTTGTTCACGAAAAATTTTGATTGGGTACATATTATACCATCAAAATTGACTTGTCGCAATAGGTATATATGTGCTATAATCTACTCTGTATTATAATGCAAGAGGTATGAGCAATGATAGAACTTCTGTCCCCCGCCGGCTCTCCGGAGGGCGTTATTGCCGCCGTGCAGAACGGAGCGGACGCCGTATACATGGGTATGGGCGCGTTCAACGCCCGCCGCGGCGCGAAAAATTTCACAGATGAGGAATTCGTGAAGGCGGTGCGATACTGCCATGTCCGCGGCTGTAAGGTCTACGTCACGCTCAACACCCTCGTGAACGACCGTGAGATGCGCGACGCCGTCGCCGCGGCGAAGCTCGCGTCGGACGCGGGCGCGGACGCGCTCATCGTGCAGGATCTCGGCATGTCCTATGCCATCCGCTGCGCGCTGCCCGATATCCCGCTGCACGCGAGCACGCAGATGAGCCTGCATAACCTCGCCGGCGTCGAGGCCGCGGCGGAGATGGGCATTACCCGTGCCGTGCTTGCGCGCGAGCTGTCGTTCGAGCAGATAAGGTTCATCACCAAGAACGCCTCTATCGAGACCGAGGTGTTTGTTCACGGCGCGCTCTGCTTCTGCCATTCCGGCCAGTGCTATATGTCCGCCCTCATAGGCCGCCGCAGCGGCAACCGCGGACTCTGCGCGCAGCCCTGCCGACTGCAGTACAGCCTCGGCGGCCGCATGGACGACCATCCGCTCTCGCTTAAGGACAACTGTCTTGTAGACCAGATACGCCGTCTCGAAGAGGCGGGTGTCGCAAGCCTCAAGATAGAGGGACGCATGAAGCGTCCGGAGTACACCGGCATAGTCACCGGCGTCTACGCCAAGGCTATCCGCGAGCAGCGCAACCCCGATAAAGAGGAGATGGAGCTGCTGGAGAAGACCTTTTCCCGTCAAGGCTTCACTCAGGGCTACTTCATCGGCGACAAGCTCGATATGTTCGGCGTGCGCTCGGAGCCTGACAAGGACGCGGACAAGATATTCGCAGCCGCCCGCAAGCAGTACGCCGAGGGCGAGATGCGCCGCGTGCCTGTGCATTTTTACACGGTGCTCGAAAAGGGCGAGCATATCAAGGCTATCGCTTTTGACGACGACGGGCACAAGGCTATTGCGACCGGCCCCGTGCCGGAGCGCGCAAAGCGCCAGGGACTTACCGAGCAGTATCTGACCGAACAGATGTTCAAAACCGGCGGAACGCCCTATAATTGTATTGAGAATAAGGCCAAGGCCGAGCCGGGGCTGTACCTGCCCGCATCCGAGATAAACGAGCTGCGCCGCAAGCTGATTGCCCAGCTCTCCGCGGAGCGCGAGAAAGCGCCCGAACGCAGGACTCTGCGCATCCCCGCCCCTCCCGTGAACGTCCCCGCGATATCCGACCCCGCGCGCATATATCAGGTGCGCACGGCGGAACAGCTCACGCCCGAACTGGCGGAGCTGAAGCCGGACTATATATATTTCCCCGCCATGGAGCTGGCGGAAAACTTTGACCCGCTGCGCCCGTTCATTGATAACGGCGCGCGCCCCGTCGCCGTGATGCCGCGCGTTATCACGGACGATCAGAGCCGCGAGGTCTATGCCGCGCTTGAAAAGCTGTTCGACTACGGCGTGAACGAAGCGCTGACCGGAAATCTCGGCCATGTGTTCATCGCGCGTCAGGCGGGCATGAAGGTGCGCGGCGACTTCGGGCTGAACGCCTTCAACTCCTATACGCTGCGCGTGCTGCAGGATGCGGGCTTCATCTCCGCAACGGCGTCCTTTGAACTGCGCCTTGCGCAGATAAAGGCCATGGCCAAGCCCATAGATACCGAGCTTATCATCTACGGCCGCCTGCCGCTGATGGTGTCCGACCAGTGCATCATCCGCCAGAGCGCGGGGCGCTGCAACTGCCAGACCCCCGGCCAGTTGTCTGACCGCATGGGTTCGGTGTTTCCGGTCGTGAAGGAGTTCGGCTGCCGCAACGTGATCTATAACGCGCATAAGCTCTATCTTGCCGACAAGCGCGACGATCTGTACGCGCTCGGCCTGTGGGGACTGCGTATGCTGTTCACCACCGAAAGCCCGCGCGAGTGCGTCGAGGTTGCAAAAGGCTACCTCGGCCTGACCGATTATAAGCCCAACGTCCTGACCCGCGGCCTCTATTACCGCGGCGTGGATTAATAAATATATAAGAAGGTTTTTGCTATGTCCATCGTATTGGCATCCGGCTCTCCGCGCAGAAAAGAGCTGCTGGAGATGCTCGGCATTGAGGATATGAAGATAATCCCCGCGAAAGGGGAGGAGATACCGCCCGAAGGTGCGGGGCCGGCGGAGCTTGTTGTGGCTCTCGCAACCGCGAAGGGGCGCGAGGTCGCGGCGCAGTGCGCGGCGGATGACGTTATCATCGCGGCGGACACTATCGTCTGGCATGACGGGCGCGTGTTCGGCAAGCCGCATTCCCGCGAGCAGGCAGCAACGATGCTGAGAAGCCTCTCCGGTAGGGCGCACGAGGTGTATACCGGCGTCATCGTCATAAAAAACGGCCGCGAGGTCAGCGGCGCGGAGCGCAGCGTCGTCCATTTCCGTGAGCTTTCCGAGGACGAAATACAGCGGTATATCGACACCGGAGAGCCGATGGACAAGGCCGGAGCGTACGGCGCGCAGGGTAAGGCGGCGCTGTTCGTGCGCGGCATAGAGGGCGACTTCTTCAACGTCATGGGTCTGCCGCTGTGCCGTCTCGGCGCAATGCTGAAGGAACAGGGAGTGGTTCTGCTTTGAAAGAATATCTGAAGAAAAACGGAATACGCATAGGCATAATCGTGGCCGCCGCGGCGCTCATCATCGGCCTCGGCTCCGCCGCCAGAAACGGCAAAATAAGCCTGAGCCAGAACGCTTTCGGCATATTCAAGTCGCCTATACAAAAGGCCATGAGCTCGACCGTCAACTGGTTCAACACAATTTACGGCTACCTCTTTGACTACGACTCGCTGCTGGCGGATAACGAGTCACTCCGCACACAGCTTGCTGAAGCGCAGCAGGCCGCGCGCGACGGCATCAGCGCCAGCGAGGAAAACGTGCGTCTGCGCGAGGCGCTGAACCTGCGCGCGAAGCACACCGATTATGAGCTGGAGTCGAGCAAGGTCGTCCTCTGGTCGTCGTCCAACTGGTCGTCCTCCTTCACGATAAGCAAGGGCGCGTCCAGCGGCATCGAGTACGGCGATCCGGTCATCACCGAATACGGCGCGCTGGTCGGGCAGGTGACGGAGCTTGGCGAAACATGGGCTACCGTCAGTACGCTCATCGACGTTGACATGTCCGTCGGCGCATTCGTCGGCGACACCGGCACCTCCGGCATGGTCATGGGCGAGTTTGCACTGATGAAGAACAAGCAGGCGAAGCTGACCTTCCTTGCCGACGGCGCGCAGATATTCGTCGGCGACGAGGTGCTGACCTCCGGTCAGGGCGGCGCGTTCCCGCAGGGACTCGTCATCGGCACGATAACCGCCGTACAGACCGAGGCGGGCGGCCAGATAGAATTCGGCCTTGTGCAGCCCCAGTGCAACTTCGAGTCGCTGGTGCAGGTGTTCGTTATTAAGAGCTTTGAAGTGGTGGAGTGAGCCTTGAAGGAGATTTTACGGAAAATTAAGCCCCGCCGTCTGATGTGGTACGCGGTGTTCCTGCTGCTGACGCTGGTCCTGCAGAACATGGTGTTCCCGCAGATACGGCCGCTCGGAGTGTGCCCGATGGTGCTTCCGGCGGCGGTCGTCGCGGTGGGGATGTTTGAAGGAGCGAGCTGGGGCGCGATATTCGGCCTTGTGCTCGGCATATTCGCGGACATGGACTATGTGGAGAACACGGTCATGTTCACACTGCTGCTTCCGGCATTGGCGTTCTTCGCGGGCTTTGTGTCGCAGTTTTTCATAAACCGCCGCTTCTTCGCGTACATGGGCGCGGCCTTTGCCGCGTGTCTGATAACCGCAGCCGTGCAGATGGTCGGAACCGCTGCGTCCGACGGCTGGTCGGCCTCAATGCTCGTTACCGTCGCATTGCAGACCCTGTGGTCGCTTCCGCCCGCCGTGCTGGTGTATTTCCCGCCGGCGAAGTGGATCGAATGAGGAATAACCTATGAGAAAACTTATAAAACCCGGACGAATAACGGCGCTCGTGGTGATGCTGGTGGCGCTGCTCGGAATATATGTCTACTTTCTGTATCAGGTGCAGATAGTCGAGGGTACCGAGCGCTACAACAGCGCGACCGCAATAACCAAGGATACCCGAACCGTCACCGCCGCACGCGGCAATATCCTTGACCGCTACGGCCGTGTGCTTGTGAGCAATAAGGAATGCTATAACCTCGTTATCGACAGCACGAAGCTGTTCGCAAACGACGATCCGAACGAAGTCATCCTTGAGCTTATCGAGATGGTGCGCGGCTTCGGCGATACGTATACGGACGACCTGCCCATAACGACGGATCCGCCCTTTGAGTATACCGATATGACCGAGATACAGCGGACGATGCTGGAAGCCTACTTCGTCGACAAGGCATCGGATTTTAAAGATGCCGGACTGCCGGAAAGCCCCTCGGCCGTTGAGCTGATGAGCTATATGCGTACGCGCTACGGCATCTCGAACGAGTACTCTGCCGAGGAGATGCGCATGATCGCGGGTCTGCGCTACTCGATAAACGTCCGCTACGCCGTCAACACCGGCGAGTACGTTTTCGTTCAGGACGCGAGCATGAAACTCATAAGCTCCATACTTGAAAACAAGCTCAACGGCATCGAGGTCAAGCGCTCCTTTACGCGCCAGTACCATACCGAGAACGCCGCGCATATCCTCGGCTACGTCGGCCTGATGACGCAGGAGGAGTACGAGAAATACTCCCTGCTCGATTACGCGAACGACGCCATGGTCGGTAAGGACGGCGCGGAGAACGCCTTTGAAAAGTATCTCCACGGCAAGGACGGCGAGGTTGAGGAGACGCGCAACGCCTCCGGCACCATTCTCAGTACCGTCTACACCAAGGAACCAGAGCCTGGCAACAACATCTATCTTACAATAGATATCAACCTTCAGGAGGCCGTCGAGCGCGTGCTGGACGCGGGCGTGAACGCCCTCATCAGAACGCGCGAGAACGAGAAAATGGAGCAGACCGCCAAGGGACTGTGGACATTTGAGGACGGCAAGTATGAAATAACCGGCGCTGCCGCCGTCGTCGTGAACGTCAAAACCGGCGAGCCGCTCGCAATAGCAAGCTGGCCGACCTACGACGTCACGACCATTATCGAAAACTATGCTGACCTTATGAAGGCGGAAAACACCCCGCTCTTCAACCGCGCGCTCATGGGTGCATACGCCCCCGGCTCCACCTTCAAGCCCTGCACGGCAATCGCCGCGCTGACGAGCGACAAGGTCGACCTTGACACCTCCACCGAGATAAAGTGCGAAGGCGTTTTCACCAAGTATGCGGCCGACGGCTACGCGCCTGAGTGCTGGATCTGGGCGCAGGGCTACACGCACCCGAAGGAAAACGTCACCACCGCTCTGCGTGACTCCTGCAACTACTTCTTCTACACCGTCGGCCATGACCTAGGTATCGACACACTGGGCGAATATGCCCACGCGCTCGGTCTCGGCGTCAGTACCGGCATAGAGCTTGTCGAGACAACGGGCAATATGTCAAATGCCGCGAACCATATGGACTACGCGGGCAGCGAGTGGCGTATAGGTGATACGCTGCAGGCCGCCATCGGCCAGTCGGACAGCGTGTTCACGCCGCTCCAGCTTGCCGAGTACTGTGCCGCCGTTGCAAATAACGGTGAGCGCCATTCCGCGTCCATCCTCAAGAGCGTCAGAAGCTATGACTACAGCGAGAAGGTCTATGAGCGGCAGGATGAGGTGCTCAGCACCGTGGAAAGTCCGCAGTACAACTGGGACGCCATTCATGAGGGCATGAAGGAAGTTATCAACAGCCCCCTGAACGAGACGAACTACCTCAATTTCTATGACTGCGCCGTGACGGTTGCCGGTAAGACCGGTACCGCTCAGAAGGGCGAGGGCATCAAGAACGACGGTTTGTTCATCTGCTACGCCCCCTATGAAGATCCTGAGATCGCGGTTGCGGTCGTTGTGGAGCGCGGTCACGCCGGCGCTTCCGTCGGCTTCATCGCGCGCCAGATAGTCGACGTGTACCTGAATATAAGAAGTTACAGCAACACTTCCGAGTCGGAAATGTCTCTTCTTAAATAAATCTGATAAAAAATATTGATGTTTCCCGAAAAATTGTATATAATGCGAAACGAAAAACCCAAGTGACTGGAGAACGGAGAATACGATGAATATTGCATTGATGGCACATGACAGAAAAAAAGAGTTGATGGTTCAGTTCTGCATTGCATACTGCGGCATATTAGCGGAGCATTCCCTGTGCGCTACCCATGTCACCGGTAAGCTCGTCTCTGAGGCGACGGGGCTGCCCATCACGCTGTACCTCCATGCGGATCAGGGCGGCGCGCAGCAGATAGGCGCGCGCATCTCCTTCAACGAGATCGACCTCGTGCTGTTCTTCTGCGACCCCGCAAACCCCAAAGGCTTTGACGATATCAACAAGATCGAGCGCCTGTGCGACCAGTATCAGATCCCCTTCGCTACCAACGCCGCCACGGCTGAGGTGCTTGTGCAGGGTCTGCGCCGCGGCGATCTCGACTGGCGCAACATCGTCAACCCTCAGAAGCGCTGAGACCAGATCAAAACCATATGCTCAGGCGCGGCCAATGCCGCGCCACAGGCATTTTAAAAGAAAGGAACCACACACATGGCAAAAGTACAGCCCCGGACGCTGTCCGGCTTTATGGAACTGCTGCCGGCTCCGCAGATGCAGCTTGAGCGCATGATGAGCATCCTGCGCGAGACCTATTCCGTCTACGGCTTCACCCCGCTCGACACTCCCGTTATAGAGTCCGCCGAGGTGCTTCTGGCCAAGGGCGGCGGCGAGACCGAGAAGCAGATATACCGCTTCACCAAGGGCGACAGCGACCTTGCGCTGCGCTTTGACCTGACCGTGCCGCTGGCGAAATACGTCGCGGCGCATTATTCCGAGCTGGCCTTCCCGTTCCGCCGCTATCAGATAGGCAAGGTCTACCGCGGCGAGCGCGCCCAGCGCGGCCGTTTCCGCGAGTTCTATCAGGCCGATATCGACATCATCGGCGACGGCAAGCTCGATATCATCAACGAAGCCGAGATACCCTCCATCATCTACCGCACCTTCTCGACCCTCGGCATCACAAAGTTCAAGATCAAGGTCAACAATCGCAAGCTGCTCAACGGCTTTTATGCCATAAACGGCATGAGCGAGCGCGCGGGCGACATTATGCGCACCGTCGACAAGCTCGATAAGATCGGCGCGGAAAAGGTGCGCCAGCTCCTTATCGACGAGGTGAAGATGCTGCCCTGCAAGGCAGAGAACGTGCTCGACTTCATGGCCATCACCGGTACTAACACCGAGGTCATCGCCGCGCTGGAGCGCTATCGCGGCATGGACGAGACCTTTGATCAGGGGCTTGACGAGCTCATTACCGTGACGAAGTACCTCAAGGACTTCGGCGTACCGGAGGAGAATTTCGCCGTCGACCTGACCATCGCCCGCGGCCTCGATTACTATACCGGCACCGTCTACGAGACGGAAATGACCGAGCATCCGGAGATAGGCTCCGTCTGCTCCGGCGGCCGCTATGATAACCTCGCGGGCTACTATACCGATAAGCAGCTCCCCGGCGTCGGCATCTCCATCGGCCTGACCCGCCTGTTCTATGTGCTTCAGGAGCAGGGACTGCTGTCCGAAGAGACCGTCACTGCCCCATGCGACGCGCTGGTCATCCCCATGACCGAGGAGCCCGCCGCCGCCATCGCCGCCGCGACGACGCTCCGCGCCGCCGGTGTGCGTACGCAGCTCTACTGCGAGAAGAAAAAGTTCAAGGCCAAGATGAGCTATGCCGATAAGATAGGCGTGCCCTTCGCGGTGCTGCTGGGCGAGGACGAGATAAACGAGGGCGTTGTCTCCGTCAAGAATATGACTTCCGGCGAGCAGGTCAAGCTCACTCCCGCAGACGCCGCGGCGATGATAAAGGCCGCCGTCGACGCGCGGAATCAGGCTGCCGTAATAAAAGAGAATTAATCAATTTGGTATAGAGAAAAGAGGATAAACATGTTTCAGTCCCGTACACACACCTGCAACGAGCTGCGCCTCGAAAACGTAGGCGAGAAAGTCAAGATCGTCGGCTGGATGGAGAACGTCCGCGAGGTCGGCAATAACTTCGCATTCGTCGTCGTCCGCGATTTCTACGGCACCACTCAGGTCGTCGTTGAGACCGAGGAAATGATGAACATTGTCCACTCCGTCAACAAGGAGAGCACTATTTCCGTCGAGGGCGTCGTCCGCGAGCGCGCCAGCAAGAACCCCAAGCAGGCGACCGGCGACATCGAGGTCGTCCCCGAAAAGATAGAGATCCTCGGCAAGTGCCGCTATAACGAGCTGCCCTTTGAGATAAACCGCAGCCGCGAGGCCGACGAGTCCGCGCGTCTCAAATACCGCTACCTCGACCTGAGAAATCCCGCCGTCAAGCAGAATATCATTCTGCGCTGCAACGTTGTCGCCGCCCTGCGTCAGGCGATGACCGAGCACGGCTTCCTTGAGATAACCACCCCGATACTCACCGCATCCTCCCCCGAGGGCGCGCGCGACTATCTTGTCCCCGCGAGAAAGCACCCCGGCAAGTTCTATGCTCTGCCGCAGGCGCCGCAGCAGTTCAAGCAGCTGCTTATGACCGCGGGCTTTGACCGCTACTTCCAGATTGCCCCCTGCTTCCGCGATGAGGACGCGCGCGGTGACCGCAGCCCCGGCGAGTTCTACCAGCTCGATATGGAGATGGCCTTCGCCTGCCAGGACGACGTTTTTGCCGTCCTCGAGGACGTGCTGCCTCCGATCTTCGCCAAGTACGGCAAGTATAACATCGCATCCTCCGCACCCTTCAAACGCATCCCCTATCTTGAGGCCATGGAGAAGTACGGCTCCGACAAGCCCGACCTGCGTATCGACCTCATCGTTGAGGACATCACCGAGCTTGTCCGTGGCGTAGAGTTCGCGCCGTTTGCCGAGGGCAACACCGTCAAGGCCGTCGTCGTCTCCGACTGCGACCTGACCCGTAAGCATATCGACAAGCTCTGCGCCGACGTCGAGGTGCAGGCAGGCCGCAAGCCCTACTGGTTCAAGGTCGATGAGAACGGCGAGCTTGCAGGCGGCGTGGCGAAGTTCCTCGCCGACCGTAAGGACGCTGTCGTTGAGAAGCTGAACCTCAAGCCCGGCTGCCTTGTCTGCGTCGCGGCAGGCGCGAAGGGCGAAGCGCAGAAGACCGCAGGCGTCATGCGCAAGATGCTCGGCGCGGCGGTTCCCGGCCATATGGACAAGGAGCGCTACGAGTTCTGCTGGATCGTCGATTTCCCGATGTACGAGATCGGCGAGGAGTCCGGCGAGCTTGAGTTTTGCCATAACCCGTTCTCCATGCCCGCCGGCGGCCTTGATGTGCTGCTGAAGGCGGAGCGCGGCGAGATAGACCCGCTGACCATCACCGCCGACCAGTACGACCTCGTCTGCAACGGCGTTGAGCTCAGCTCCGGCGCCGTGCGTAACCACGACCCCGAAATTATGATAAAGGCCTTCGAGCTTGTCCGCCTCGGCGAAGAGGACGTCAAGAAGAAGTTCCCCGCCATGTATAACGCCTTCTGCTACGGCGCTCCCCCGCATGCAGGCATCGCGCCGGGCGTTGACCGCATGGTCATGCTCCTCTCCGGCGAGGAGAGCATCCGCGAGGTCATCGCGTTCCCGATGAACAAGAACGCGCAGGACGTTATGATGGGCGCTCCGTCCACCGTCGAGCAGAAGCAGCTTGATGAGCTGCACATTGCCCTCGTCGGCGAGACCGAGGAATAAAAGCATATGATATGGGACGGCGAATAGAAAATGCGCCGTCCCGTTTGCGGAAAGGCGGTGAAACCGGATGATAGCGAAGGTTCGTTCCATGGGCTTGCAGGGCATCGGCGGCTATGAGGTGCTGCTGGAGGTGTATATCTCCAACGGCCTGCCCGCGTTTGACGTTGTCGGCCTGCCCGACGCGGCGGTCAGAGAGGCGCGAGAGCGCGTCCGCGCCGCGATAAAGAATAACGGCTACCGTTTTCCGGTCAGCCGCATGACCGTGAATCTCGCTCCGGCGGATAAGAAAAAGGCCGGTACGCTGTACGATCTGCCGATGTTCATCGGCATCCTTGCCGCCGCCGGCGATATAGACGAGCCGGGAGACGACTGCGCGTTCATCGGCGAGCTGTCCCTGAGCGGGGAACTGCGCCCGGTGTACGGCGCACTGCCGATGGCCATCGCCGCGGCGCGCTGCGGCGTGAAGAAGCTGTTCGTTCCGGCAGATAATGCCGCCGAGGCCGCATTCGCGGACGGGATAAGCGTGTACCCCGTGAAAAATGTTGACGAGCTGCTGCGCCTTATGCGCGGCGAAGTCAATATAGAACCCGCCGCTGCGCCTGCGCTTGATACGCTTATGGAGCATATGCCCGACTTCTCGGAGGTCAAAGGGCAGGAAAATGTCAAGCGCGCGCTTGAGATCGCTGCAGCTGGCGGGCACAATATCCTAATCGTCGGCCCGCCCGGCGCGGGCAAATCCATGATGGCAAAGCGCCTGCCGGGGATACTTCCAGATATGAGCCGCGGCGAGATGATACAGTCGACAGAGATATATTCCGTCGCCGGACTTACGAGCCGCGAGCACCCTATAGTCTCCATGCGCCCGTTCCGCGCGCCGCACCATACGGTGTCCGCCGCCGGACTTTCGGGCGGCGGAACCTCGCCGCGCCCCGGAGAGATAAGCCTGGCGCATAACGGCGTGCTGTTTCTCGACGAGCTGCCGGAATTTCGCAGCGATGTGCTGGAAGTTCTGCGCCAGCCACTGGAGGACGGGGAAGTGACCGTGTCCCGTGTCGCGGGGACGGTGACGTATCCGAGCCGCTTCATGCTCGTCTGTGCGATGAACCCCTGCAAATGCGGCTGGTACGGGCACCCCTCAGGCCGCTGCCGCTGCACCGAGCGCGATGTGCGCCGCTATCACAGTAAAATATCCGGCCCGCTGCTGGACAGGATCGACCTCATCGTCGAGGTCCCCGCGCTGGATTATGAAGAGCTGAGCCGCCGCAGCAGCGCGGAGCGCTCTGCGGACATCAAGAAGCGCGTGAATGCCGCGCGGGAGATTCAGCGCCGCCGCTTCGGCGGGGACGGTACGATGTGCAACGCGCATATCGGCAGCCGTGAGATGAGCGAGATCTGCGCGCTGGACGCCGATGGCGAAGCGCTGATGCACGCCGCGTTTGATTCGATGAGGCTTTCCGCCCGCAGCTATGACCGCATCCTCCGCGTCGCGCGGACGATCGCCGACCTCGACGGGCAGAAAAATATAAGCGCAGAGCATATCGCCGAGGCGATACAGTACAGGACATACGATTTCAGAGAGGTATGAGAATGAAGAAACGGTGTGTTGTCTTTCTTTTAATGCTTCTCTTATGCTTGCTGTTGGGCTGTACAGCATCATCAAAAAGCGAGTTTGCTGTTGATTACAATAACACTGCTCGGGCGGATGAAATAGCCAGCTACGTATATGACAGCGGTTTAGCAGATGACTTGATAGATTCCGAGTTGGCGTGCAAGTTCGACACGCTCTACGAACTTTCAGAGTGCTTTGAGGTCGAGTGTGTGCGTGCTCCTCAGGAGTATGAGCAATCATATTTGCCGTATGCGGTGCTGCTTTTTGATAACGGATCGAGAGCATTTGTGTTTTTTGACTGCAATAGCTATGAAATTTTAAAGTGCCTGATAGTGGACAAGTTTATGCCACATGATACAATAGGAGCGCTGTTGGACGATCTGAGCCAAAGCAGTGCGCTGTATACAGAGTGGCAAAAACTTGATAAATACAATACGGGGTGTGCCAATGGATCTGCTATGAATGGCAGGTGCATAGCGACGAGTGACGGAGTTTATGTTGCTGTGCTTGGCAACGGCTATAATCCAGAGGTAAAATATACCCATTTTATTTCAGATGACGACTTGTTCAGTAGCTCTTGCGATGAAGAACTCATCAATTGCAATTTGTACACGATTTGGCCGCTTCTGCCGATCGATAAATTTTGAGTAGACTTTTTGCGGTCGTGGTTCTTACCTGATAAGAAAGAAACCGTGAAAAGAAAGGATAATTTTCATATGAACGATATAATTCTTCTAAAGCTGGGCGAGATCGTACTCAAGGGACTCAACCGCAAGAGCTTCGAACAGAAGCTGGTATCAAATGTCCGCCGCCGCCTTGCACACATCGGCAAGTTCCGCGTATATTGCCTCCAGTCCACCGTATACGTCGAGGCCGCGGAGGACGGCGCGGATATGGACGCAGCGTTCGAGGCGCTGCAGAAGGTGTTCGGCATCGTCAAGCTCAGCCGCGCCGCCGCCTGCGAAAAGGACAAGGACGCGATAGCGAAGCTCGCCATCGACTATCTGCGGGACGATATGCTCCGCGCGAAGAGCTTCAAGGTCGAGTCCAAGCGCAGCGACAAGAGCTTCCCGATGACCAGCGTCGAGCTGAGCCAGTACGTCGGCGGCGAGCTGAACGAGGCTTATCCCAACGTCGAGGTCGATGTACACGATCCGGAACTGGTCGTCAACATCGAGGTGCGCGACCTTGCGGCGTATGTCCATGCGGCTCCCGTGCCCGGCGCGGGCGGTATGCCCGTCGGCTGCAACGGCGTCGCCGTGACGCTGCTTTCCGGCGGTATCGACAGTCCGGTCTCGTCGTATATGATCGCAAAGCGCGGCGTGCGCCTTATTCCGCTGCACTTTTTCTCCTTCCCGTATACCTCCGAGCAGGCCAAGGAAAAAGTCATCGAGCTTGGCAACATGCTGACCGAGTACTGCGGCCGCATGACGCTTGAGATCGCGCCGTTCACGCATATTCAGGAAGAGATACGCGACAAGTGCCCCGAAGAGTATTTCACGCTCATCATGCGCCGCTTCATGATGCGCATCGCGCAGCGTGTCGCGCATGATACCGGTGCGAAAGCGATAGTGACCGGCGAAAATCTGGGTCAGGTCGCAAGCCAGACCATGGAGGCCATGGCCTCCACGCAGGCGGTCATTGACCTGCCCGTGCTCCAGCCGCTCATCGGCATGGACAAGGAAGAAATAATCACAATTGCAAGGAAGATCGGCACCTTTGACACCTCGATACTCCCGTATGAGGACTGCTGCACAGTGTTCACGCCGAAGCATCCGCGCACCCGCCCGAAGCTCTCCGAGGTGGAGAGAGCGGAGTCGGTGCTGGATATCGACGCGCTGGTGGACGAGGCTGTGAAGGGCTTGGAGGAAGTGGAGCTTAGACATGAGTAAGACCTATAATACCGAGATAATTTCCGTGGGAACAGAGCTGCTGCTTGGCCACGTCACGAATACCGACGCGCGCGACGTGTCGGAGCTGCTGTCGAAGATCGGCATCAACGTGCTGTATCACACCGTCGTCGGCGATAACCCGCAGCGTCTGGAGGATTGCGTGAAGATCGCGCGCGAGCGCGCCGACATCATCATCACCACCGGCGGCCTCGGCCCGACCTGCGACGACCTGACCAAGGAGATCCTCGCCCGTGCCTTCGACGTGAAGCTCGTCGAGGACAAGCGCGAGATGGACACGCTCTATGACTATATAAATCTCGGCAAGAAGCTGACGGACAACAATTTCCGTCAGGCGCTGCTGCCCGAGGGCTGCACTGTGTTCCATAACACCGCGGGCACCGCGCCCGGCTGCGCCTTCGAGAAGGACGGCAAGGTCGTCGTCATGCTGCCGGGGCCTCCGAAGGAGTGCCGCATCATGCTCGAAAAGAGCGCGATACCGTATCTCCGCCAGCTGTCGGACGAGAAGATCGTCTCCCACACCATCAACATCTTCGGCATCGGCGAGAGCGCGGTGGACGATATCTTTGCCGGGGAAATGAACGCCATGACCAATCCCAGCATGGCGCCCTATGCCAAGGAGTGTGACTGCCTGCTGAAGGTCACTGCCAAGGCGCATACTGAGGCCGAGGCTGAGGAGATGCTGCGCCCCGTGATGGCGGAGGTGCAGGAGAAGCTGGGCGAAGTGGTCTACGGCGTGGACGTTGACTGCATCGAGCAGAGCGTGCTGAAGCTGCTGCGCGAGAAGAACATGACCTTCTCCGCGGCGGAGAGCTGCACCGGCGGCGACGTTGCCAAGCGCTTTACCGATATGCCGGGCGCAAGCTCGTTCTTCCTCGGCGGCGTCGTGACCTATACGAACGGCGCGAAGGCAAAGCTTCTCGGCATCGACCGCGACATGATAGAGGATAAGGGCGCGGTGAGCTATGAGGTGGCCAAGGAGATGGCGGAGAACGTGCGCCGCATCATCGGCACGGATATCGGCGTCGGCGTGACGGGGCTTGCAGGTCCCGACGGGGACGGCGTGCACGAGGTCGGTACCGTGTTCGTCTCGATGGCGACCGCGGAGCAGACATGGGTCAATGAACTGCATCTCGGCGCGTACCGCACCCGCAGCTTTATCCGCCGCATGGCGGGCAACCATGTATATGATATGATGCGCCGTTATCTCAGCGGCCTGAAAGTAATGTGACAAGCTGTAACGGCGCGGAAAACTCCGCGCCGTTACTTTTATGTGTGCCGCTTGCTTGCAAACTGCGCGGCTATGTTATAATATAGTAGTACAACGAACCTAATATGGAGGAGAGCCATGAAACAGCGTATCATCAGAGCCGACGCGAACGACGGCGTCACGCCGCGCCAGCGCGAAAACCGCGAGCTTGCCCGCGCCGCCGCGCGGGAGGGGATAGTCCTGCTCAAAAACGACGGCGCGCTGCCGGTGAAGTCAGGGAGAATAGCACTCTACGGCGCGGGAGCATCGCGCACCGTCAAGGGCGGGACCGGCTCCGGCGAGGTCAATGAGCGCCACGCCGTTACGATCCTTGAGGGACTGGAGCTTGCGGGCTATGAGATAGCGAGCTACAGCTGGATACGCGATTTTGAGACCGAGTGCCGCGAGGCGGAAGAATGCTGGCGGCAGGCGCGCGGCGCACAGGGTGCGGGGCTGATGAACAGCATGGTTCAGCCCTTCATGCCGCCTGCGGGGCGCGTGATAACGGACGCGGACATCGCCGCCTCCGCCTGCGACACGGCGATATACGTCGTCGCCCGTCAGGCGGGCGAGGGCGCGGATAAGAAGCTGAAAAACGGCGAATTCGACCTCAGCCCAGCCGAGACGGAGAGCATCCTCAAAATGGCCGCGGGCTATAAAAATTCCGTGCTGGTCATCAATTCCGGCTCGTATATGGACATCGGGACGCTGGACGAAGCCGTCTCTGCCGTCGTCTGGTTCTGCCAGCAGGGGATGGAGGGCGGCGCGGCGCTTGCCGATATCCTCAGCGGCAGGGCAAGCCCCAGCGGCAAGCTGACCGATACATGGGCGCGGCGCTATGCCGATGTACCCTGCGCCATGCAGTACAGCTACCTCAACGGCGACACCACGCACGAATACTACCGCGAGGGCATATATGTCGGCTATCGGTATTACGACAGCTTCGAGACCGCGCGGCGCTACCCATTCGGCTTCGGCCTGTCATATACGAAATTTGCGCTGAACACGGAGAGCGTGACGCTCGAAAACGGCGCTGTCAATGTCGCTGTCCGTGTCAAAAATACCGGCACTGTGCGCGGCAAAGAGGTCGTTCAGGTCTATGCCTCCGCGCCGCAGGGGGAGCTTACAAAGGAGTATCAGCGGCTTGCGGGCTTCAAAAAATCCCGCGCCCTCGCCCCCGGCGAGGAGGAGACTCTGAACGTCAGCTTCCCGCTTGACTATATGGCGAGCTATTCGGAGCGCCGCGCCGCGTATATCCTCGAAAAGGGCGAGTACATCGTCCGCGTGGGCGCGTCCTCGGCGGACACCGTGCCCGTCGCTGTGATAACTCTGGACGGGACTGCCGAGCTGTGGAAACTGCGCAACGTCTGCCCAGTGAAAGCGGAATTCAGCGAGATCGCCCCGGCGATACGCAGAAGCGCCGACGATCTCAGCACCGCCGCGCGGCTCAAACTGCGCGCCGCGGATATCGGCTGCCGCACCGTCGATTATTCGGAGCCGCCCGTCTGCCGCGATGCGGATGTGCAGGAGGCGCTCGCAAAGCTCAGCACCGGAGACATGATCGACCTCTGCGTCGGTACGGGCGTGTCCGGAATGTTCAGCACCGCCTATAACTACACCCCCGGCGCCGTCGGCCGCACGACGGACAAATTCGCCGACAAGGGCATTACGAACGTCAACCTTGCTGACGGCCCCGCGGGCCTGCGCCTTCTGCGCGTGTCGGCGCTGAACAAGCATGGCCGCCTGCGCTTCTGCGGCGGAGAGTATATAAACGACATCATGCGCGACCTGCCGCCGCGCATCCGTGAGTATTTTGACGCCGCGCCGGAGGACGAGACGCTGTACCAGCACGCGACGGCGTTCCCCGTCGGCACCGCGCTTGCGCAGAGCTGGAACACGGAGCTGTGCGAACGCGTCGGCGCGGCGGTGGCGCGCGAGATGGAGGAGTACGGGGTGACATATTGGCTCGCCCCCGCCATGAACATTCACCGCAATCCGCTCTGCGGCAGAAATTTCGAGTATCTGTCCGAGGATCCGGTGCTTACCGGCAAGCTTGCGGCAGCGATAACGCGCGGCGTACAGAGTGTGGACGGCTGCTATGCCACGGTGAAGCACTTTGCCTGCAACAATCTTGAGGACAACCGCAACCATTCCGACAGCATCGTCCATGAGCGCGCCCTGCGCGAGATATACCTTAAGGGCTTCGAGATATGCGTCCGCGAGGCGCAGCCGAAGGCGCTGATGACGAGCTACAATCTCTTAAACGGCGTCTACACTGCTGACAGTCATGACCTCTGCACCGCGATCCTGCGCAACGAGTGGGGCTTTGACGGCGTGGTGATGACCGACTGGTATTCGACGCTGCCGGGGCTTGCCGACGCGGGCAGCGCGATCGGCGCGGGGAACGACATGATAATGCCGGGGACGCCTCTGGATAAGCTTGCGATACGGCGCGGCCTGAGCAAATTCCGCCTGACGGATACCGATCTGAAGCGCTCCGCCGCCAGAATAATAAGAAGCATCCTGCGCAGTAATGTCAATAAGCCGCAGGAGTAACGAAAACCCAGCCGCCGGGAAATTTAGATGGGTGTTCATAAAACAGTCAATGGAGCGTATCGATACAGATACGCTCCATTTCTCTTGCCAACATACTATGTAACGGGGTGCAGCCCCTTGGCTCTCCCTTTGGGAGAGCTGTCACCGCAGGTGACTGAGAGGGTCTTGCAGTCTTTTTCGAATGATAAGATCAATTTGTGTGCACACACCACGAAAATCCCTGTCGATATCCCGGTTGGAGAATCGCAGAATCTCCAACCCAAGAGACATCAGGAATTGAGAACGTTCCGCATCATAAGCAAGCCCCTGAGGTTCATAATGCTGAGAGCCATCCAATTCAATGACCAGTCTGGCCGAAGCATTGTTTACCCTCTCCGTCCTCGCTACGCTCGGCCACCTCTCCCAAAGGGAGAGGCAAGGGATGCTCGCACGGTACACCGAAAGGTGTATAAAAGTGCGCCCTTTATCAGTTCGGTAGATTAAAGTTTACCGCTCGATACGGTAGTATTTGAATGTTTCATCTTCTCCAACAAAGCGAAAGCCTACCTTTTCCAGCACATGCTGACTCCGGGTATTTTTCCTGATGGTATCTGCGTTTACCGCAGCCATTCCCAACTCGTCAAAGGCGGTTTTTACCGCCAAACGTTCTGCCTGCGTTCCGTATCCCCTTCCCTTCACTGCGTCGTTTTGCATATGGATACTCAAGGAACATTCTTTTTTATCATGGTCGATCTGCTTCAATTGCAATTCCCCGATCACCTTATCTCCAAGCATGATCGCAAACAGTCTGCGTGAAGCATCCTGCCCCTTCATATCAAAATATCGATTTACCGCAGCTTCGTCATAAACATAGGGCTGAAACAGGTGCATATCCATATAGATAGACGCATCATTCGTCCAATGCTTGTACAGTTCGTGACATAGTTCTCGCGTCATCGCCTTTAACTGAATTGTTGGCATGTTTGACCTTACCTACCTTATCATTCCGACTTATTACTTTGTTTAATTCTATCATATGGCTTTAATATATGCAAAAACATTCTCGGCAGACATTACTGCCGGGACCGAAACTGTCTTACGACCAGCCGCCGGAATATCCGGCGGCTGGTGATATTTAATATGTATCAGAACACGTCCTCGACGACCTTGGACGGCGGGGTCTCGACTATTTCAGGGTGCTGGCAGATGTAGCGGAACGCCTGCAGGAACTGAGCGTAGTAATGGCCGTCAACGGTGCGCTCGTCCATGACGAACTTGCAGTCGACGTATTTGCGGTCGACCATGTTGCCGTGTCGGTCAAGCTCATAGGCGTGACGCTTCGCGCCGAAGGAGATGAACACGGGCAGCGTACCGAAGTTGTAGATGTGGTGATATATGGGACCGATGCGGAGCGAGCCGAGGTCGGTGATTATCATGGAGCCGTGGAATGGGCTTGCGTCGAGCAGACTCTGCGGCAGCCAGCCGAAGTAGTCCATGATGCGCAGTATCGTCAGTGCGAAGCGGAGCAGGAAGCGCGGCGCCTTGCACATCGCCTCTGCAACATCCTCGGTGTTGTTGTTACCCTCGACGGTCTTTATCTCGTCTATCTTCTCGCTCATCTTGCGGTAAACGTCGAATATCGTGTCCGTCGGTTCAAAGACGACCTTGATCGTAGTCTCGGTCGCGTCGATGGCGAGACTGCGCTTGACGGTCATGACGACTTCGATGTTGTCGCGCGCGTAGATGCGGCGGCCGACGACGAAGCGGTTCATTCCCGGCAGCATGGATACGCCGCGTATGTAAGCCGCGATTATGAAATGCAGGATGCCGATGCCCTTATAGCCGTCAACCCTCAGCTTGCGCAGGCGGCGGTCAACATCGGACACCTCGAAGGACTCCTCGTACTGATTGCAGGCGTCGTTTCTGGTCGGCATGATGAACGGGACAAATTTCGCAAATGCCGGCAGGGAACGCAGCAGACGGCCTTCCTTACGGTCTCCAAAGCGGCGTTTGTATTTGCTCATTGGTATCACTCCCAATATGGTTTCAATTTTTTAAGCATTGACATTATACAGGTTTCTGCACAATAATACAAGAGAAATATTCAAAAATAGCTTACGTTTTGTTGAACTTTTCTTAAAATGCGCCGCGGGCACGGCGAAAATGACCCCGTAAGCCCGATTTTGCGGCTCATATGGTGCGTGATTGGCTGGAAAAAGCGGACGCTTCGCAGAAAAATTTTGAATAATATGAAAATAGGGCTTGCATTTTTCGCGCGGCTGTGCTAATATAATCGGGCTGAAAGAAAGTTAATATTTCCGGGTGTAGCGCAGTTGGTAGCGCGCTTGAATGGGGTTCAAGAGGCCGCTAGTTCGAATCTAGTCACTCGGACCAAAATTCGCTGATTTCGTACGAAATCAGCGAATTTTCATAATACGGGGAAATAGCAAGGATTTTACAGAAAGCAACGGGAGAAGAAATGAAGAAAAATACATCGAGCTTCGCAAGCCGCTGGGGCTTCATCCTCGCATCCGTCGGCTCGGCGGTCGGTATGGCGAACGTCTGGGGCTTCCCGAATAAAATGGGCAGCAACGGCGGCGGGGCGTTCCTGCTCATATATCTGCTGTTCGTGTTCATTTTCAGTTATGTCGGGCTGCCGGCGGAATTCGCTATGGGGCGCAGAGCCGCCACCGGCACTCTGGGAACATATAAAAGCGCGTGGGCGACGCGCGGCAAGGGCTGCGGCAAGGCCGGAGCCGTGCTCGGCTGGCTGCCGCTGGCAGGCTCGCTGTGCATCGCAATAGGCTACGCCGTGATAGTCACCTACGTTCTCAAGGCGCTGGTCGACTCCTTGGCCGGGACACTTATGAGCACCGACACCGCGGCGTGGTTCGGCGAGTTTTCGTCGAAGCCGTACTCTGTCGTGCCGTATCATATCATCGTGGTCGCCGGTACGCTGCTGACGCTGTTTCTCGGCGCGCACAGCATCGAAAAGACGAACAAAGTGATGATGCCGCTGTTCTTCGTCATCTTCCTCGTGCTCGCGGTGCGCGTGGCGTTCCTGCCGGGCGTTGCCGAGGGCTACCGCTTCATGTTCACGCCGCGCTGGGAGGCGCTCAAGGATCCGATGATCTGGATATGGGCGATGGGACAGGCGTTCTTCTCGCTGTCCGTGACCGGCAGCGGCATGATAGTTTACGGCGCGTATCTGCCGAAGGACGAGGACGTGGTAGACGTCGCGCAGCACACCGCACTGTTTGATACGATAGCGGCGATAGTCGCGGCGCTGGTCATCATCCCGGCCTGCTTTGCCTACGGGCTTGACGTTGGCTCAGGGCCGAGCCTGCTGTTCGTGACTCTGCCGACCATACTGCAGGATGTGCCGCTCGGACGGCTGTTCGCGGTCATACTGTATATCGCCATGATATTTGCCGGCGTCAGCTCGCTTCAGAACATGTTCGAAGCCGTGGCGGAATCGCTCCTGAACCGCTTCCCGAAGCTTAGCCGTACTGCCGTGCTGATACTTCTCGGCCTGCTGTGTCTCGGCTTTGGCCTCGGCATGGAGCCGATAAGCAAATGGGGGCCGTGGATGGATCTGGTGTCGATCTACATCATCCCCATCGGCGCGACGCTCGGCGCGGTGTCGTGGTTCTATGTGATGAAGAAAGATGAACTGCTCGACGCCGTCAACACCGGCAGCGGCAGAACACGCGGCGCGCTGTGGTACAGCGTTGGGCGCTATGTATATGTGCCGATCGCGGTGGTACTCTGCTTTGTCGCGCTGTTCAAGCATATTTCGTTTTGATTTTTAATTGGTGACTATGAAAAAGAAACTAAGCTCTAAAGAATATATTTACGTTGCAAGCATGCTGTTCGGCCTGTTCTTCGGCGCGGGGAATTTGATCTTCCCCGTATACATGGGTCAGATGGCGGGACGGCATATTTGGCAGGCGGCCGCGGGCTTCCTGATAACCGGCGTCGGCCTGCCGCTCATGGGTGTGGCGGCGCTCGGCATAAGCCGTTCAAGCGGGCTGTACGAGATGGGACTGAAGGTGAGCCGCGGCTTCTCGCTGGGCTTTACCTGCCTGCTGTACCTGACAATCGGCCCGTTCTTCGCGGTCCCGCGCTGCGCCACAACGTCGTTCACCGTCGGGCTGGAGCAGGTGCTGCCGCAGGGCAACACGAAGCTGTATCTTCTGCTGTTCTCACTGGCGTTCTTTGCCGCCGTGCTGTTTTTCGCGCTGAGGCCGGGAAAGATTCTCGTGTGGGTGGGCAAGGTGCTCAACCCATGCTTCCTGCTGTTTCTGGCGGTGCTCATAGTCTCCGCCATGCTGCATCCGACCGCCGCCGTCGCGGATGTTGTGCCTGAGGGGAAATACGCGGCGCAGCCGTTTTTCACCGGCTTCCTTGAGGGCTATAACACCATGGACGCGCTGGCAAGCCTCGCTTTCGGCATCATCGTCGTTCAGGTCATACGCGACCTCGGCGTGCAGGAGCCGGGCGCGATAGCCGGCAGCACGGTGCGCGCGGGCGTGATGAGCTGCCTGCTCATGGCGCTGATATACGTTGCCGTCGCCATCGTCGGTGCGCAGAGCCGGGGCGCATTGCCCGCCGCGGCAAACGGCGGAGTTGCTTTCGCGCAGATAGCGCGGTATTACCTCGGAAATACCGGCCTTATCGTCCTCGCCGCGACTGTCACGCTTGCCTGCCTCAAGACGGCGGTCGGACTCATAACCGGCTGCGCCGAGACCTTTAGCGCGCTGTTCAAGAAGGGGCCGTCGTATAAGGCGTGGGCGATAACGTTCAGTGCCGCGTCCCTTGTTTTCGCAAACCTCGGCCTTGACGCGATTATCAAGTATTCCGTCCCCGTGCTGATGCTGCTGCACCCCATCGCCATAATGCTGATCGTGCTGACGCTCTGCGGAAAACTGTTCAAAAACGACCCGGTCGTGTTCCGCTGGACGATAACCTTCACGGCAATCGCTTCGATTTACGACATGTTTGCCGCCCTGCCGAAAGGACTCTGGAGCGCGCTGCACGGCGAGGAGATCAAGGCCGTGGCGGAGAAGCTGCTGCCGCTGGCCGGGCAGGGACTCGGCTGGCTGTGCCCCGCGGCGCTCGGCATCGTGATCGGCCTTGCGATACACGTCTATCGGCTGAGAAAAGCGTAATGCAATGAAAATTCCCATGCAATTAATTGCATGGGAATTTTTGCGGCCAAGGCCGGTTAATTGTACCTCTCGGCGAGATAAATATCCGCGCGGGACTGTGTGACCTGTACAGTTTCTTCCGCGCTGCTGTCCCTGCAGAAATACTTTGCGGCTTTAAGAAAATCAAACTTCCTCATTTCTGCAAACAGGGAGTTATTTGATAGCTGTTCCAATGTGTTTATCCAATCTCCATTGCGGTGCAATCCCGTCATCGGCATAGTATTCGTCCATTGCTGTAATTTTATCGTTTTCTGTTTGGATAAACGAAGTCACATGGAAAGAAGCGCTTTTATCTTTGGGATAGATACGAACAACTGTAATAATTAAATCATTTACAATTTCGACTCTCTCAACGATACCATCCCATTCTCCTGGGTACTCACAATTCGCAATAATATATTCATCTACCGTAAAGTGCTCGTTGCTGCAATGCCAATTTACATAGGCGTCCGCATGAAAGTATTTTCTAATTTCCCTTTCGTTTTGAACAAGAACGGCTTTCCAAAATTGTTCTATATTCATGCTGTTTCAATTATGAAATATAGAGTCGAGCAGACGGGTTCCGGACGCGGTGCGGAAAACGGTTTTCTTCGCGCTCTCGGTCGCGGCGCGCGGGCGGGAATTTTCCGCCGCGTTGACTATGTAATCCGCTTCGAGCAGAATTCTATGGTCAAGCCCGTCCACATCCGTATAGGTGTGATGGTGCGCCGCGAGCCACGATATGCGCTCCACATCCTCCTTTGCGACGGGCAGCCCCTTGAAGAATTCGGCCACCAGCGGGGGACTCTCCTGCTCCTGAAGCTTTCCGAGCGCTTTGCCGTATTTCTCGCGGCAGAGCGGGCAGGAAATGTCGTGTATTACGGCGGCCAGCTCCAGAACCTCCTGCGTGTGGGCGTCCAGCCCCTCAAGCTCGCCGATAGTCTTGGCGTATGACCAGACCTTGATGAAATGATCGATGTCGTGTATGCTGCCTTTGTAGAAGGCGATCATTTTTTCAATTGCTTCCGAAACTATCATATGTTTTTCTCTCATAGTGCTGTGCCTTTCGCGGGGACGAAAAGGCCGCTCATGTCTGCGCCCTCAAGCTCCAGCAGCCGCACTTTGCGGTCGATGCCGCCTGCGTATCCGGTCAGGCTTCCGTTTGTGCCGGTGACTCTGTGGCAGGGGATGATAATGGATATCGGGTTATGCCCGACCGCGCCGCCTACAGCCTGCGCCGACATCGACCCGCGCCCAAGCTCCGCCGCGGCGCGCCGTGCGATCTCGCTGTAGGTCATCGTCTGCCCATACGGGATGGAGAGCATTATGCCGCAGGCAATCCTGCGAAACGGCGTGGAGCCATAGCACAGCGGCGGGATGAAGTCCGGCTGCTGCCCGGAAAAATAGACATCGAGCCAGTGCCGCGCCTCGTCAAAGACAGGGGAGCGCCCCTCTTCCGCGTTGGCGGGCAGGGTGCTGCCGAAATACCGCTGGCCGTCGAACCACAGTCCGGTCAGCTCAGCGTCGTCTCCGGCGAGCGTGATCGAGCCGAGCGGGGAAGTGTATTTGCAAGTATATATCATTTCATTTAATATAATTTCAAAATAAGCTCCGCAGAAGCGGAGCTTATTTCTGATTTACTCGTTCTTGCCGTCGTCCTCGGTTGCGTCGACGATGTTGTCAAAATCGTCAAACTCGCCGATCTCGACGTCGATGTCCGCCTCGTCACAGCCGGTCGCCGCGGCAACGTCGGCCTTGAGGGAGTTTATCTCGTCCTCCTTGGCGGCGATGCGGCCGCAGATCTCCTCAGCCTGCGCGAACAGCGGCGCGAAGAAGCCCTCCGGGGCGTCCTTGGCCTGCTCGTAGTACAGGCGGCCGATCTCGGTGTACACGCGCTTGAGCTCCTCGTTCTCGCCGTTAAGCTCAAGAGCGAGCTTCGCGATGCGGCCGTAGGACTTGGCGCGGCTCGCGCCGTTTTCATAGATGTCGCGCACGGCGCCGCTCTCGGCGACTTCCTTCACCTTGCCGACTATCGAGTTGATGGTACCGGAAATGATGTCTTTGTAATCTGCCATTTTAATTATTCCTCCTTGTTGGATTCTGTTTCTTCTGCCGGACTCTCCGAGGCCGCTGCACTGGCCGCGACGCGGTTGACGTACAGCTCCTCAGGCTTATGCTGCCTGCGGGCGTTGACCACAAGCAGAATGAATGATATCAAAGCAAGCGCCATTGACAGCGCCTGTGATACGCGGATACCGGTACTGCCTATGTACAGGCTGTCGGTGCGCAGACCCTCTATCCACGCGCGGCCTATACCGTACCAGAAAAAGTAGATAAGGATGCATTGCCCGTCATAGCGGCGCTTTCCGGCCTTGACCCAGACCGCCAGAAAGATCAGGCACACGAGGTTCCACAGGCTTTCGTACAGGAAGGTCGGGTGCACGTATATGGTCGTCCCGTCGGGGCTGATAAGCCCCATGCGGCAGAACACGTCCGTCTCCGCGCCGAAGGCCTCGCGGTTCATGAAGTTGCCCCAGCGGCCTATGATCTGCCCGATGAGCAGGCCGAAAACAATAACGTCCAGCATAGCGGGCAGCGGGATCTTTTTGTGGCGGCAGACCAGCCACAGCGCAAAGATGCAGGCGATGACGCCGCCGTAGATGGCGAGACCGCCGTCACGCAGGTCAAATATCTCAGCGGGGTTTGCAAGGTAATGGTCAAGCTCGAAGAGCACGTAGTAGAGCCGCGCGCCGATTATCGCCGTCGGGATGATGACGAGGATGGCGTCGTACATGTCGTCCTCCTTGATGCCGAAGCGCGCGCAGATGCGCGTGCAGCATACTATGCCGAGGATGAAGCCCAGGGCTATGATGACGCCGTAGAAGTAGATCTTGAAGCCGAACACCGTAAAGTATGACGGCGGATCAATGGTAAGGTTCCCGAGCATCGGGAAGCAGATGGCGGAATCCCGCTGAATAGTCTGAAAGGCTGCTGTAAGAATGGTTGACATAATATTAATTCCTCGCTGGTGTGATAATAGATATTGCAAGCCGTTCCGGCGCGAGATTTTCGCGGATGAACGCGGCGCACTCGTCGGCGGTGACTTCGCTCAGAACTGCGGGAGCCGCGAACGCGTCGTACCCGTCAAAGGCCGCGCCCACGAGCGAGACGCACACATTGTCGAAATCCTCGAATCCGCGCAGGCGTGCGCCGAAGGATGCCCGCTTGGCGCGTTCAAAGCGCTCCGGCTCGAAGCCCTCGGCGGATATCCGCGCGGCCTCGGCCTTGAGCTCCTCCAGCACACGCTCCGGCTGCTGGCTCTCTCCACCGAAGATGACCGTTCCGGTACCGGCGGCGAAATCGACCTCGTAGTCAAAGTCGCGGCAGAGCAGACCCTCGGCGTAAAGCCTGGAGTAGAACGGCGATGAGCCGCCCGCCAGAAGACGCAGCGCGAGCTGCGCGACCAGCCGCTGACGCAGATTTTCGCTGCAGCGCTGGGCGGGAGCGATTTTCACGCCGATCAGGAACTGCGGCGCGGAGACTGGCATCTCGCGGCTGGCAAAGCACTCCGCGGGCAGCAGATTCTCCGCTTCGCCGTAGTCCGCGTGCGGGACGGGCATCCGCTCCTGCGGCAGGGCTTCGAGCGCGATGGCGTATATCCTTTCGGGGTCAACGTCGCCCTCGACGCACAGCGCCATATTCGACGGCGCGTAGAACGCGCGGTGGCAGTCGTACAGGGTCTTGTCCGTGATGCCGGAAATACTCTCCACCGTCCCCGCGACGCGGTCACGTATCGGATGACGCGCATAGAGCTGGCAGAGAAGCTGATAGTATATCGCCATGCCGGGGTTATCCTCGCCCATGAGGATTTCCTGCGCGATTATGCCCTGCTCCTTCTGCACCGTCTCCGGCGTGAAATACGGGGTGGAGACAAAATGCAGCAGCAGGCGCAGGTTTTCCTCAAAGGATTTTGTGCACTGAAAATAGTAGCAGGTCATGTCGCTGGAGGTGAAAGCGTTTGGCTCCGCGCCGTTTGCGGAGAGAAGATTCATCGCGCTGTCGCCGTCCGGAAGGTCGAACATCTTGTGCTCAAGAAAATGCGCCACGCCCGCCGGGGTGTCGATGGCCTCGCCGTCCAGCTCAAAGCGCCGGTCGGCTCCGCCGTAATTCGCGGCGAAGGCGGCGTAGAAGGTCGCAAAGCCCTTCTTCGGGACGACGCGGAGCCGGAGTCCGTTCGGAAGCTCGGCGCTGTACAGCGTTTCGCCTATATTCGGGTAATCATACCTCTGCATCGTCATCCTCATCCTCATCCTCATCCTCATCGGAGCCGCTGCCCTTCAAGAAATAGATCATGTCGCATTCAACGCTGTTGGCGACGTCTATGACGTCCTGCTTCGTGACTTCCTCGCACAGCTCCGCAAGCTCAAGCGGGCTGCAGTCGAGCCCGTCGAGCGCGAGCGAGAGATAGAAGCCCTCCAGCTCGCCCTGACTGTCGGTCAGCGAGCGCAGATCGGAAGCGACGCAGGAGCGCGCGGCCTCAAGCTCCTCGTCCGTGATGTCGCCGCGCTTTACCGAGTCGAGCTGGGCGAATATCTCGTCCCGCGCGGCGGCGAAATTTTCAAATTCTATGCCGGAGGCGACGAGCATCAGCCCCTTGTGCAGATCGAGCATGGAGCTTGCGTAGTAGCAGAGACTGAGCTTTTCGCGCACGTTTACAAACAGCTTCGACGTCGCGCCCGCGCCGAACACGGAGTTGAACACATAGAGCGAGGGATAGTCCGGCTCGTCCATGCACTCGCCGAGACGCCAGCCCATGACGAGCTTGCACTGAGTCACGTCCAGCTCTTCCTCAACGTAGCGCGGCTCCGCCTCGACGGAGTTCATGCGCACGTCGGTGCCGATGTCGTAATCCAGCTCGCCTCGCGGCAGTGTCGCCAGCGCGTCGCGCAGGGCGGCGACAAGCTGCTTTTCGGACGCCTTGCCGCAGTAGAATATCTCGATGGGCGCGGTCTGCAGAAGCGCGCGGTACTGCTTGGTGAGCTTTTTGTAGTTCACGGAGCGCATATCGTCAAGGCTGCCGAAGCGGCCGACGGCGAAATCCTCGTAGCAGCACATCTCTTCGATGCACCGCGTGACGGAGTAGGAGCGCTTGTCGTTGACGCGGCTTCGGATGATGTCCTCGGCCTTTTCGCGCTCGCTGTCCACATATTTCGGCAGCAGCAGCCCGCCGCGCGTCGCGGGGGAGAGCAGCAGCTCGCCGAGCAGCGCCGTCGCCTGTTCGAGCACGCCGTTATTTCCAGGGAGATATTCCTCCTCCGGTATGCTGGCGTAGAAGCCGAGGCACTGTATCTCGCCTATTCGGCGGACGACCGGCTCTATCGCCGTGCCGTACAGCTCGTCCAGCCGCGCGGAGATGGCCTCCATGTCCGGATAACGGGTCGTGCCGCGGCGCAGAACGAGCGGGATGAGCGCGTTCATGGAGGCAGTGTCGCGCTGAAGCTGCGTCAGCAGCGTCAGGCTCATGCACGAGGTCTTGAATTTATCAGACCAGAGGTACGCCAGATTCACGCCGGGCATTATTTCGCTTCTCTTTATCTCCATAAAACGCCTCCGTTCGCAATTTTATACTATTATAAATATTATATCACGGCGCTGAAAAAAGTGGTAGTGTTTTTTCTCAGCCTATCCCGCCGCCGTCGTACGGTTTGCCGTCGGTGAGCACGCCGCGGCCGGTGTATTCGATGTCGTGCGCCGCGCCGTGAAAATCGACCCAGCGTATGCGGCAGTGCGGCGCGTTTGCGGGCGGATCGATATACAGCCTGCCCCTGCGCAGACGCAGCCCCAGCATACACTCCACCGCGGCGCGCAGATACCAGCCTGCGGAGCCGGTGTACCAGCTCCAGCCCGCCTCACCTTCGTGTCCCGTGGCGGAATACACGTCGGCTGCGAGGACGAACGGCTCTGCCTGATAGCGCGCCGGATCGAGGTTTTCCGGCAGGATCATCTCCAGCAGCTGCCGTCCGGAGTCGGGCAGGCCGGAGACATAGCAACTCATCGCAAGCCATACTGCGCCGTGCGTGTACTGACCGCCGTTTTCGCGGAAGCCCTCGCCGTAGCTTGAGATATAGCCGGGGTAGCGTTCGTCTGGCGAATACGGCGGCGTGAACAGTCGGACAAGGCCGTGCTCAGTGTCAACTAGTTTACATAATGCTGACTCAACCGCCGTCCGCGCCCGCGCGGCGTCCGCCATGCCGGACAGCGCCGCCCAGCTCTGCGCGATGGAGTCGATGCGCTCCACGCCGCCCATCGCGCCGCCGTCGGCCAGATATCCGCGCAGGTACCACTGCCCGTTCCAGCCCTCGTCTGCGGCGCTCGCCGTCTTGCGCGCGAATTCCGCGTAGCGTGAGGCATTTGGTTTACATAACTTATCAAGCAACGCGGCGAAGCGATTTGCGCAGTGGGCGAAGAACCATCCGAGCCACAGACTTTCGCCGCCGCTGTCGTCCAGTCCGTCGTTCCAGTCGCCGCTGCCCATAAGCGGCAGGCCGTGTTCGCCGAAGCCGCGCGCGATGCAGCATTCGAGCGCGGACTTCGCGTGGTCGAGTACGCTGGCCTTCTGTCCGGACGGCTCCGGCGCCTCGTATCTGTCGCGCTCCGCCGCGTCGAGAAGCGGCGAGTTTACATAATATTCTTCAAGCTCGCATATATCCGTATCGCCGGTCGCTTCGACATATTCGCACAGCGCCCAGACCAGCCACAGCAGATCGTCGGAGCAGCGGGTGCGGACGCCCTTGTCGCCGTTCGGGTGCGGGTGCCACCAGTGCATGACGTCGCCCTCGATATACTGGTGACGGCAGGCGTCGAGGATGCGCTCGCGCGCATAAACGGGGCTGATAAGCAGCAGATTCACGCTGTCCTGAAGCTGATCGCGGAAGCCGATCGCGCCGCCGCTCTGGTAGAGGCTGCTGCGCCCCTCAAGGCGGCAGGCGATGGCCTGATACGCGCCCCAGCCGCTGAGATAGCGGTCGAGCGCCGCGCCAGCGCCGCGCACGGAGAAGCGGCCGAGCAGCGCGTCCCAGTAGCTGCGCACCGATCTGAGCGCAGCCCGTGCGGCGACTGGTTTACATAATTCTAAAAGAGACTCTGCCTCGCAGCATCCGCAGACAAGAACCAGCGTCTCCGGGCAGTTGAGCGCCATGCACATCCCGGCAGGCGAAAAGTCCGTGCCGATGCGCGCGCCGACGTTTGCTGCGGCGCGGAAAACAATGCCGGCGTAGTAGCTCTCCGGATTCTCCGCGGTGAACACGCCGTTTTCGCTCCCGCATACGACCGACGAGCCGTCTGCTGCGCCCATGCACAGCTCAAGCGACCATGTCAGCGGCAGTCCCGCCGCTCCCTCAATTATCAGGACGCGCGCGTCGATGCCGTGGGGGATGAAGCCGGTGGTCGTAATGCTGCGTCCGGCGATGCGCTTTTCCCAGCGCACCGTGCCCGGAGCATATTCGACGGTGCAGTCGCAGCCGTCGTTCGCACTGAAGATGCTGACGCGCCGCCCGTCCGCTTCGAGCCATATCCGCTCTGTCCCAGATGTGGTGCGGATGTCACCGGCGGGGTGGTTTATGCGCATTTCGCGCGCGTTTTTGTACCACATTCCACCCATGCCGCAGTCGGCGGCGATCCAGCCAAAGCTGCCGTTGGTGAGAATGTTCTGCCAGCAGCGCCCCGGAAGCCCGGTGAAGCCGAACTTCATATTCTCCCGGACCATTTCCGGTACGGCTTCCGGAACACGCGGCGCGCTCAGCTCAGGTGCGGGCAGGGGAGTGCGCTCTGGCTTTGCCTGCCCGATCATCACCGCCGCGCGGGATGATATCGTGCCGAGCGCGTCGAGCGGCGCGAAGTGCACGCCGCCACGTGCGCCGATGAGCGCTTCAAGCGAGTATTCGGCGAGCAGCCGTTCGATGCGCCGGAGCAGCGGCTGCTGATATTCACCGTGCTCAGGGCTGAGATATACGAGGTCAGCGTCAACGCCGCAGCTTTTCAGCAGACAGAACTGCCGCAGCAGCGGCTCCGCCTCCTGCGCGCGCCCCTCGCAGCATATCAGCGGCAGATCGCCGGATATGCCGTAGCGCCACAGCCCGCGGCGCGGTGCGGCCTCGTGCAGCGGATTTTCTATCAGTGCCGGGAGCATCGCCATGGCCGCCCCGGTCTCATCGCCGCTCATGCCAGTGAGCGCCGCCGAGGCGGAGCACATGCTGCCGCGGTCAAGCTCGCCGGCAGCCAGCAGACGCAGCGCGCCGTCAAGCGCTTCCGTGCGCGAGTCGGCGAGGCAGAGCGTGAGACGGACGGTCTTCGCGGCGTCTGGCGCGAGCGAAAATTTTATTTTCGCGCTGACCTCAGGCGCGGAAAGCCAGCCGGGGAGAACGGCGCCGCCCGCGCTCAGCTCTGCGTCCTCGCTTAGAGCAACACAGAGCCATTTTTCCGGCAGAGAGCCGCGGCGGCAGCGCCGCAGTATCAGCGCGTTCCCCTCGCGCTCGGCGAAAATGCCGAGCTTCCAAAAGGCGATATGGTTTACATAATCTGATAAAGGCGCGAGTATCGGCGTAAAGCTGAAGACCAGCTCGCCGCGCATGGCGCGATCCGCGCGCAGCGTCGCGTCGCGCACCTCACCGTATTCCCCAGCGGCGACGAAGCAGCCGGCGGAGACACTCAGGCCGCCGCGCTCAAAGCTTGCGCGGCCATGCTCCTCGCCCAACTCCCATAATCCGTCCCACGGCGCGGCGTCCGCGTCCGTGCCGTGCAGCGATATCCGGATGCCCGGAAAATCGTAGACGCACACGCTGCCGCAGACCGCGCGCGAGGCGTTTTTCGATGAGAAGAGCAGGTTGTATACGCCGTTTGACAGCGCGGTAAAGCTCTCCGCGCCGTCCTCGCCGCGAAGCTGCCAATGCGCGTCGCCTCGCCGCGGCGGGCGCTCCGGTGAGTCGCTGCTGTCGCGGCGGATGACGGTCGAGTCGTCCGGTACGCGCTCCTTCAGCAGCAGCGAATACGCCGCCATCGCGCCGTCGGCCATGAAGCGGCGCTGTATGCTGCCGCCGCAGACCGCGTTTGCCGCCGCGATAACGCTCATGCCTGCGTGATGCGCCATGTAGCAGCGCACCTTTTCGCCGTCGTCACGACGGCAGCGCCCCGGCGTGAAGTCCAGCGCCTCGATGAAGCCCCAGCGCCCGAACGCGCCGAAGCGCTCCAGCCGCCGCAGGTTCTTTGCCGCGTCCTCCGGCTCAAGCACCAGCGCGAGAAAGCTGCTGTACGGCGAGATGACCATGTCCGCGTCCTGACCGCGCTTGAGCGCGAGCGCCGGGCAGCCGTGCGCCTTGTAGCGGTAGCTGAGCGCCGGGTCGAGCGAATAATACGCGCTCTCGGACATGCCCCACGGCTTGCCCGCGAAGCGGCGGCGCTTCTGTGCATAGAGGCAGAATTTGCCGCTTTCGTACAGCAGGCTGTCGCGGTACAGCGGCAGGAACAGCTCCGGCATCAGGTATTCAAACATTGTCCCCGTCCAGCTCGCAAGCCCACAGTAGCCGTCCTTCTGAAGCTGACCGCGGCTCAGCCGCCGCCAGTGCTTCACCGGCACATCGCCCTTCACAACGGCGATATAGCTTGTCAGCATTGCCTCGCTCGCCATCAGGTCATACCACCCACCCGCGGGGCGGTCGTTCGCGCAGTCGTAGCAGATATAGAACAGGCCGCGCCGCGCGTCGTAGAGCGGGGCGAAGTCCATGGGCGCGGCGAGCGCCGCGAGCCTGTCCGCATCCGCGTCCATGCCCCATTCGCGCAGCGCGCCGATGCAGGCGATAAGCCCCGCAAGCAGGTTCCCGCTGTCAACGGTGGAGATGAATGCCGGAGTCAGCGGCAGGAGCGTGCGCGTGTCGTACCAGTTGTACCAGTGCCCCATGAAGCGCGGCATTTTTTCAAGCGTCACGGCGACGCTGGAGATGTACCCAGCCGCGTCCTCACGCGTGATTATATCCATGTCGCAGGCCGCGACCGCCGCCGCCATCGCAAAGCCGATGTTCGTCGGCGATGTGCGGTGCGCCGTGCCTACGGGGGGCTGCTCCTGAAAATTATCCGGCGGCAGGAAATTGTCCTCCGCCGTGGAGAAATCCTGCAGATAGCGCCATGATCCGGCCGCCGCCGCGCGTATATATTCGCGGTCGGCATCGGTGATGCCATCGCTGCGGTAGGCCGGGAGCGCGAGCGCGGCGAGCGCTGCAGGGGACAGCAGCCACATAAGCCCAGCGGACTTGCCGATTATCACCGGCGAAAAGGCCAGCAGCGTCGCCCCAAGGGCGACGACCGGCCACATTTTTATAAGGTACTGCCAAAGCCCCGCACCCTCACGGTCGCTCTGCGCGGCGGTCTGCCACTGCATCAGCCCACGGCCAGTCACGAGCATCCGCCAGAGCGCCGTGCATATCGCCGATGCGCAGACCCACGCCTCGTACGGCAGCAGCCACAGGCGTATGAAGCATTCGACCAGCGCCCCGCCGACACCGCTGAGTATGCGCGCGTGGCGGTGCTTCGGCTCGTTCCGACTCCACTCGGTCAGCGATATAGTCAGCCGGCTCAGCAGCGCGAGCAGCGCCGCCCAGCCCGCCGCCGCGAGCCCCCGCCCCGGCAGGAAGAAGCCCAGCGCTATTGCCAGCACCGTCATCGGCGGCACGAGCGAGCGCCGCAGCGAATCGAACAGCCGCCAGCGGTCGATATCCCGCAGCGCGCGCCCCGCCGCAAACAGCCACGGCGCGTTCTGCCAGTCGCCGCGCACCCAGCGGTGCAGCCGCTTGTAGTATGACAGCGGCTTTGCCGGAAAACTGTCGACAAACTCCGCGTCGCCCATGTACCCGCCGCGCAGAAACGCGCCTTCAAGTGCGTCGTGGCTGAGGATGCGCCCGTCGGGGAATCGCCCGCCGGTGCATTCCAGCAGGGCGTGCGCGTCGATGATGCCCTTGCCCGCGAAGCCGCCGCAGTCAAACGCGTCCATATACAGCTCGCCGCAGACCGTGCCGTAGGGGTCGCTGCCTCCGCCGCCGGAGAAAATGAGCGAGAAATCGGTCGCCGCGGCGCTCGCAAGCTCCGTCGTTATGCGCGGCTGGATCACGCCGTAGCCCGAGACTACCACGCGGCGCTTCGGGTCGATCTTCGCGCGGTTGAGCGGATGCAGCATCGCGGCGATCAGTTCGCCCGCCGCGCCCGGATATATGCGCGTGTCGCTGTCGAGCGTGATTATATACTTCGTCGCCGCGAGAAAATCGCGGTCGCCCGTCACATGCAGTGCCGACTCACGGTCGAGCAGTAGCTTCGCAAGCTCCAGCAGCGCGCCGCGCTTGCGCTCATGACCGCTCCAGCGCTCGCCGTCAAATTCACGCTCACGCGTGAACAGATAGAACCCGCCGCCGTACTTCGCGTTCAGCGCGTTTATCTCTGCCGCGGCTGCCGAGATTATCGCCTCGTCGCCGGGCGCGGACTGCGCGTCTGCTGCGGGCAGATCGGCGAGCACGCCGAACATCAGGTTCGCGCCCTCGCGGCGACAGGCGAGCCGCAGCCGCTCAAGCTCCGCCGCCGCGGCACGCGCGCCCTCGGCGTCGGTCAGCAGCGCCGACACAACGCATATGCTCCGCCCCTCGGGCGGCACCCCGCGCTCCGCGTCCATCCGCAGCATCCGCCGCGCGGGGAGCAGCCGCAGCAGGACGAAGTCGATAAGCCCCTTCACCAGCTCTGACACCGGCAGCAGCAGGAGCATTCCCGCCGCCGCGCTGCCCACGCGGAATGCGAGCCACAGCGAGATGAACAGCGTCAGCAGCAGATTCGCCGCGATATACCCGCGCCCGCGTGACGGCTTCGGCTCGGGGAAGAGATAGAACCCGGCGTGACGCCCCTCGGCGCGGGCTTTTTTGACGAGCCTGCGCGCGTATATGTGCTCCTCCACGCCCTCGCGGCGGCTCAGATATTCGATGCGGCGCAGGTACTCCCCGCGCGACACGCTGTCCATGCGCTGGAATACGCCGTCGGGGTCTGCGCGCAGCGCCTCGGCGGTCATGTCGGCGCTGTCGAGGAGATTTTCGAGGTCGAGCACCGCGAACAGACGCAGCGCGCCGAATAAAGCTTCGAGCGCAGGGGCGTATTCGTCGCTGCCGTCGGCAAACTCCATCGCGCGGCAGACCGCGGCAACTCCGTGAATCAGCGCGGCACGGAGCGCGGCGGGGAAGAGGTACAGCTCGGCGCGGCGCAGCGCCGTGACGGATTGGAACCCGCGCAGGAATTCGAGGCAGCGCGCCTCGGTCACTTCGCCCCTGCCGGAGCGCACCAGCGCGCGGCAAAGCTCGCCGATCATGCTCCCGCCGTCCGCGGCACGCAGCCTTCGCGCGCGGCGGAGTGCCGCCGACGCGCTTGCCCCCTCGCGTTCGATGATGTAGAAGTTGTCCATTATCCATTCAAACGCGGCGGGGACGGAGCTTTTCGCGCCGTAGCGGCGTGAGATGAGGCTGTGGCAGCGCCGGATCGCAGCCATGCTGCGGTGGAGCAGCGCGGCCTCGTCGCGGCCGGAGCATTCGCCGTCAGGGCGCAGTAGCTTGGCCGAGGCCGCCGCGAAATCGAAAAGCCCGTCGCCGGGGATGTAAAGCCCTGAATTGAAGTTGTCCATGTAGATCCTCCATGCGGTCACGCCGCAGAATAATTGTTATTGTTGCCAGAATCAAATCCGCGCAGAATTTGAATTCTATGCCGCGAAGCGCTGCCCCTTTTAGGGTAGCGAAGCGGCGGCGCGGTAGTGAATGACATGCCGGTGGCATGTCAGAGCCGCGCCGTGACCGAGCCGCAGCGAGACGCTGGCGCGAAGCGCCAAGGGGTCGCCAGAGCCGCAATATGAGCAGAGCTGAAAAGACAGCGCATCGTAAAGACTAAATTCTTGCCTCCATTTGCGACGCGAAGCTAGTCCCCTTGGGGATGTAAAGGGAGACGGTTCGGCTCACACCGAACCGGAGGGATTGCGCAGCAGAGACCTAGATAAACGCCGTTTTTGGGCGAATCCGTATCCAACATCGCCGCAGACAATCCCTCAGTCGCTTCGCGCCAGCTCCCTTTACACAAGAAAGCCAAAAGATAGCGCAGAGTAAAGACTAAATACTCGCCCACCATTTGCCCCCGCCATACGAAACATTTTTTCCCAAACGCGGCGCGGCTATACAGCGCGCGGCGCGGCCGAGAAAAAACTTATCGAAAAACTTGAAAAAATATCCTGCAATCACATGGTAAATGCAGTAAAATATTTACCTGTAAAATAGCACTGACTGTTGTCAGATTTATGTAAACTGAGTCGAGAACCCATTACCCGAACTTTCACGGAAAGGATGAGGATAAAATGAACCGAACCAGAACGAGTAAGAATGCGAAGCGTCTTCTTGTATGGCTGCTGCTCACAATGGTGTTCGGACTGCTGCCGATGGCGGCGTTTGCGGACGAGACAGTGGTTGAGCCTGTCGTGAGTGAAGAGCCTGTGCAGGAGCCGACTGAACCTTCGTCGGAGCCTTCTGAGGAGCCTACGCAGGAACCGGAAGAGCCCATGGACGAGCCGACCGACGAGGAGCCGACAGATGAAGAACCCGTTGACGAGGAAGAAGAGGTATTTGTGGCTCGTTATACGGGCAACGACGGTTTCCTCAGAATATTCCATCTTGACTGCGGACGTAAATATTTCAGCGTAAGCGACATAGAGCAAATCATTGATAAATTGGCTGAGAATAACTATACTCATATTCAGCTTGCCTTTGGCAACAATGGTTTCCGTTTCCTGCTGGGTAATGGTAATATGGAAATTACACTGGATAATGGAACGAAATATACGGATCAGCAAGTAAGAGACGCAATCATCAGCGGCAATAACAGTTACAGCAGCAATAAAGGCGCGGACGGGTCAATGCTGAGCGAAAGCGACATGACTGGCATTATCTCTTACGCCAAAGGGAGGGGCATCGGTGTAATCCCAATGCTGAATACGCCGGGGCATATGGACGCGCTGGTTTCTGCAATGAATACGCTTGGAATCCGCAGTAGCGCCGGTTCTGAGATGAGCTTGACCTCTGATAAAGAAGTTGAATTCATCAAGGCGCTCCAGCAGAAATATATTACATATTTTGCAAGCCAAGGCTGTGACCACTATAATCTGGCGGCGGATGAATATTCGTTCGGTGGATTGAACAATGAAGAATACACCGCATTTGCCCAATATGTAAACGACATCGCAAAGATGGTCAAACAGGCCAATATGACGCCTATGGCCTATAACGATGGTATATATTACGGCGAGAAGGTGACAACTGTACCTTTTGATACGGCTATCCAGATTTGCTATTGGGCGCAGGATACTAATTATGCTTCAGCGGCGGATTTGAGCGAACGCGGATTTGCAATCATTAACAATAACGACGCATGGTATTATGTGCTTGGCGATTACCTGTATGAGACATGGGCTCATGGACAATGGGGTTATGAGGATGCACTGCGTGGTATCCGGAGCACCAAAGTCACTGAGGTGAAAAATGACTCAGCCGGTGCGGTTACTCCTGTAGGCAGTGTACTGTGCTGCTGGTGTGACGGCCCGTCCATGAGTTATACTGGTACTGCTGTTTCCAAGGGGACAGCGCCCTCCGGCCAGACCAACCAGCAGAGCGTTTATGCTCTGATAAAGGCCATGGCAGAGGCAAATCCCGACTACTTCAGAGGTCCTGTGTCCACAGAGCCGGAGCTCGAAGTAGACTCTACCGACACCACAGTTGAACCTGTAAAGCAGTCTGACGGCAGTTATAAAGTTACTGCAAAGGCCGGTGATACGGTCAAGCTGAAAGTGACCAATATCGATGAAGCTACTGTGCTTAGCTGGACGACTGACAATGCAGAAGTTGCCGGAGTTGAGAACGGCGTGGTTACCTTTACCGGTGCCGCCGGAACAGTGACAATCACCGCTTCCCTTGATAATGGCACCGTGCTCACGGCGACATTTGTAGTGCCTGAAGATACGGGAGAAGAAGAGTATACCGAGGAAAAAGATTATACACTCTACGTTGGCGGAACCGAAAAGGTAACGATCAATGGTAAAAACCTCAATGCCGATGGCAAGACCTATAAGACCGCAGATGAAAGCATCGCAACTGTGACCGTTGATGGCAAGGATGCCACGGAAAGCAGTGAGGTTTATACGCAGATTAGCGCCATTACTTGCAGAACGCTTGCGGGCGGTGAAACCAGCGCCAGAGATACAGGCTATTATTACGAAGCGGATGACGGAAACTATTACCCTGTGTGGGCATATAGAAAGTCAAGTGGATTGTTTAGCTACAAATACTATGTCTTTTACTATAACGCGAGTAATACAAAGACTATGCTCTTTTATGAAGAGACAAACGGCAGCCAATCAATCAAGCTATATGAAAAATCCACCAAGGACGGAACACCGGCCTCTACTACCATCATTTTCACCGGCATAGCAGTTGGCGATACCTATGCGATTATTGACGGCGTCAAGTATAACATTCACGTTATTCCGGAATCGTTGGAAAATGCTGAAGATCTGCCCATCCAGCTGTGGATCACCAACGTATCTATTGAAGTTACCGGTGTAACTACAAAGAGCTCCGGACAGTTCAACGATTACAATAACGGCGGATATGCGGAGTATGTTTCTGTCAAGGCAGAAGATGCATATGGCCAGCAGGGCGTAGCACTGTCTGAGCTTGTTCCCCCCGCAGTCAAAAACAAAACTGAAACTACGATTGATGACCGCGATGCAACGTACAGTATATGGAAAGGCACTGTGCTGAATACCACCACAGGACTTCAAAAATACTGGTGGAACGATATGACTAAGGCAGATGGCCGCGTTGATTATCAGTATGTACGCTACTATGGTGGAAACTGGGCAGTTTCCAATGACCGCGTGAGTTGGACAACTGTTACCGGTGAGGGGAGCACAGGAACCCCCACAGGCTGCAAAGAACAGGTGATTGCCTATTACATGCAGCGTACAGATGTAACGAACGAAATTATCACGGACGTTGTGGACTGGGGTAATACAACGGATAAGTGGGCTACCAACAAGCCGACTCAGTATGTGGTACTGGACTTTGCAGTGCAGTATCCAGACCATAAATCTCCTGATTCATTCCCGCAAACGGGCAAGACCGTATATTTCCATTGTAGTGAAAGTGATACAAATGTCGTATCTAAGGATGATGACGGTAATTACTATCGCCGCATTGGTTTGATCAAAGGAATCGACACTACAAATTATGAAGTGTACATGATCACGGTCACGCCCACCAGTGACACCGTTACAGACCAGCTGACCGACAGCAGAACCGCGCTGACGACTGACATAACGATTGAGTATAATGGCACGGAAAAAGTGGCGTGGGTAGATGATGAAGCAAACCTGCCTGCAAACTTCCGTGGTGACGATGTCAAGTTCCACAGCATTTCCGGCTCATTTAATTACACCGTTGGCGGTGAGCCTAATGTGGCAGGCTTGGAAACCTATCAGCGTCAGGGTATGTTGGTTACTTACTATCTGCGCGCAAAGGTGACGGCAGATACTCTGTATGTTCACTATATTGACAAGGTCGCAAACAAAGAGTTCTATAGCTATCCGATAAATGTTATTGCCGAGGAAACTCCGGGCTTCAAAGAGGGAATTGGCTTGGGTAATCCGTGGAAAGGCCCTCTGGTAAATGGCGACGTTAAGAATGACGAGGGAGTGACTCAGACTGTCAGCGCCGACCTCAGCAAAATGCCGGCTATCGGAGCACAGTACCGTTTCGGTAACTATACGTGTGTCGATGTTACATGCGACGGTAACCGTAAGGATGTTTATCTGTACTATGTCTTTACGCCCGAAAAGACCTTTGTTGTAGACTTTGGCCTGACGCTGAATATCAAGCCCACTGATGTCAGTAGTGAACTTGCAAATGCAAACATCACCGGCGTTCAGTATGATAAGAGCTATTACGCAACAATTACTGAGGGCGCTGATTACAGCATAAATTACACTCTGAACAAGACGATTGATGGCGTTGATAACTTCCAAGTCGTCTATAAGGGCATTAACCTCGATACCAAAGAGGACGGTACTGCAACCTTTACCATTTCCATCATCCCCGCATCCAACGTGTACTATGAAGACAGCTTTGCAAAGGTTAACGGTGGTAAGGGCGTAGCAAGCAACGCTATTTGGGAACGTACCACCAATGACACGTCCGCCTGCCAGGCGCTTACTGAGCTTGGAAAAGCTGGCGACAGTGTTTATGGTTATGATTCGGCGTATGCAAACAATACCCAATACTCCATGAACGGTTATTCGATGGTTACTGTTGAAAGTGCCATGGCTTCCGATACATGGGACGCCAATAATGATGCGTGGCCGACCGCGACCTTTACCTTCAAGGGTACCGGTTTCGACGTTATAAGTCTGACCAATAACCAGTCCGGCGCAATTCTTGTCAGCGTGTATTCCGGCAAGACTGCCGAAGGAACGGCTATAAAGAAATACATTGTCGACAATTATTTCGGCTATGAGTACACGGAAGAAGGCTGGAAGGTTACCAACAATGCGGGGACACTGTACCAGATTCCTGTTATGAAGATAACCGGCCTGGATTATGGCGAATACACCGCTGTTATCACAGTGTTCTACGATGGCCTGTTTGACAATGATAGAAACGATTCGTACAGCTTCTGGCTCGACGCTATCCGCGTGTATGACCCGATGGGTGAAAACGTTAGTGATTACACTAAGGACAAAGAGGGCTACCCGCAGTACATAAAGCTCCGCACCGAGATTATAAATAAGAACGAGACTAATAAGAATAATGCCACGGCATTGTTTATCGATGGTGCAGCAGCAGCTACAGTTGAGCAGTATAAGAATTTTGGCCCGAACAACGAGGTCTATCTCGCAAATGGTCAGGCTATAAGCTTCAAACTTCCTGTAAATGAGGATATTGCCACCGTTCAGATCGGCGCAAAGTCTCCGGATGGTAAAGCGAAGATGAATGTCAAAATCAATGGAGCCGCAAGAGAGACAGAAATCGGTAGTGCGACCGAGATGTACTATAAGATTTCGGAAACCGGCGCAGCTGAACAGCAGGTGACTATCACCAATACCGGCAGTGATATTCTGTCTCTGACGAACATTAAGGTCACCTATGGTAAGGATAATTCGATAACGCTTATGGCACTCACCGATAGCGATGCGGAAGCAGCGGTTGCGACTGTACGCGCACTGTTCGCTGAGCCTGAGCAACCTGAAGAGCCTGAAAAGACCTTTGAGCCTAAGCGCTTCGACTGCGAGTGGAGCAAGAACGTCCGCAAGGGCGGTCGTGCGATCCTCACCGTCAAGGCCAGCACCGATGTTGAGAGCATTCTCATCAACGGCGAAGCATATGATAAGTACGTCACCCGCACCGAGCGTATCGGCTGGGGCAGAAATGCACAGCGCGTAACCTATCGTGAGTTCGTCTACATGATCACTGCTGACGAGGCCGGCACGTTCAACTATGATGTAGCGGCAGTCAATGTCGAAGGCGTTCAGAGCGCTGCACGGAATGTGACTCTGACCGTTAAGGCATCCAGCCCGATCAGAGATTGGATCGGCGGTTTGTTTGGCCGTTGGTTCTGAGAAAGGAGCGTGAAGTTCAGATGAAAAAAACCTATGTGAAACCCAATGCAATTCTTGAGAGCTTTGAACTCAGCGCTAATATTGCGGGAGATTGCGAGTTTACAACCAACCATCAGCTAAACGTTTGCACGTACGAAATAAAAAGTCTGGGTGGAAATGTTTTTATAGACGCTACAACTAATTGCCACGACATTACAGCAGCAGACGGACAGTATAATGGGGTTTGCTATCAAGTTCCCTCTACGGCGAACAACCTCTTCACATCCTGATACAAACAAACACAGAAGTGCCCTGCCCGAAAGGGCGGGGCACTTTTCCGATTTGGAGATTATCCATGAAAAAGAATAAAAAAACACGTAAAAACAACGCAGTTTTATATCTTCTCCTTGCCCTCGCGCTTGTCGACGCGGCTGTGACCGTCATCCTGCGCTATACGCGCACCGAGGACGTGCCCGCCGCCGAGCCGATCATGCCCGGCGTATCGACTCCCGCCCCGGCGGATTCCGTTTTAATCGACCTCGGCAGCGGCCTTGAAATCACAGATATCAGCCGTTTCGCCGGCAGCTTCATCGAGGACGGCTCCGACGACGTTCTTTCCGATGTCTGCGCAATAACGGTGAAGAATAATGCCGCCGCCACGGTGCAGTATGCGCACATCACGCTGTCCGGCGGCGAGGGGAGCTATGAGTTTGACCTGAGCACGCTGCCGAGCGGCGCGTCGGCGCAGCTGCTTGAGCTGTCGCGCCAGCCGCTGCCCGAAAGCACCGACGGCCTGACTGCTTCGCTGTCGAGCTTTGCGCCCTTCGATACGGAGCCGACGCTCTGCGAAGACGCGATTTCGATTGACGCGCAGGACACTGCAATCACGATTACCAACGTCTCCGGCAGTGACATCACCGGCCAGATTTATGTCTACTATAAATCCGCCTACGGCGACCTGTACATCGGCGGCATCACCTACCGCACCGGCGTTTCCGGCCTCGCCGCCGGTGAGAGCACGACGCTCTACGCCAGCCATTATTCCACGGCGTACAGCAAGATAATGTTTGTCACCTATGTTCAGTGAGCGCCTGAGCTTTGGCGGTGCGGCGCTGCACCTGTATGGCGAGACGCCGTGGCAGCTGTCGCCGCTGTGTGCCCCGTTCCGCACCGACGCGGAGACCCCGGCGCATGAGATTCACGTCCGCTTGGCCGACGACGTGCCCACCACGCCCGACACTGCCTCCAGCAGCTTCCGCACCTATCGCTGGCGCACCGGCTCGCAGCGGCACACGCTGCAGGATTATGCGTTCGGCTTCACCTACGCCGTGACCGAGAGCGGCTTTACAGAACTGACGGTCTCGTCGCGGTACGCCGAGAATCTGCGGACGCAGCTGCTGCTCGAAGGCGTCGACCTGTTCGACATCCTCGCCGAGCGCGGGATGCTCGTGCTGCACAGCTCGTATGTTCTGCGCGCCGAGGGGGACGCGATCCTCTTCTCCGGCGCGAGCGGCATCGGCAAGAGCACGCAGGCCGAGCTGTGGCGCGAGTTCGCCGCTGCGCGCGTCATCAACGGCGACCGTTCGCTGGTTGACGTTGACCGCGGCATGGCGCACGGGATTTTCTATTCTGGCACGTCCGGAATATGTGAGAATCACAGCGCGCCGATACGCGCGATTGTCCTGCCGGAGCAGCGGGCGGAGAACCGCGTCACGGCGGCGGAACACCGCGAGGCCTTTATGCGTCTTATAAATCAGTGCGCCTATTATCCATGGGACGCGGACTCCGCCTCCGAGATGACGGAGCTTGTCGCGCGGCTCGTCGGCCGCGTACCGATATACCGGCTGGACTGCCGCAAGGACGAGGGCGCGGTGCGCGCGCTTGAGAATGAACTGAGGAGAGAATGAGATGGACACCAGCAGTATAGAACCGCGCCTTTCCAGCTATCTTCACGCCAAGGCATGCCGCGCGGGCACGCCGCTGTCCGGTAATTTTGAGCTGACCGCGCGCTGCAATTTCAACTGCCGCATGTGCTATGTTCATCTGACACCGGAGGAGCAGCGCAGCCGCGGTCGGGAGCTTACGGCGGATGAATGGCTTGCCATTGCCGAGACTGCGCGCAGCCGCGGGATGCTTTTCCTGCTGCTGACCGGCGGCGAGCCGCTGATACGGCCGGATTTCCGGTATATTCTGACGGAGCTGAAAAAAATGGGGCTCATGGTCTCGGTCAACAGCAACGGCTCGCTGATCGATTCCGACTGGCTGGACTTCTTCCGCAGCGAGCCGCCGTTCCGATTCAATATCACGCTGTACGGCGCGGGCAACGAGAGCTACGAGGCGCTGTGCGGCCGCCCGGCGTTCACAAAGGTCACGGAGAACATCCGCGCGCTGAAGGAGATCGGCGTCGGTGTGAAGCTGAATGTGTCCATGACGCCGTGGAATGTGCGCGACATGGCCGAGATACACAAGATTGCCGAGGAACTCGGCACACCGATGCAGCTTGCGACCTACATGTTCCCTCCCGTGCGCCGCAGCGCGGAGATGGTCGGGAAGAACGATCGGTTTACGCCGGAGGAGGCCGCCGGGTACGAGGTCATGTGGGATAAGCTCCGGTTTACGCCGGAGGTGCTGTGCCAGCGCGCCGAGGCGATGGCCAAGGGGCTGGAGTTGCCGCGCGAGGAGAACTGCGAGGGGACGCCCGGCGAGGGCATTTCCTGCCGTGCAGGCCGCGCCGCGTTCTGGATAAACTGGCGCGGTGACATGACACCCTGCGGCATGATGACCGAGCCGAAGTTCTCCGTGCCTGAGCTGGGCTTTGACCGCGCGTGGGAAGAGACCCGCGCCGCGACCGACGCGATACGCCTGCCGGCGGAGTGCACCGGCTGCAAGTATAAGCACGCCTGCCACGCCTGCGCCGCGATGTGCGTGTCGGAGACCGGACGCTTTGACGGCCGTCCCGACTACGTCTGCCGCATGACGCAGGAGACCGTGAGACTGACTTTGGAGGCAGTGAAATGACGATAAAAAAACAGCTTGTTAAAAGAAATATCGCGGGCGACGTGATCCTTGTTCCAGTGGGCGACAGCTCGCTGACGCTCAAGGGGCTGATAACGCTCAACGAGACGGCGGAGTTCATCTGGGACAGACTGGCTGACGCCGCCGACGCTGCGGAGCTTGCCGCCGCAATGTGCGAAGAATATGATATCGACGCCGCAACCGCGAAGAACGACGTGGATGAGATACTTGCGCAGTTCAGAGAATTGGAAATAATCTAAAAAAGCCGCCGCTGTTAAGAAAAAACACTTGACAGCGGCGGCTTTACGTTATATACTCTGTTAAGTTGAAACGCTTGACAGGGGGCTTCGCCATGACGGACGGCAGACTTATGCGCAGTATGCTGCTTGATTTTTATGGGGAGCTTCTGACGGAGCGCCAGCGCGAGTGCTACGATCTGCACTATAACGACGACCTCTCCCTTGCGGAGATCGCCGAGCAGAGCGGCGTGTCCCGCCAATGTGTGTGGGACAATATCCGCCGCGCCGAGGCGAGTTTGCAGGAGATAGAGAGCAAAACGGGGCTTATCCGCCGCTTTTCGGAGACGCAGGACGCCCTCACCGCCGCGGCCGAAAGACTGAAAGAGCTGTGCGGCATGACGTACGGCGACGCGCGCACTCTTGCGCAGTCGGCGCTGGAGGATATTGAGGCGCTCAGGGAAAAGCGATGACAATGTTTGGAGGATAAAAATGGCTTTTGAAAGCTTATCTGAAAAACTGAATGCGGCCTTCAAAAAGCTGCGCGGCAAGGGCAGACTCACTCAGGCCGACATCAAGGAAGCGATGCGCGAAGTGCGCATGGCGTTGCTTGAGGCCGACGTAAGCTACAAAGTCGTAAAGGATTTCACCAAAACCGTCACCGAACGCGCGAGCGGCGCGGAAGTGCTGGAGGCTCTGTCTCCGGCGCAGATGGTGATAAAAATAGTCAACGAAGAGCTGTGCAGGCTCATGGGCAGCGAGAACCAGAAGCTGAACTTCGGTTCCAAGTCGCCCGCAGTCGTTATGCTCGTCGGCCTTCAGGGCGCGGGCAAGACCACGAACGGCGCGAAGCTCGCGGGGTACATCCGCAGGCAGGGCAAGCGCCCGCTGCTCGCCGCGTGCGATATTTACCGTCCCGCCGCTATCAAGCAGCTGGAGACCGTCGGCGCACAGCTCAATATACCCGTCTTTCAGATGGGGCAGACAAACCCCGTCGATATCGCCAAGGCCGCCGTTGAGCATGCCAAGCGCCACGGCAACGACGTTGTGTTCCTCGATACCGCAGGACGTCTCCACATAGACGAGGCGCTGATGGATGAGCTGAAAAACATCCGCGACGCGGTAGAGCCGTCGGAGATCCTGCTGGTCGTGGACGCAATGACCGGTCAGGACGCGGTCAACGCCGCGACGGCGTTTGACGAAGCGCTCGGCGTTACGGGCGTGATGCTCTCAAAGCTGGACGGCGACGCGCGCGGCGGCGCTGCGCTGTCGATCCGCGCGGCGACGGGCAAGCCCATCAAGTTCATCGGCGTGGGCGAAAAGCTCGACATGATCGAGCCGTTCCACCCCGACCGCATGGCCTCCCGCATCCTCGGCATGGGCGACGTGCTGACGCTTATCGAAAAGGCGGAGCAGAGCTTTGACGAGAAGAAAGCGCTTGAAGCGGCCGAAAAGCTGCGCGCGAACAAATTCTCGCTCAGCGATTATCTCGACCAGATGGCGCAGCTCAAGAACATGGGCGACCTGCAGGATCTCGCGGGCATGATCCCCGGCCTTGACGCGAAAGCGCTCAAGGGCGCGAAGATGGACGACAAAATGCTTGCGCATCAGGAGGCGATAATCCTCTCCATGACGCAGGCCGAGCGCGACAATCCGTCGATGCTCAACAGCAGCCGCAAGAAACGCATCGCCGCCGGCAGCGGCACCTCTGTCGTGGACGTTAATCGGCTTATCAAGCAGTTTGACGCCATGCAGCAGATGATGAAGCAGTTCAGCGGCAAGAACATGAAGAAGCTGCAGAAGAAAATGGGCAAAGGCGGCGGCTTCCCCGGGATGCCGGGTATGCCCGGAGGCTTCGGCTTCTGATTTCAGGTTACAGCGCCAAGGCGTTTGTAATAAAGAGAGAACAAAACATGGAGGTGAATATACATGGTTAAGATCAGACTTCGCAGAATGGGCGCAAAGAAGGCTCCCTACTATCGTATCGTTGTTGCAGATTCCCGCTGCCCCCGTGACGGTCGTTTCATCGAGGAGATCGGCACTTACGACCCCATGGCCGAGAGCGACAAGCTCAGCGTCAATATGGAGCGCGCAAAGTACTGGATCGCTAACGGCGCACAGCCGACCGATACCGTCCGCGGCCTTCTCAAGAAGATCGAGGGCTAATAAGGAGTTTCTACCGGCATGAAAGAACTTTTGACCTACATTGTGCAGAGCCTTGTCGATAACCCCGATCAGGTCTCTGTGACCGAGCACAAAGCCGACGGCGAGACGGTTTTTGAAGTCCGCGTGGCTGACGGCGACATGGGCAAGGTCATCGGCCGGCAGGGAAGGATCGTCAAGCAGATCCGTATCCTTATGCGGGCCGTCGCCCAGAAAAAGGGCAAAAAGGTATCAGTCGAAATCATGGACTGAACGCAGGAAACCGAGGTGTGAGCACCCCGGTTTTTTGCTGTCTTGAACTCTATATGGTCAAAAAGCCACGTTTAACGTGGCTTTGTTTGCTACAGGGGCATATTTTGAATATGCTCCTCTTCAATTGTTAGGTTTGCAAGAAAGTGCGAAACAAGCCTTATCGAATCAATAATCTCGCGCTGATTCGCCTCGGACATCTGGGCAATGGTATTTTGCATATGGCTTATAAATCTGCGCTCACCTGTGTCTATCTCCTTCAGGGCAAGCTCAGTGGGCTCTACATAAACAGCTCTTCTGTCCTTTGCATCGTAGCTGCGCTTGACAAGACCGCTCTCGCTGAGAGAGTCAATCATCTTGGTCATGGTCTGCCTGCTGACGTTCATAATGGAGGCGAGTTGAGACATGGACATTATTTTGTAATACTTGAGATAACACAGTAAATGCGTATAACTTGGCATCAGTTGGTAATTTGCCTTAAAGAAATCCTCAAATTTTTTGCCGAGGCTTTCATAGCTCAGGAAGAGAAAGGAAAGAAGAATTTCCTCGTTTGTTCCGTGAAGGTTCTGCTTTAGATAGGTATATTCCATGGGAGACATAGGCATATCCTCGTTTAACTGCGTTTTCTCGTGGTAGAAACTATTTAAGTATAGCACAAGAGCTGAGGATTAGTCAAGCGATGATAGTAAAAAGTGTTTATTGTCGCGTTTTTCACAATAAATAGACAAATTTTTTGTAATGTTTAGATAATTGATTTTATATGAAACAAATAGTAAAATAAAGCTACAATCAAAAAAGCGAATAGGGTTACAATCTTTACTATTAGGAGGGTTAGAACATGACAAAAGCTAAGCAACAGTTCCCACACCTGCTTGCACCGGGCAAGATAGGCAGTCTCGAGCTTAAAAACAGGGTGGTCATGGGGCCAACGGAAACGCTCTATGCCACCAGCGACGGCGAAATCACGGACAAGATAATTGACTATTATGTGGAGAGAGCTCGCGGTGGCTGCGGACTCATCACGGTTCACTCCGCACAGGGCGCAACAAAGGTCGATAAGATTGACCCTTATCCCGGCTCAATAAGAGTTGACGACAATATGTATGTGCCAATGATGGCGGAGCTCACCGAGGCGATACACCGTGCCGGCGCAAAGTGCACCATCAACGTTTCGGCAGGCGGCGGCGCGCAGTCTCTCGGCTTCCCTTACGACAAGGGCAGTCAGGGCGTTTATAACGTGACTCGTGTTGCTCCCGGCACCTTGCAGTCCCGTTTCGTTGGCGCTCCGGTGCGTCCTCTCACCAAGGAAGAGATCAAGACCATGATAGACTGCTTCGGCTGGAGCTGCTTCAACTGCAAGCGAGCAGGCTTTGACGCAGTCACCATTCACGCAATCGGCGGCTATCTCATATCGGAGTTCCTCACACCCTGGTTTAATAACCGTACTGATGAATACGGCGGCTCCTTAGAAAACCGCTACAGACTGCTCCATGAGATAATCCAAGACATTCAGACCAAGTGCGGCAAGGACTTCCCGATAATCGTCCGTTGGTCTGTTGATGAATTCCTCGGCGATGCCGGTCGCGGCGTAGATGAATCCAAAATCATGGCAAAGTGGATGGAGGAGGACGGCGTTGCAGCTCTTGACTGCGAGGCTGCGGTGTTCGAGTCCGTTGAGTGGATGATCCCCACGATATATCAGCCCAAGGCGACTCTTGCATATCTTGCAAAGGCCATAAAGGACGTTGTCAGTATTCCCGTATTTGCTCAGGGTAGAATTTTTGACCCAGAGCTTGCGGAGGACGTTCTCGCCAGTGGTCAGGCAGACTTCGTGTCTTTGTCACGTGAGTGGATAGTCGAGCCTGACTACGTCAAGAAAATCGAGAAGGGCGATATCGAGGGTATACGCAAGTGCCTCAACTGTAACTACTGCATCGGTAAGCGTGTATTTGGCCAGATGCCTCTGCGCTGCACATTTAACCCGATTGCCGGACGCGAGAGCAGATTTCCGCATGGCAGCACCGGCAAGGCGGAGGTAAAGAAGAATGTTGCGATTATCGGCGCAGGTCCGGCAGGACTTGAGGCCGCATACATCGCCGGTCAGCGCGGACACAATGTCACCGTATATGAAGCCAGCGACAGAATTTGCGGCGGCCAGCTTCTTATGGCGTCCAGTTCCCCCTGCAAGGATATTCTCAACCACGTTCCCGAATTCTTTGGTGTGCAGCTTGGTCGCATGAGCAATGTTGAGATAAAGCTCAACACTCCCGTCAACGAGGAGAATATCGACACGATAAATGCAGACCATGTCATCCTTGCAACCGGTGCAACTCCGCTTGTTCCTCCCATCCCGGGCATCGAAAAGGCCAAAACCGGACAGGACGTTCTTCTCCATAAGGCCGAGGTCAAGGGTGATATCGTCATCTGCGGCGGCGGTCAGGTCGGTGTGGAAACAGCTCTTGAGCTGCTTGAGCGCGGACATAAGGTCAGCATCGTTGAAATGCTGCCGGACGTCATTCTCAAGGAGGAGCTCATGACGAGAATAGTTATGATGAAGAAGCTTGCGGCGGCGGAGGTTCCTCTCTATTGCAGCCACAAGGTATGCTCCTTCGAGGACGGCGCAGTTGTAATCGAGGACATGGCTTCCGGCGAGAAGAAAACGCTCAAGTGCGACGATGCGGTCATTGCCTTCGGTACAAAGTCCGACAACAAGCTGCTTGATATGCTTGAGGAGAAATTTAATGAGGTCACGGTCATCGGCGACGCAGCTACCCCGGATACAATCACCAGCGCTATCCACGACGGCTTCTTTGCAGCTCTCGATATATGAAGAATAAAAAAATTATTCCGGCCGAATAATTACATAAAAAATAAGATTTTTAAGGAGGTTTACTATGGCAACCAATCTTCGTCAGGTCAAACGCGGCTATGCCGAACTCAAGCGTTCCGGCACTCAGATGTACTATGAAACTATGGGTCACGGTGATCCGGTAATTCTCATTCACCAGTGCTGGTGGAACAACTTTGAGTACGAGGGCGTTATCCCCATGATCGCAAAGGAGTACACTGTTTATTCCCCCGATTCCCTCGGCTTCGGCTTCTCTCCTGCAGCTCCCCAATGGTTTGAGTTCACCGACTTTACCGACAGCTTTGTCGATTTCATGGATGCTCTCGGCATTGAGAAGGCAAGCTTTGTCGGACAGCACTCCGGTTCTCTGATTATGGCAGACCTCGCGGCCAGATATCCCGAAAGAGTTGACAAACTCATCTTTGGAGGTCTTGCAATCTATGAGGACGGTCTGCGCAAGCAGAAGGCAGCAAGAAGAGACATGATCGGCGGCAACAAGATGCCCTATACAAAGAGCCTGCGTCCGGGAGATCTCATCGGTTTGGAATCCGGACTCCTGCAGCGCAAGGAGGACGGCTCTCATATGGTCGAATATTGGAACGAGCAGTACCGTGAAAATACCGACAGCAAGTTTGAGTACATTCAGCGCGCGGTACTGGCGAATATGCTTCACTATGACAAGGGCGGCAGAGACATGATTAATGCCCTGCTTACCTTTGACCTTGAGCGCGTGCTTCCCAAGGTGACCCAGCCTTCCCTGCAGCTCGTAGGCGACAGAGACTGCGTCAAGCCCCCGCTGTTCAAGACCATCAAGGAGGCGGCTGATGAGCTCGGCTCAAAGATAAACAAGATTAAGATTGTCGAAGGCGCTGGCATCATGGGCTTCTTGGATTATCCCTTTGAGTTTGCAGAGGCAATACTCGGCTTCCTGCGCGACCCCGAGGGCTATGTCGGAACCGAAGGCAGAGCGCTTGAGAGAGCAATGAAGGAATACCTTGTTCCTGACTTTGACTCCCTCGTCTTCGATGATAAGAATGTATATATCGACTGATTAGCGGCGTATTATGCACCGACCGCCCGAAAGCGGTCGGTGCATAACAGAAAGGGGCTATATATGACCGACAACGGAATTAAGCGCATCTGTGTCAGCGTAAGCAATCTGGCAAGGAGCACAGCCTTCTTTGTCGAGGAGATGGAACTTGAAAAGGTATGCTCCGGCAGCATGAACATGGAGGATATCCGGAAAATGTACGGGCTTGACAACTGCAAGGCAGACTATGTCATGCTCAAAAATGATGAGCAACCCACGCTTCTTCAGCTCATTGAATTCTCAGAAAAAAGCGGAAGATGCAGCAGAGATGGCCGCCCGAGCTGGGATTACGGATATTATGATGTCGCTTTCAGAACAAAGGACAACGCAAGAGAAAAGGAACGTTTTGAGGAGCTCGGCTACGGCTATTACTGCCCGCCGACAAGATATGTTGCAGACTGGATAGGTCTGGATGTACTGGAGGCCGTGCTGAAGGGGCCGGATTCGATGCCGATGGCTTTGATAGAGCGTCTGCGTGAGCCCATCCCTAAGTTTGACGGCAGATTTTCGATTTTTACTGACTGTGCGATTACGGTCGGAGATGCAGAGGAGGCGACGCGCTTCTATGCTGACACCCTCGGTATGAAGAAAATTTTTGATCAGGTGCTCCCTGACGGGCTTGTTGATGAGATAGTATCCGTCCCGGCGGGAACGCACACGAGGATGCTGATGTATTCCGGCGGCAACACGCCGATAACAGAGTGCCTCGAGTATTCGCTCAAGGGCAGACCGATGTGCGATGTCGCAAAGCCTGAAAATGCGGGAATATTCGCCGTGGCATATGAGACTGAGGATATTCATGCTCTTTTGAAAAAGGCCGAGGTAAACGGCTTCAAAACCCTGCGTGAGGCGGTGGAAATCAGCATGGAGCCGTATGGCAAAATCCTGACCGCGCTTATAAACGGTCCGTCTGATATACCGGTGGAAATATATCAGCTAATATAAAGGAGTATTGTGTTTATGAGTAATGAAAACAGCTCCGGGACAAGGCGCTTTTACGGCTGGACGATAGTTGTTTCACTGTGGATTATATACTTTCTGAACGTCGGCTTCCCGATGTACGGCGGACAAACGGTGAACACCTTCATGGCCGATGAAATGGGCTTTAAGAGAACTATACTCGGATTGGCATTTTCCCTCTTTAATCTCTTCCAGGGTCTGCCCGGGCCCCTGATTGGCTATACCATCCAGAAAAAGGGTGCGAGATTTAGTATAGCACTCGGCTCTATTCTTATTTTAGTTTCTGCAATTTTGATGGGTTATGTGGTCAAGTCTCAGTGGCTCTTTCTGTTGACTTTCGGCGTTATTGCAGGTGTGGGCGTGGGCTTCGGTACGGTCGTTCCGGTTCAGACCACGGTTACCCAGTGGTTTGACAGAAAGCGCTCACGTGCTATGGCCATTACGCTAACTGCCTCCGGCTTCGGTGGCTTTGTGGCGGCACCCCTACTGACAAAGGTTCTCTCCGGTACCGGAAAATGGAATAACTGTTGGCTGGTTGTGGCGGGCGCGGCTCTGGTTGCGCTTCTTATCGACCTTATTCTTATTAAAAATAAGCCTGCCGATATCGGACAGATTCCCGACGGGAGCAGCGATGTCACAGAAAGCATGGCAAAGCCCGGTAAAAAGGCCTCAAAGTATATACCATACAGCACCAAGGATGACTGGACGGTCAAGGAGGCTCTTACAAATTCGAGATGCTGGCTGACACTTGCTGCGGCAATCGGTCTATACATCCCCTACATGATGCTAATCAGCCACGGAATAGCCTGCCTCGGCGACCACGGAATCCCCGCCTCCGCTGCGGCCTTCTCAATAAGTCTTGTGACTGCAACGAGCATTGTGGGGCGACTTCTCGGCGGTGAGCTTTGCAACCGTATGCCCGCCAGATTTGTCTGGGCCGGCTCTCTGGTAGTGCTTCTCATGGGCTCAATATTCCTGATGACCGCCACCGGCACCGTCGGCATGGTGCTCTACGCCGTGTGCACAGGTATCGGCTTCGGCGCGTCCTTCGTGTGTATACCTGTGGTATTCTCAAGCTACTACGGCGCAAAAATATATAGCAGTCTTTTCGGTACTCTCTTCCCCATTATTACGATTTGCTCGTCGATTTCCCCCACGCTCGCCGGATACCTCTTTGACGCCAGCGGCAGCTATACCTCTGGATTCATTATGATTATCGCTTTTAACGTGGTCGGCATTATAGCAAGTCTCCTTAATACTCCTCCCAAAAAACAGTAACCATCGCAGATCATAGCTTTTGTCGGGACGCCGGTGTTTGAAAAAACACCGGCGTTTCATATTGTCGTAGAGATTCACTGGAAACAGAAATAAAACTTGGCAAGGCGGCCGAGTCATGCTATAATTAAGTGTTACAAACATGGAGGGCGGCAAAGCCGCATTTTTGATATGGATAAAAAACAGTACATTGAGGCCGGACGCATCGTCAACACGCACGGCGTGCGCGGCGAGGTGAAAATCGAGGTCTGGCTTGACAGCGCGGAATTCCTGCGCAGCTTCAAGCGAGTGTTCATCGGCGAGCGCGAAATAAAGATCGAGTCCGCGTTTGTCCACAAGGGCTTTCTCATCGCCAAGCTTGAGGGCGTGGACGATGTGAACGCCGCGATGACCTTCAAGGGGCGCGAGATATCGATACTGCGCGCGGACGCGAAGCTGCCCAAGGGCGCGTTCTTCATAAGCGACATTATCGGCGCTTCCGTCGTGACTGAGGACGGCGCCGAGATCGGAAAGCTTGTGGACGTTCTGGAGCGCCCCGCGTCGAATATCTATGTCGTCAAGGGCGAGACGGAGCACCTTATTCCGGCAGTACCTGAATTTGTTATGTCAACCGATGCTGAGAACGGAGTCATCACCGTCAGGCTCATAGAGGGGATGTAAAGACCATGCGCATAGATATAATGACTCTTTTCCCCGATACGGTGAACGCCGTTTTACATGAGAGTATTATAGGCAGAGCGGCCAAAAAGGGCATAATTGAGATAAATTGCGTACAAATACGCGACTTTACCGAGAACAAGCAATGCCAAGTGGACGACTATCCCTACGGCGGCGGCTGGGGCTGCGTGATGATGGCGCAGCCGCTGAAATCCTGCCTTGAAAATATTATGTCAACCGCCGATGGCCTGCGCAGCCGCGTTATTTACATGTCCCCGCAAGGCAAACCCTACACACAGGAGACCGCGAAGCGGCTCAGAAATGACTATGATCATCTTGTCCTCGTCTGCGGGCACTACGAGGGCATAGACGAGCGCTTCATCGAGGAGTGCGTCGACGAGGAGATATCGCTGGGCGACTTTGTTCTGACCGGCGGAGAGATCGCCGCGATGGCCGTGGCCGATTCCGTGTGCCGCCTAGTGCCGGGGGTGCTTGCCGATGAGCAGTGCTACACCGGCGAGAGCCATTGGGACGGGCTGCTCGAATACCCGCAGTACACGCGGCCGGAGGTGTGGGAAGGGCGCGCGGTGCCGGAGGTGCTGATAAACGGCGACCATGCGAAGGTGGAGCTCTGGCGGCGCAAGAAGCAGCTTGAGCGCACCATGAACAAGCGGCCGGACATGTTTGAAAAGTTCACGCCCGCGGATGATACCGACCGAAAACTTCTCGAAGAGATAAAGAAGGACGCGAGCCGAATCAAGCTCACCGAAAAGCTTGATTACCGCCCTGCAACGCTGGACGATATGCCGGATATCATGCGCATCGTCGAGGATGCGCGGCGCAGCCTGAAGCGCTTCCACGTGGATCAGTGGCAGGGAGAATACCCGAATGAGCAGGCCTTTCTCGCGGATATGGCGAGAGGGGAGTGCTTCGCCGTGACGCATGGCGGCGAGGTCGCGGCGGTCTTCGTGCTCAGTACACTTGAGCAAGAGAACTACGCGAAGATAACGGACGGCAAGTGGACTGCCGACATGCCCTATTGCGTGCTGCACCGCTCCGCCGTATCGGCGAAATACCGCGGCAGCGGGATGTCGGAATTCATGATGAAATGCGTCGAGCGGCAGGCGGCCGAGGGCTTTGGCCTGCGATGCATCCGTGTCGATACACACCGGAAGAACAAGGCCATGCAGCGGCTGCTGCGCGAGTCCGGCTACCGGTACCGCGGCAACGTCCTTATCGATGATGCCGGTCATGATCCGGCGCGTCAGGCCTATGAGAAGATACTCAAAATCAAAAATATAGCGGGGGGCTGCAAATGAAAGGCGGAAACACAAAATATCTCGTCTCGGCGATAATCTGGACGCTTATATGTCTGCTCGCACTGGGCATACTTATCTTTGCGGTGGAGACCTACGTATTCACAAAGATCTGCGGTCTTGTGCTGATAATCCTGTGCCTGTCCGGACAGTGGCTGCGGTATATCAAATCTACGCGGGGCTGAGCGCATGAATCTGACGGATATAAACGAGATACGCGCACTGCTCTCGCGGCACGGCTTCCGGTTCTCGAAATCCATGGGGCAGAACTTTCTGACCGCAGGCTGGGTTCCGGAGGATATCGCCGAGGGCGCGCTGCTGGATGAGAATACCGGCGTACTGGAGGTAGGTCCCGGCGTCGGCTGCCTGACCGAACAGCTGTCAAAGCGCGCGGGCAAGGTGCTGTGCGTAGAGCTTGACAAGAGCCTGAAGCCGGTGCTTGCAGAGACGCTCGCGGGCTGTGATAATGTCGAGATCATATTCGGCGACGTACTGAAGCAGAACCTTCCGGAGCTGGTGCGCGAGCATCTCGGCGGGCTGCGTCCGGTCGTGTGCGCAAATCTGCCGTATAATGTCACAACTCCGCTGCTGACGGCCTTCATCGAGGCGGGTTGCTTTGACAGCATCACCGTGATGATACAGCGCGAGGTCGCGCGGCGCATATGCGCTCCGGCGGGAACGGCGGATTACGGCGCGTTCGGAATCTTCGTGCAGTGGTACGCGGAGCCGGAGCTGCTGTTCGACGTGCCGCCGAGCTGTTTCGTCCCGCAGCCGAAGGTGACGTCAAGCGTGATACGCCTGCGCCGCCGCGAAAAGCCGCCGGTCGAGGTGGGCGACGAGAGGCTGATGTTCCGCGTTATCCGCGCGGCATTCAACCAGCGGCGCAAGACGCTTGTGAACGCGCTCAGCTCGCAGTTGGGCGTTTTGGACAAGGAAAACGCCGCCCGCGTTCTGGTAAATTGCGGATTTGATACAAAAATTCGCGGAGAAACAGTAGATATTGTTGGTTTTGCAAAAATTTCGGACGAAATATCATCCATAATAGGCGCGGATTTGTAGGTAAAATGCATTGATTATTTCCCCAAAATTGTGATATTCTAACACATGGCGAAGAGTCAGTTTTTTGACGCTTTTCCGCAGCGATTTTATCTAATCTTATTTATTATAGAAAGGAAGAAAACAATGAGCAAAAAGTATGTGTATCTGTTTTCCGAAGGCAATGCCAACATGCGCGAGCTGCTTGGCGGCAAGGGTGCAAACCTTGCAGAGATGTCCAACATAGGCCTGCCTGTGCCTCAGGGCTTCACCATCACCACCGAAGCCTGCACCCAGTACTATGAGGATGGCCGCAAGATCAACGACGAGATCATGGCTGAGATCATGAAGAACGTCGAGGTCATGGAGCAGATCAACGGCAAGAAGTTTGGCGATCTCACCAACCCCCTGCTCGTTTCCGTCCGCTCCGGCGCACGCGCTTCCATGCCCGGTATGATGGATACCATCCTGAATCTGGGTCTTAACGACGATGTCGTTGCTGCAATGATCGCAGGCAACCCCGATCCTCAGTTCGAGCGCTTTGTTTACGACTCCTACCGCCGCTTCATCCAGATGTTCTCCGACGTCGTTATGGAAGTCGGCAAGAAATACTTCGAGCAGCTCATCGACGAGATGAAGGAAGCCAAGGGTGTCAAGACCGACCATGAGCTTGACGCTGCAGACCTCAAGAAGCTCGCAGAGCAGTTCAAGGCTGAGTACAAGAAGCAGATCGGCGAGGACTTCCCCTCCGACCCGAAGGTTCAGCTTTACGAAGCCATCCGTGCCGTTTTCCGTTCTTGGGACAACCCCAGAGCAAACGTCTATCGTCGTGACAATGACATCCCCTACTCTTGGGGTACTGCTGTCAACGTCATGCCCATGGTGTTCGGCAACCTGAATGAGAATTCCGGTACCGGCGTCGCCTTCACCCGTGACCCCGCAACCGGCGAGAAGAAGCTGATGGGCGAGTTCCTCGTCAACGCACAGGGCGAAGACGTCGTCGCCGGCGTCCGCACCCCGATGCCCATCGCCCAGATGGCAGAGCAGTTCCCCGAGGCATATGCCGACTTCGTCAAGGTCTGCAACATCCTTGAGGAGCACTACCGCGACATGCAGGACATGGAGTTCACCGTCGAGAACGGCAAGCTCTACATGCTCCAGTGCCGCAACGGCAAGCGTACCGCTCAGGCGGCTCTCAAGATCGCGTGCGACCTCGTTGACGAGGGCATGATCGACGAGAAGAAGGCCGTTCTGATGATCGACCCGAGAAACCTCGACACTCTGCTCCACCCGCAGTTCGACACTGCCGCCCTCAAGGCCGCAACTCCTATCGGCAAGGGTCTCGGCGCATCCCCCGGCGCAGCCTGCGGCAAGATCGTCTTCTCCGCTGAGGACGCAAAAGCCTGGCACGAGCGCAAGGAAAAGGTCGTTCTGGTTCGTCTCGAGACCAGCCCCGAGGATATCGAGGGCATGAAGGCTGCACAGGGCATCCTGACCGTTCGCGGCGGTATGACCAGCCACGCGGCAGTTGTCGCCCGCGGCATGGGCAAGTGCTGCGTCTCCGGCTGCGGCGAGATAAAGATGGACGAGGAGAACAAGAAGTTCGAGCTGGCAGGCAAGGTCTACCACGAGGGCGACTACATCTCCATCGACGGCTCCACCGGTAAGATCTACGACGGCATCATCCCCACCGTTGACGCCACCATCGCAGGCGAGTTCGGCCGCATCATGGGCTGGGCTGACAAGTATCGCCGCCTCCAGGTCCGCACCAATGCCGACACCCCGCACGATGCGCGCAAGGCTCGTGAGCTGGGCGCACAGGGCATCGGCCTGACCCGTACCGAGCATATGTTCTTCAACAGCGACCGTATCGCTGCTTTCCGTGAGATGATCTGCGCCGACACCAAGGAAGAGCGTGTCGCGGCTCTGGCAAAGCTCGAGCCGATGCAGCAGGAAGACTTCGAGGGCATCTACGAGGCCATGGAAGGCAATCCTGTTACCATCCGTTTCCTCGATCCTCCTCTCCACGAGTTCGTTCCCACTGAGGAAGCCGACATCGAGGCTCTTGCAAAGACTCAGGGCAAGACCGTCGAGCAGATCAAGGCTCTCATCGCCTCCCTGCACGAGTTCAACCCCATGATGGGTCACCGCGGCTGCCGTCTGGCCGTCACCTTCCCGGAGATCGCCGAGATGCAGACCCGTGCCGTTATCAAGGCTGCTCTGGCAGTCCAGGCCCGTCACCCCGAGTGGAAGATGGTTCCCGAGATCATGATCCCGCTGGTCGGCGAGGTCAAGGAGCTCAAGTACGTCAAGGACGTTGTCACCGCTGTCGCCGATAAGCTCATCGCCGATGCCGGCTCCGACATGAAGTACCTTGTCGGTACCATGATCGAGATTCCGCGTGCCGCTCTGACCGCAGACGCGATCGCGACCGAGGCTGAGTTCTTCTCCTTCGGCACCAACGACCTGACCCAGATGACCTTCGGCTTCAGCCGTGACGACGCCGGCAAGTTCCTTGGCGCGTACTACGACAAGAAGATCTACGAGAGCGACCCGTTCGCACGCCTCGACCAGGTCGGCGTCGGCAAGCTCGTTGCCATGGCTGCAAAGCTTGGCCGCGAGACGCGTCCCGAGCTGCACCTCGGTATCTGCGGCGAGCACGGCGGCGATCCCAGCTCTGTTGAGTTCTGCCACAGAGTCGGCCTCGACTACGTCTCCTGCAGCCCGTTCCGCGTTCCCATCGCCCGCCTTGCAGCTGCACAGGCCGCGATCAAGGACATGCAGTAATCGCAGGTATACGGCAGTACCCATAAAATAATTAATCCTCCGTATGATGAAAATCATACGGAGGATTTTTCATGCCTTGTTGCGGGTGAGTACGATTCCAATCACGGTGCTGATAAGAATTATAGGCGCCAGCCGCACGAACAGCCACTCAAAGGCGTGGAACGCCGCGCCGGCGACGGCAGTTTCCGGATCGCTGTAATTCCAGCCCAGATACGGACTGTTCAGCAGTACCAGCGCTGCCGCGATGATCACCGTGACCGCGCACAGCGCAATTAGCAGCCAGCGCAGTGTTTTCCGCCGCGCGGCCTTTTGCCGCGCAAGCTGCAGGTTGATGATTTCAAGCTTTTCGGCTATTGCTTTCAGGTCGTCAGCCTCCGCTCTGACGGCGAATTCGCCGAGCAGTGCGCTCACCGGCGTAGCCAGCGCATCCGATAGGGCTATCAGCATGTCGGAATCGGGGACGGACAAGCCCGTCTCCCTTAATTAAAGATATTGTTGGGTAAAAAAGAAAGGTCAGTCGATTTTGCCGATGAAGCGGTAGTAGATTTCTACTTCCTGCTCACGGCTTCCGTCCTCGCCCTTGACAGCTTCGTGGACGGTTATTTTTTCAATTAGAGTGTTCAGAAGTTCGGCGGTCAGCTCCACAGGGTTGACATACTGTTTCATCAGGGCAATCCACTTTTCAGCATCCGCTGCGGTCTGTACGGCGGCTTCCATCGTTTCGTGAAGCTGTCTTATTTTTGTTTCAAGCTCCTTTTGCTCGTTCTGGTACTTCTCGGACAGCATATTGAAGT